>Ga0098041_1000349_pt1 | contig 18845 bp, 15 predicted proteins | sample 8_EtaG_FD_77066 | JGI IMG/M metagenome (GOLD analysis project Ga0098041, IMG submission 77066) | Marine viral communities from the Subarctic Pacific Ocean - 8_ETSP_OMZ_AT15162 metaG | ecosystem: Environmental > Aquatic > Marine > Oceanic | place: Pacific Ocean | collected 2015-01-08
GCCAAGTATCCGGGTGCGCTTTCCGCAGGTACACGCCTACGCTAAAGAGTCCGTTGTTTCGGCCTCCTTCGCTGATTTTCTGGGAGCATAGGGTTTGGAGACAGGGCGGACCGTCCACAATCGCTGTTCCTTCGACGGTGGCCTGCGTGAGTGCTTGTATTTGCTCTGGGGTCTGGACGTGCGCGGCATGTAAGCCAAAGAACTCCTGCAATGTCGCGGCGGACCCATCGTCGTTAAAGGCGTAGCGCAACCCCTCTTCCGCATTGAAATACGGCATGTTGAGGAAGTTACCGATATCGCCTCGGTCTAGGAAAAGTTTGATTTGCTTCGGAAATATCTCGCTACCGCCATAGCCCAGCCCACTAGCTAGATGCTGAAGTGTGGACTGCATGGTTTTGGCGGGCACCCAATCGGTGCTGAAGATGAAGCAGTGTGCGCCCCCGCTTTTGGACCGACAGACTACCAGAGGTAGCTTTGCATGGCGAATTCGCTCCACCAGCTTCGCGTGGTCCAGTGGGTACTCATCGATGTCGATGCAACCCCAGATGCACTTGTCGTCTTCATTAATCGGGATGATCCCGATCCCTGCCCCTTCTCCAGCCAAATGTTGCTGGAAATGCTCCGTGGTCCGTGGTTCGCGGATGACTCGCGCTTTACCTTGTGATTTGCCGCTGGAGCTTGTTCTGTCGATTTCAAACGTGCCGTAGGCCTGTTTGAGGCCATCAAATATGGCCGAGAAACGGTTTGCATCAGACATTTGTTATACGCCAAATAAAGGGGGCCGAAGCCCCCGGTTTTCTCAAAACGGTGCGTCTTCTCCTGCACCGGCCCCATCTTCGGTATGTTTCACTTCAACATCACCGCGCAAAATGGATTCAGAAAACTCTTTGGCCTGCTTGTAATGTGCGCCATTTTCCACGACGCCCTCCAAGCTGATGTCCCAGCCGTGCCAGCTACCCTTACTGTTCTCCTCTGAGACGGTCTTCAGCACATAGATGTGACTGAAGCGTGGGGGTGTGAAGGGACCGTTCTTCCCTACTAGAGTCCGCTGGGCAATGGTGCTGTTCCAGCGACGGCTTTTCTTCAACTGCGTAGACTTCATCGGGATCAGCGCCGTGGTCGTGGTGCCGTCCTCCTCTAAAATCACCACGAAGTGCTGGTGTGTTTCCTCCAGATACGTGCCGTTGCCACCGACAACGTAGTCTTTGTTGTCCGCGGGATCGCGTTCCACCTTGGGTAAGGTGTCTTCTGGCGTATAGATGTTTACAGGAGCGCCACTGCCAGTGCCCCGAGGAGCCCACTCAATAAAGCGCCGCTGATAAGCACTGGGTATGACACGAATACCTGTCTTCCCGCTATAGACCTGATTCGATACCGTATTGAGGATATCGCCTGCCTTCGCGTTTTCCAGATCATCCAGCACTGGGTCCTGACGGCTGAGAAGCTTGAGGAAAGGTAGCGCCAGATCGTCTTGGCCCAAGTTTTCAAGGCCGAGATTGGCGTCTTCTTCAAAGATGTCCGGGCTAAACGCCACGATGTCATTTTTGCCCCCTTTTTTTACCGCTTTTGATTCACTCATTACTTGCTCCTCGCAATCTTGGCCCGTTGGCCGGTGTACGCGCCGAAAAGGTCCATAGGGAAGGATTCCCCATTTTCCACCCGTTCTTTGACCCACGCTTTCAGCGTTTGCGCGTGGACCTCGGTTTTTTGCTCTGGGATGTAACCCATCTTTTGTGCCGTTTCCATAAAGTCCACAGCCTGTTGGTCTTCGCCACGGGCGAAGTTGCAACTGACAGTATTCTTGATGATGTCCCCGAAGTCATTGTCGCGGAGCCACTGGAAGGCTTGTTCACGGTCCGCCACTTTGATGTGGGCACCGTATGTCGCCTGTACGGTCACTTTGGAACCATCGTCGAGTTCGATGGCGTTGAGGCCCAGTTCAGCCAGCATGGCCGGTAGGTCCTCATCGGTGAGCTTCAAGAGGTTACGTTTGGCCTCTTTCAGCTTATCGTCTAGCTGTGCTACCAAATCTTCGTGATCACGGATTGCCCGTGCAATCTCGGCAACACTGCTCAAGCCAGCGTTATCCATCTTCTCGATGGAGGAAGCCGTGACTTGGTCAGCTTCCATATCTAAGAGCATCTCGCTCATTGCATCTCCTTTCGTGGTTAGGCCCTTTTTTGGAGGGCTGGACAGCCAGCGTACCATCGCATATTATTGCAGTCAACACGCAGAGGGCCATATGTACACTTTCGCGACACAACCTTACGAGCACCAACAACAAGTTTTCGACGATTCATGGCAACGGCCTTACTTCGGTCTGTTTATGGAGATGGGCACAGGGAAGTCAAAGGTTGCTATCGACACGATGGGCGCGTTGTACGAGGCGAGGGAGATTAACACAGCTTTGGTGATTGCACCGAAGGGCGTCTTCGACAACTGGGTCAAGAAAGAAATACCGGCACATCTGCCCGAGCGCATTCAGACAAAAATCGTCAAATGGCAACCCAACTTCACCAAGAAGTTCCGTGAGGCGATACAGGAGATTGCTGATCCAGAGAAGCGTGAGCCGGGGTTTCTGCACATTTTGGTGATGAACACCGAAGCATTTAGCACGGCTAAGGGTGCGACAGCCGCGGAGCGATTTGTGAAGCTCAACCCCAACTGCATCACGATTCTGGATGAAAGCACGACGATCAAGAACAAGAGTGCCCAGCGGACAAAGAACCTGATCAAGATAGGGCAGGCGTCCAAGTACCGACGCATCTTGACAGGCTCGCCCATCACCAAAAGCCCCATGGACTTGTTCAGCCAGTGTGCGTTTCTAGAGCAGGACGCACTGGGATTCAACAGCTTCTATGGCTTTCAGGGCCGGTATGCGGTAGTTCAGCGCAGAAACATGGGGCCGCATAGTTTTAACGAGATTGTCGGATATCGTCGCTTAGATGAGCTTGGAGAGAAGCTGGACAGGTTTAGTAGCCGGGTGCTGAAAGAAGAGTGTCTTGACCTGCCGGACAAAGTGTACTTGCGGCGTGAGGTCAATCTGAGCAAAGAACAGGTGGTGGTGTACAAGCAGATGCAGGATTTGGCGCTGGCACGGCTGGAGAAAGGCGAGTTGGCTACCACAGCCTCTGTTTTGACACAGATCATGCGGCTACAGCAAATCTGCTGTGGTCACCTGCAACCAGACGAAGGCCCGCTACAACCTATAAAAAACAATAGGTTACCGGAACTTCTTGATGTAGTTGAAGAAGTACAGGGCAAGGCAATCATCTGGGCGACGTGGACGCACGACATTCACGCCATCGAAGAAGCCTTGGCCAAGAAGTATGGTCCGGGGTCCGTGGCCAGTTATTTTGGAGAGACGGCGCAAGAAGACAGGCAGGACATCATTGAACGCTTTCAAGACCCGGATTCAGAGCTACGGTTCTTTGTTGGTCAGCCACGCACCGGCGGCTACGGCATTACGCTGACAGAAGCCAACACCGTCATCTACTTCAGCAACAGCTACGATCTGGAGATTCGCCTACAGTCCGAGGACCGCGCCCACCGTATTGGCCAGAAGGACACGGTGACCTATGTTGATTTGGTCAGTCCGGGCACCATAGACGAAAAGATCCTGTCCGCGTTGCGGTACAAGATCAATATCGCTGGTGATGTGCTGGGCGAAAGCGCCAAGGATTGGCTGATTTAAGCAGGCCGCTGTCTCATCAGCATTTCTGACGCCAATGCACCTATCTCATCCTGCGGACCCAGTATCTGTGCCGCTCTTTGTAATGTTTGAGGGTTCATCGGAGCCGGAGCAGGGGGTGCGGGCGGCATTGCTTGCGCCACAGGGGGCGGTGGCGTAGGAGCCGGTTGCGGGGCGGGTGTCGGTTCTTGCACGGACGGTTCACCGCGCCTAAACGGTACTCTGGGAGGAAGCTCTTGCGGTCTTTCTGCGGCGCGGGGTAAGTATTCTTGTCTGATATCCGACGCAGGTATTGAACCTAGCAAGACAGGGCTAAACCCAAGAGTTCTCAGTATAAAACTGTCAAAAACGTCGCGGGTTTTACGTGTTTTGGGGCCTTTTTTCCGACGAAGCTCCACCCCTCTTTCGACTAACGCTTGAAATACTTCTGTGTTTCCGGGTCGAACGGCTTCTTCTATAAAGCGTTTGGTGTGGACCATGGGCATTTTGCCGAACAAGCTTTGCATCAAAGATGCACCTGCGGCGGGTATCTGAATCTGTCCGCCCTGCCCCGGAACAGCGGCACTCGCGGCACGGGCACCTATAACACGCAAGGTAAATTGGGCTAAGGGCGAGTCGGAATTCAACAATTCGTCTAAGTTTGCTCCAGACCTATACTGAGTTTCAATTTCCGCCATTTGCTTTAACAACGTCCGTAGGCGCTGTTGAACGTCTAGGTCAATTATTGCCCCGTCCGACATCATCTGAGCTACAGATGGGTTGTCCTTTAAAACAGGCTTGAACAGAGCTTCGTATGCTTTGGTGGGGCTTAAAAAGCCATTGTTATTCATAGCATTGTCAAACGCCCAGTTAAGCGTGTTAGTAGACAAAGCATCTTTTGCCAAAGCTATTTGTTCCTCGTCGCCCCCAAACCGGTTTATTTGACGAATTAACCGTTTGTATTCAGTGACAGGGGCGCTTGCATCACTCAGTGCAGAAGCCACCACTACGGACGGGCTGTCGCTGTTTAAAATCTGACCCAGAATAGAGTTGTTTTGTATTCTATTTATGCGCCCAGACCTATCTCTTCTGTAACTTTGAATTAAGGCCGTTTGGGTTTCAGCATTTAAAAGATCGTTACGCAGTCCCGCAAACTCGGGTTGAGATAACAGTGCGCCTATTGGGTTATCGGGGTCCATTTTTGCTCGTAACTTATCGTTGTTTATAACTCTACGAACAGAAGGCATTCCATTAACGTCATAGAAAGTTTGATCCTCTACGACATCATTTAAAATATTTCGCAAAAAGTTATTGTAATTTTCTTCTAAAGATAGGATACGTTGCTCGGCCCCTTCGACCCCTTGTTGGCCACGGAACCCAGCGGCTCTTCTCAAAGCGTTGTAGGTCGCAACGACCCTATCCGCACTGCCTCCAAATAACCGTTGCCTGTAGTTTTCAGGCGGAACCCTTGGCCGTCCTTTTGACGTTTCTTCTACAAAGTCTCCCGCCAGAGTGCGCCGGAAAATGTCATTACCTTCCCGAGAAACTGTGTGGGCGTCCAACAAACTACGATCAGCATCAGACAATTCTGCACCGGCTAGTTGACGCGCCTCTACCTGATCCACAACAACCTTTATGTCGTCTAAAGTAGCCTCGGCCATTTGACCGTAAAAATTTCGCCACCGAGTCCCAAGGTCCTCGGACCTAGACAAATCCAGTAAGCGCGAGCGTAGCTTTTGTAGATAGCCCAAATCGGTATCTACTTCGGTATTTATGACCGGAAGCTCTGGTGTCGGGACATTGTCTCGCTGTTGCTTCAATCGATCTACCGTATTCAAATCGGTTATTCGATCAAGCTCGGCCTCTAACAACTGCACCATTGGCTTTTCTTTAGCGGACCGCGCTTGACGTAGCATTTCTTGAAGTTGAACTAGTTCAGGTAACTCGTCAAAATCAACAACCAATGCTCCGTCTTGCCCTACATAACCAGAAGAATTCCTATTACGAAGAGCCTCTATACCTTCAACAACTTCGGGGTTTTTGTTTTGAAGCTTTGTTATCCTTAAATCTGTTTTTTGCACGGCTTTTTCAGCCGCGACTATTTGCTTGTTGTACCCCTCTAAAACGGCGCGTGTTTCTCCTATTGCCGCCTCAAATTCTTCGTCACTCAACAAGTCTCTAATTTCCGCTCGTATGACGCCATCTAATTCAAATTTGGCTTCATTTTCTAACAAGTCTTGGCTACTAATTCTTGTCCAAGTTTCTAGAAAATTTTCGGCTGTAGCGGGCTGAGAGAAATCAGTTTGTTGATACAAAGACCGCTCTAACGCTCTCCAATCCTGTAAAGCGGCAGTTATGTCATTATCTATTTTTTCTTGGAAAGACATCCGCTCTTCTACGCCGGGTCTGCCTACCGTTTGCTTTTCAACTTCTATTGCTTTGTTAATTCTATTTTCAAAGCGGCCTTGTAACATGGCCCGAACAGCGTTAACGCGCAGTTCCGCCGCTGTTTTCAAAGCTAATGGATCTTTAGTCTCTTCTAAGGACCGTATTACACTTGTTAAAATGGCAAGATTTTTTCTATTAGCTTCTGCTACATCCGCGCCCAAACGACCGCTTTCAGCCACAAAAGATTGCTGTAACAAAGCTAACGCGGGGTTTCCACGCGCTAATTCCGCAGGGGTTAACTCCAGCCCGGATATTGGTTTTCCCGTGGCAGGGTTTATTAGAGGGTTTCGTTGTATGTAGTCATAAATAGACTGTGCACTAAACCCACCAATGGCGTTGGCGTTAATCAATAAATCGTCTACAGAAACTTTTTCTCCAGAGGAATCAACAACTTCAGACTTCTTTATAAAGTCAGAGAACAAGTTAGGCTGAAAGTTTCCGTCTACGTCGGTGAACCTTTCTATTACGTCTTGTACATTTATTTGCTGACCATCTGGTGAAAACAACGGATTTTTGTTGGTGTAGTCAATTAAAAGATCGGTTTGTATTCCTTCACTAGCCGCGCCCATCTCATCAAGAAAATCTACGAGCCATAGTGCACCTTGATCTCGCATATACTGTTCTGATCCCGGCAAAATGGTTCTTCGTAAAGCCCCGACTATTGCTCCGGGTGCTGAAAGTAAAGGGGTCAGCAATCTTCTTGGGTCAATAATTCCCAAGCCTACCTCATACGCCATACGAGGCCCTATTTCTCCGGGCGACTCTGATTCCGAAACGGCGGCACCTAAGCTTGCCATCGGCGCAACAACGCCTTCGGCGGCCATGACTGTTTTTGGTGAGTCTATAGCTTCTCGACGTATAGCAGGTAAGGCTTGTTCTATGAACTGTAACGTGTTGCCGACACCACGTTGAAATGAAGCAATGTATTTATTTTTGGATATATTATTTAATATCCTTCCGCTGGCTAAAGAAACGTTTTCAGGTATCTTTTGCAACACTTTTGGCGTTTGACGAAGTGACCCCACTACTGCACCAAATGTTTCTCCAGCCTCTCTTGCAGGAACATCTTCTGGAAGATAGGGGTCTTCTTGAATTACTTGTTCCAGCCCTTCTTGCGTTATTCCACTCCCAGCTAAATATGCCGTAATACCTGCGCTCAAACCGACAGCTTCGGGTAAAACGACTCCCGCATAGGGTATTGCACGGAGCGGCTGAGAAGTTTTGTATGCAAGAGATGCGGCGGGGACAGCCGCCTCCATGCCCACCGCAGTGGCCAAACCTTCTCGGGCCAAACCCTCAAAAAAGGCTCCGACGGCACTCCTGTCACGGGCTTGAGTCAGGTCAAGAATGACGCTTCTAGAGTTTACATCTGGGTCTTGAAAAAAAACGTCTATTTGTTCTGGGGTCAACCCACGTTGTTTTTTCAGTAGGTTAGCCGCAATGGCTTTCATGGCTTCGTTGGATTCGTAACCAACGTCATTTACTAAGCGATTGTAAACACCCTCTACCGAAAACTTTTCAGGAAGTTCCTGCGGTATTTCAGCAACAACCTCCGCTTCCGTGGCCGTAGGCACAAAGGGCGCTTCCGGAGGCAACAATCCGGATTCACGCATTTCAACTATACGTTGGACCATTATTAAATCCCGCTCATGACGGACTCTACATCAGCATCCATCTGTTGGATGATGTTTGTCCCGGTAGGTTCCATACCCATTTCATTGAGGCGGTCTTCTACTGTTTTGCCTCCGCCAAACAAAGATTTTCTAAGCTCTCTGGTAGCTGTTTCCCAGAAGCCAAGAGATTTTCGTAGCGTTGCTACTTTTTGTTTGGCTTTAACTAAAGATGCTTGAGAAGCGCGAACGGTAGGATCTTGCACACTAGCCTCTGCCGCCGCTATCGAATCTTTTAGTTGCGCCAAAAACGCCTCATGCTTTCGCAAAGCTTTATACGGGCTTACAGTGACCTGTCCAGCATCTGGTGTAACGTCCCGGAACATCGCGCGAGTATCTTTTGCTGATTTTTCATCTAAACCCACAATGGCCGCAACAACTGCGGCATTTGCTTCAGAGGCGTATAAAGTCTGTAACCCCTCAAGGTTTGGCGCAAGCGGCGGGATTCCACCCAAACTAACGGCAGGCAACAACGTGTTGAAAAATTTAGCAAGGGCACCTTGAGTACCAAATGCCGCAGACATGTCTGTAGTTTGAACAAGGGACTGAAGCTCTTTGGTAGCTTCTGATGGGGCCTCTTCTGCCGGTGCGCTAACGCTTGTTGTAACCGCCTCTTCAGATACTGCTGGCGCGGAGGCCGTGGTCCTTGCTTGGTCAACAACGGTTGTACCAACAGCGGGCGGTGGGGTAGCGTCAGGCGGCGTAATTCCGGGCAAAGATTTCCCTAATTCCCTTCTGCTATTTATAGCATCGGTTACCACTTGAGGGATCGCCGCTTGCACTTCGAGTGGTTTCTTAACACGTCGTCCTAACTCGCTATCAAACTCTGTTTTAAACTCTGTCCTGACCCCGTATTGGTCGGTTAAGAACATATTAATTAAGCGCGTTGTTTCAGCGTCCAGCGTTCCGTCAGCATAAGCGTCGTAGTTTTTACTAAACATCTCCCTACCGCGCTCTGTTTCGGTGCCGCCTCTTGTGGCAGAGGGGGTGCCGGGAATGAATCCTTCAGCAAGCACGTTTTGGAACATTTCCGTAGTCGCCGTAGCCCTGTTTAATATTTTTACTTCGCCCTCAGAATTGTAAAAATATTCGGGCAAGAAACTCTGACTGCTATCCGAAGACACTTTTCTAAAACCTTGCCCTATCAAATTGTCAAAATCAGCTTGCTTGGCCGTGACCTTATTTAATATTCTTAGTTCACCTGCCGCATTTTCAAAATACTCGGGAGCAAAATTCTTACTACCTTCTGTGGATTGTTTTCGGTAACCAAGCTTTATGTATTTGTCAAAAATTGCTTGATCGGCATTGTTTTTATCTAAAACCACTACATCCCCTGCCGCGTTTTCAAGATATTCTGGAGAAAACGCTTTTTTGTTAGCTAATTCCCTTGATATAGCCAAATTAAGAGCATTACGATCTGCAAGAGCCTGTTGTTCAATAGTCAAAGCGCCCTGAAAAGCGGCACTTCGTGCGGCACGATCCTCTGCACGAATCGCAGAACGACGCTCTTGCGCCTGTGCCCCGAGGGCCGCGAGGTTTGCGGCAGGCTCCTTGGCGGCTTCCGCTAACTCCGACACAAAAGAACCGCCTCTACCACTACCCGAGGCTAGGTTTAAGCCCAACTGCCCAAGCTGAGAATAAAACATCATCTCATCTAATTTTGCTCGTTCAGCGGCCTCTTGCTCACGACCTTCAGACGTTATATCTAAAAATAAAGGACTTAGGTTCTCGTACCGAGTTTTAACATCTTCTAAATCAAGCTCTGCGGCGGCACCACCTGTTTGGAACTTTTGAACAGCACCGCCTTGTCTAAAATTTTGTGGAGCAGGGGCCTCCGGTGCCCCGGCCATCATCAAGCTTCCTACCCCCTGACCCATGTCAGTTGGTTGGCCGCTCTCAGTCATCATGTCGATGTCGCCGGTAAGTTGTTGCATCAGGTTGCCAATCCCGCTGTTCATGGCCCCCTCTTCCGTCATCATGATGACCGGCTGGACCATGGCCAGCACAGACTCTGGTGTTTGGTCCGCGTCCCCCTGTCCGACATAATCGGCCAGTTCATCGCGGCGAGCATCCAGCGGCATTTGGTTACCCCGAAAAGCGTTGATTAGCTCTTCGGTGGACTGCGCCTTATCAATTCCCTGCATCATCTCTTGAGCGTAAGCCTGCCCAATTTTTTGACCCTGCATTGCGGCCATCTCTTCGGCCTGCTGGACTGCTTCTGCGCCGGGAGGCATTGCCTGTGGCGGCGGAGCCATATCTTGCGGCATGGGTTGCGCGGGGCCACCCATTTGCCGAAACAACGGTCTGTTCAATACGCTCATAAAAACACCTTAAAATAAGTTCAGTGCTTTAGCGCCACCTGCGGCGCTTAATCCGGCAATACCCAAACCAGCAATCTGCTGGAAGGTAGACGGGTCTTGTGTTTGTGTTGTTTGAGTCACCTGCTGTGACGAAGGCGTTCCCTTGTACACGTCGCTCAAGAAAGCAAATTGTTGATACGGGAACTGCTGTAGTTGCAGGTTGCTCTGGCGTTGGGCTTCCAAAACCTGCTGTTGCAGGGCCTGATCCCGTGCGCCAAGGGCTTCTAACGTCTTAACGTCACCCAGATTCAGCTGTTGCTGTAGCTGACCCAGACCGGCTTGTTGTAGGCCCAACTGACTTAGTTGTGATCCTACCTGTGCGCCCTGTCCGCCAAGCGACCCAAGACCTTGTCCCAAAGCGCCCGCCAATTGAGCTTGCTGTTGTCGGCGTCGCTGTGCGGCCTCAAAGGCTTGTTGAGCCTGTGCTTGGGACTGCTGGAAACCAGAAGCGCGTAGCTGGCTCGCAGTTCGTGCTTTCTGCTCTGCTAACGCACGGTTTAGTTCACCCTCTGCTACGGCCTGTCGAGAGCCACCAAATGCGCCAGCACCGATTGCCCGGGATTGTGCTTGACCTCTAGCTATATCAGCTTGTCTTTGTATGTCAGCCATGGACTGATCGATCACTTGTTGAGTGTAAGGTGATTGATATGCACCTATGTCAGATCCTAATAATGAGCCAACTTGACCTATTTGTGGTGCTTCCTTTTGTGCTAATTCTTGTATGCCAGTTAAAGGGTCATACTCCATACCAGTTTCAAATAAACCACGAGTGGCTTGAAATTGTCTCAGTTGATCTGGGTTAAAGCCAGCAACTCTAGGGCCTGTGTATGGAACGAATGGTGTACCAGCTAATGATTTACCAGCTTGAAATAGCTCTTTTGCTTGTGCTTCTTGGTATGCTGGTAAACTGACTGATTGTGTTTGTTTGCCTTTACTCATAATTCTTTACTAATTAAATTTTCTGATTTAAAACCTAAATGTTTTAATTTTCTTAACCATCCTTTTCTGCCACCGCCATATAATCTTTTACAGCCAGCAGCTTTTGCAAATGCCTCTAAAGATGGCAACATATCCTCTAACTCTTTGTAATCACCACCACAAAATAGCAAGTTCATTGCTGTATTTTGAGGGAATACTACAAATTCAGTTATCATAGCCGACTTCTTAGCGGGCCATAAATGGAATATTCCATGTCTTATTTTATCCTCTATATCGTCTATTGTATAGGAATCTTGATGTTTGATGGCTTTTGCTATATATGGTTTACAGCGTTTCCATTGAACTTCCCATTCTTCGGGTTGTTTTTTAATGGGTATGACTTTATTAGTCGCCTTTTCCATATTCAATAATACTTAAAACCAAATCAATGTTTGCATGGTTGACTTGTGCTTTTATTATTTCACCTTGTTGGATAATAATTCCTGCATTTGTTACTAATTCTTCGGTTGCGTATGCTGTAATGTTTTTTTGTTTATAAATAAAAAACTCATTAGAGCTGGTATCGGTAATTGATACATCTAAATTAGTTTGTTGATTACCATGGTCACAAGCCAAAAAACTTTTAACAATAACAAAATCGAAATCACCACCGCTAGGTGCTGTATAGATAGTTTGCTGTGTGGTAGCTGCAAAAGAATATTTAACATTGATTGCTCGTTGTATGTACTGTCTTTGTGAGGATAGATCCATTATCTTCTACCTCTGTTGCGTACATCTAAGCGTATATTACCAACTTGAAAGTCTTGATTGGTACTACCTGTAACTGTCATTTGTACTTGTCTTGCTGTAAACCTTGCATCGGTATAACCATCACTTTCAAAAGTAAATGATCCAAAGTCCGTTTCAGGGCCTAATGGAGTAAATCTACCTTTGAAACTAAGGGTAACACCAGGTAAAGAGTTAGCCTCTTCGTCTGGGATAATTTGATTGCATTGCACATAGTTATCACCATTGCCTATTTGTATTGGGCCTGTTTCACAAAATGGTACTTGTGAGTTTAGATTAGGTGAATTATCTAATGTGGTTGATTCATGTTCATAAACAAAACCTTGAGAGTCACCAGCTATCGGATAAGTAAATGCACCTTGGTCAATCCAAAAACCTCTGTCCATAGAACCAATAGACCAAACATTAGTGTTGTAGTTCCATATTACATATTTGTTAGAAGTGTATTGTGAGTCACCGCTTGGGAATCCCCACCATATCTCATTAAAGTTAGAGTTGTGTCCACCCCAACAAGCACCCCTGCCTGCTACATTAATGTTATCAAAGACATAATCATGTACTTCACAAGGTAATTCTCTTACATTACCATCGTAAATATAAAAAGCATTTTCACCCATCCATGCAAGGAAGTTGCCTGTTGATACAACTGTTCTGGAGCTGATTGATTTACAGTTAGTACCTGCATCGGCTATACCATAGACAAAGGGTGATCCAGCATAGAACATTCTGTTAATACCAGTATCACTAAAAATAATCACATCGGATCTGTATTTAACACCAAACAAGGCTCTACCGCCTGTAGGTATTTGCAAATCTCCTGCTGTGTTTGTAGCCTTAGATGTCCAGTTGTTACGATCTTCTCTGTTTGACCATGCAACCTTTCTTGGATCACTTGCTGAACCTATAGCCACCAAATGTCTTTCATTGGTTACAAGTGTTGATAAGTTGCCTGTAGGTGCATTGGTTACAACTGTTGCTATGGTATCGGCTGTACCACCTGAGTTTGGTCGCCATTTGTAGATCTTTCCATCTTTAGAAAAAGTAAAGACTAAATCTTCACCCCAGTTGTCAAAAGAAAAATAACCAGCTTGTAGAACTAAACCTGATTGACTTCTAGCATCACCATAATCTTCCATTCCATATTGATATGCACCATAGCCCAATGGATCATCACTAGCATCATTAACAAAACCCGTTGGTGTTATATCAGTCCAGGTGTTGTTGTATAAAACATAAACTTTTTGTCTTGTGCCAACTGCAAGAATGTTTCCACCAGCATTATCTTTATAACCATAAAGACCTATGATAGCTCCTGTTAATGCTGTGCCTCTTAGTTTTTCCCAACCGCCTATAGGTTTTAAATATCCGTTTTCAAAACGAACTAAATCACCATCAACCCAACGCCCTTTATTGGCGTAGTCTGTGCCGTTGGTTACGATTCCTGCTGGGGGTGTTATTGGAAATAATGCCATAGCCTTATTGTATAAGACCTCGCCTTATTAGTCATTAACTAGATGGTGGTGTTGGCCATTCTCCCAATGGTCTAACAGGTGGAGTTGCATCGTTGTATTGATACAAGGCTTCTAACTCATCAACTGTTGTACAAGCATCAATTTTGCTTTGCATATCTGCGGCTGTAGATCTAACATTCGTTCTAAAAGTAGTCCAATCAGCAGGTATGTCTGTACCAACTTCTTGATTTCTAACCACATACCAGTCGTTAGGCTCTAATAAACCATAAGCCTGAATTTTAATAACTTCTTTGTGACTGTATTTAAGACCATGAGTAACAATCCCAGTATTAGGATCAGTTGTATCATCTAATGCTCTTTCTGTCGCTGCACCATAAGATGCTGTAACTGTATCGTTAGCGAAATTAAAAGATTGATTGGTGTTAATGTAATAAGAAGGATTTTTAAAGTTGCTGTCATCAACAACCACTTCATAAATACCTATTGCTTCAAGTTCATCGCTAGACCATGAAGACATAACATTTTGCGGATAATTTACATCCCCAATGGTTATTGCCTTAGGTCTGTTATAAACCTGAGTTACTTGATTGTTTTCTACTAATGCCCACATATTAAAATTATACTCCTATCTTGCTGTTGTTGGAATACCAGTTGATGACACAAATGGATGCTGAGCGAATGCCATATAAATATATTTCCTGTTAACTGTATTCATCCAAGCATCAGCATTCATAACCCTAAAGCCATTAGACATGAAATCTACTGGATCTACATGACTAAAGCCTGTGCCAGATTCAGCGTCTGTTTTATTCATTGCTAAATAGTGCATATCACCATTAGCTATAATTCTTCTATTATCAAAAACTGACCAACCATGTGCTGATACAGTATCTTTAACCATAATAAAAGCTGGCTGAAATCCTGTATAGATAAATGGTGCTTGTGATCTATTTCCAGAGCCTATGTAAGAACCAAACTTACTAAAACCTTGGGTTTCTGAAAAAGCGTAAGCTACATATGTACCACTTGCAACATTAACCAATTCATTGCCTAAATATATGTCAGTTGATGTTGGTGCAATAGAGCCAGTATAACTATTACCATTTATTCCAGCTGTAGTGTTTAATTCTAAATATTCGTTATTGCTATAAGCACTTGCACTTGTGACTTCTTTGCCCATAACACGCCAATTAGCATCAGCATCCCTTCTTTTTATGATAATAAAATCAGGTGCTACTCCTAAACCATGTTTTAAAAGAGAGTGTTGACCATTATTTAATTGATCATCTCTACCAGTATAAGTAATAATGCTAACCCCAGCTGTTGTGTTGGCTTGATGTTCACAAGCATTGACACAGCCATTACCTGTTCCTGATGCTGAAACTGAGGTAGTCGTGCCACCATTAATTTGCCATTGCCATGCTACATAGTTGCTACCTATGCCATTTATCCAATTAACTTCAAAAACATTTGTTGATGAGCCACCTCTAAAACCATTGGTGTTAAATAATTGGACTGAGGAATTTCCTTGTACATTGTTTTGTTCTTGATCATCTCCATAGGCTTGGTCTGTATAAAAATATTTTTTTACACCTCTATTAGAATCGTACCAATTTGAACCATAACTTCCGTTGCTTCTATTTTTTACTACAAGCAAATCAGGTTTAAAATCACCTGAATGTGCATCATTTACGACATCTTGGTTTGCACCTGAGCCTGCATATGTTTGTACATGGAAAAATGCTGAACTGTCATCTACTGTGGTATAAGACATATTATCCGTGCTCCGCTAAATTTTTTGTGCAGATAGAATAGTAATCGTAAGTTCCGTCATTTGGAGAATACTCAAAATTTCCATATCCAGAGGAATCTGCATTTCCTGAAGATATTGCAAAAGAACTATAGCCACCAAAATTAAAATAAGCACCATTGCCACTTGTTATATTGGCATAAAATGGAAAAACCTCTCTTGTGGTAAAGCTAGTTGACTGATTTGCTAAATCAATTGTGCTTCCATATGAACTACCATTTTTAAACCATCTTAATGTTTTGGTACTGCTTTCTAAATCTAAGAATACTCCAATGATATTATCATCAGACATATTGCCACCACCATGAGAAGAAGTGCTTTCACTTCCACCATAGTAAAAAATATCGCCACCATCTCCTTTTCTGCAATAAGTCGAGTTGTTGGATTGTGCATTACCAGAACCTATGTTGCTTTCACAAGCCGTTTGTATGCCTGTAAAGCCAGCGTTGCTTGCACTTGGTATTTTAACTTCCCAATACCATCTGCCATTTTGCAATCCTACAGAACCTTTAGCACCTTGCCATGCACCTGCATTAGCAAATGTTTTTTGGCCACCTTCTGAAATAGTTAAATTAGATGCGTATATCCATAAAGGGCTGTAAATGCAAAAATTGTTAGTAGGTGTATCGGTTGCTTGGTTTGCTGCTGCTATACTGCCTAAAATAAAAGTATGGCTATTTCCACTTGTATCTGTTCCTAAACTTCCTGAACTTTTGAATTCTAACCTAAAGCCATTTGTTCCATAAGTAGGACTTACATCTACAGGAATCCAAATACCAGTAGCACTATCTGTTTCTCCAAATTCTGTTGGAGCAAGTGAAGTTCCATCCACATTAGTTATTTCAGCATAATAACCTGAAACAAAGCCACTGCTTTGATGAAATACTCCAAAATAATGTGTTGCATTTAGATTCCAAGTTAGGTCTGTATTTTGTCCAATATAGCCACCTGTCCAAGAACCTGCTAATTCTTCTCCATTAACATATACTCTTGCTCTTTCTGAATCTGTTCCTGATGTTGTATCAACTCTAATTACAAAGTGATACCAAGCCGAACAGTCACGAAAAACTTGAGTTGAAGTAAAATAGTTAGAACCTGAATTAAGGTCAAGGATAAATTGGTCATCAGCAGTAAATAAACCTGAAGTCCCTACACTACTACCGTCCCATGCTTCAAAAAGTCTCATAGAAGCACCAAGTTCAGTTCTTTTAAACCAAAAACTTAAAGTCCAAGTTTTTCTATTTCCTGCTGAACTAAATGATTTTTGCATAGAATCACTATCAGTAGCTTCAACTGCCAAAGAGTTGTCAATCTCATAAACTCCTGTAGATACACTACCTCGATTAGCTGTTCTCTGTAGCGTTTCCATATTAGGTTTGTGCTAGGTTTTGGACTCTACCAATTTCCTGCCAAACTGAGCCATTGTATCTAAATGCAAAAATATCAGTTTTATTGGCTGTTGCTGTTACAGTTGGTGCAGTTGATGCCGCAAACTCAAATACTGTATTCCAAGCGATTGTTCTTGGTGTTGCGCCTTGTGCTATTTCTACAGAAATGATTGCACCTTCTACAGCGTTAGTTGGTGCTGAGAAAGTCGTGTTTTCTGTAGTCACATGATAAGCATTAGACGCCGCCGCAGAATCCCAAGCTACTGCATTAGAGCTTGAGGTTAATGCAACTTGTGTAATGTTTGCTGAAGTTGAAGCTGTAACTACTTTTGGGAAAGTAGCTTTTTGGTTTTCATCAATAGAAACTGCTGGTGTTGTACCAACTGCTGATCCTAAACCAATAACTAAATCGTCTGCACTATCGTCAAGACCAATATAAAAATCTTGTGCGTTGCCATCAAAAACAAGTTTTGTGTCTTCCGCACCGCCATCACCTATTGTTAAACTTGGATTAGTTCCTTTGACAATGACAGCTCCGCCAAAGTCAACTTGGCCCATGTCAACCGCAGTTCCAGATAAACTGAAAATGCCATCAACTGTATCTAAGTCAGTATTTATTTTTCCGCCCCAGGTATCAGTAGATGCACCGACTTCGGGTTTTGTTAAGTTTAAATTTGTTGTAAATGTATCTGCCATATTGTTATGCCGCTTGTTCTTTTGTTAATTGAGTCCATGTAGTGTCAGGATTCTCTATTACAGTCCATTTTAGACCACCACTTGCTGAAAATCCACTTGTTTCTTGTGGAAGGCCAAACCTTGAAACCTTGCCAACATCTATTTGTCTGCCGACTGCATCAAAGTCTGAAACTGCTGATATAGTTGCCTCTTCAGTAATGGTATATTGCCCGACAGCTGTCATAGATGAGGTTTGAGCAATGGTTGCACTTGTTTTATCTATTTGTGTACCTGTAGCACTCATGCCAGAGGTTTGTGCAATCGTTGATGTGCCTAAATCAATTTGCACACCAGTAGCAGTCATACTGCTGGTTTGTGCTAGGGTTGCAGATCCTAAATCTAATTGAACACCAGTTGCAGACATTGAAGATGTCTGTGCTAGAGTTGCTGTGCCTACATCTAATTGTCTGCCTACAGCAGACATAGATGAAGTTTGTGCGGATGTGGCTACGCCAAGTTGAAAAACAGGTTGTCCATAATGAGACTTCCCGAAACCGCCATAGCCATAGCCTACTGAGGCCATGGTATTAAGCTAATGTAATGTCTAAACCACCAGCATCAAATCTGAATACATCACCAGAACTTACAACTTTAGACGCATCTAAGTTTGCATAAGCAAGTAAGTTTCCACTGGTTAACGCATCAAAAACACCAACTGCAACTACAGTTCCATAGTTTGCTGTAGCTGTTGGGTATTCGACTGCCGCCGCATTGGTTGCTGTTGTGGGACTTGTACCTGAGACATTGAAAGTAGCAGTTTGTCTTGCGTAAGCTCCACCGCTAACTTCAGTACCACCGCCAGTATCAGATGGTGCTACTGTATATAAAGCAACATACAAAGTTGTAGGTGCTGTATAAGCAGTACCGCCAAATACATGGTCAAGTACCTTGTCTTCTAAATAATCACTAAATCCAGCCATTTTTTATACTCCTAGTTATTACCAAAATAATAAATATTTTTGCTTTTCTTTCCGTAGGTTCTTCTTCTTTGCATAAGAGATCCTTTAGAAAATTCAGCTTTTTCTTGCTCTAGTCTCATTTCCTCTAAAGCCTTTTCGAACTGTGCTGTAAATAATGGCACTCGTTCATCTTCCATAAGATAGATAGAAGCGTGTTTTAAACATCCATAAAGGTAAACATCTGAATATCCTGTGGATAAAAAGTTGCTAGTATTAGAATCGCTTAAAGCATCTATCTTTCCGTAGTAGGTTAATTGTACTGTATAACTTCCGTCTGGGGTAGGTGCAAATTCAATTGAATCATCTACCAATGCAAAATAAATTGGTTGCCCTGTTACATTGTCATTGGCTTTTCTATAAACATCCATAGATTCTATAGACTGTTGAAACAATGGTGAAAAATCACCACTATCAATTTGTAAGTTTATGGCCTCTAACCAATCAGTTGGTGTTGCAAGATATTGACCTGTAAGAGTTGCAGTAGCTCTTTTAATCATGCCTTTAACCCTTAATCTGCGGTTAAATTCTGCCTCTGTGCTATCAATAAATGAATCAATTACATCTGTTAAATCTGAACGATTTAAGTAACTTGCGATATTAGATTTTAA
>Ga0098041_1000350_pt1 | contig 18837 bp, 27 predicted proteins | sample 8_EtaG_FD_77066 | JGI IMG/M metagenome (GOLD analysis project Ga0098041, IMG submission 77066) | Marine viral communities from the Subarctic Pacific Ocean - 8_ETSP_OMZ_AT15162 metaG | ecosystem: Environmental > Aquatic > Marine > Oceanic | place: Pacific Ocean | collected 2015-01-08
GGGTTTCCCAGCCATGGCACTTCCTGCCATAAACATCAATGCGATTAAACATGTCAGAACCTGTTTCATTTTTTACCTTTCAAAAAATACTGTTAGAGTTTGGGAGTGCCCACGACATTCATTGCCGACACCTCCCCAGTTTGCATTACCAATGCCAGGACGCACTGTCCAAGCATTTTGATTACATGAACAATCTCCCGTACTGCCTACGGCTATGCTCATGCTTTGACCGCACATACCAACATTCCATTTCTTTCCATCACACATATAAGATGCGTTGTTGTTTTTCTGTTTATACAGATTGATGATGTTGTTGGGTTCTGTGCAAGTTACGAAATTATCAGGATTGCCTATAGATATATTATCCCAGTTTTGTTCCACTGTGATGTTATCCCAAAAAGCATTATAGGATGCTACTTGGCTGGCAGTGGCTCGGGTATTTCTTGTGAAGTTGTCCGACCACTTTGCGAGGACTGAGGTGTATGTGTGGTTGTCGATCGTGCAGTTGTCTCCTGTGCACGTTTCAGTCTCATTGTCATCTTGTGGAACCAGAGTGATAGGATGATTAGTATTGAACAAAATAGGAATACTAACAGTGATGGTATCAGTGCTGGGATTTGTGACGATAACAGGTTTGGAAGTTCCTCGCTCATACCAGTCTGAGTAAGGTGCAAAGACTGATTCGTATCTAACTGTGAAGTATTCATCTAGTGGGATTAGGATTTTGGTTGCGGAGTTGACCAGAGTACCTTTGGCGTACTCTGAGTCGGAAGAAGTTATAATGGTTACTGTTTCAGTCGTTGGTAACTCTCTAAGTGCTGATCGATTGTTATAATCTGTATAGCTTATCTGCAGTTCCTTTTCAGGTTCTGAGTAACAACTACTTAAGATTAAACTGAGTGCGATCAATACAATACTGCATACGTTCAAGTTTTTTATCACAATATTTAATTCGCGATTGATCTTTCGTAATGCTTTTCTCATGATTCCATTGTTCCAAGGTTTTCATATGCCTTGCTAATGCTCTTTGTCTTCTTTCACGTACCTTTGGATTCATAATTTACTCCATTATTTGGTAAACACCACCACGTCCATTTGACATGACTTTAAGTGCTTTGGGTTTTGTTTCTTTTTTCTTACCACTCCACTCAAAAGGATCAACAGGATCAGTCATATTTCTGATTGCCCTTGTCTTGACCATGTACTCAAATATTTCCATTACCTTTGCCATTCTAATATGATGCATCTTTGAAACACCAAGCAGTGCATCTTCATATTGGTCTTCAGGTAGTTCTTTGGCAATATCTTCTAACAGGATATTAATATCCTCACAGGTGGTCCAGGCATGCATGATTGCCTCTTCCAAATCAAATCTGTTATACATATCACTTAACCTTTATTAATTCGGTTTCACCATTAACCTTTTTGGTTTTTACATATCCACCTGCTTCGAGCATATCTAGAGTCTGGCCTGCAACTCGATTTACTGCTCTATACCAAGCAAAACGATATCCTAACAATGTTCCTACTGCATAAACTAATATAAACCAAACATATATTTCCATATTACTCTTCATCTTTTGGTGAGTTATTTTCTTTCACAGGCCAGTTAGTGCAGTATGGATGTTTGGGATCATTCATCTTCACATACTTTATTCCATCCCTACCTTCCAACTTTTTCTCTTTGGTTGGGGTTACTGGGATCGAACCAGTGACATCCTGTTTGTAAGACAGGTGCTCTCCCATCTGAGCTAAACCCCATTCTTCAACTTGTTCTTCAGTATACTTTTTATATGACTGATACATCTGCTCAGCCATAGTATTAGCTTTACGGTTTATGTCCATAAAACTATTTAGCCTTAATCATGTAGGTTAGTGAGAATAGCGACTTCACCTGGTATGTGCCTCCGATGTGCCCATCAAACGCAGGCCAAGTCCATCGTCGCTATGTAAGTGCTGATCAGTGCACCCTGCAGATTTAAAAAACTCCGTGCATTTACGAGAGTTCAAACCAACACTGCGTCGTTTGATTTCTGGAGCGAGTGAAGAGATTCGAACTCTCGACATCCACGTTGGCAACGTGGCTCTCTACCAACTGAGATACACTCGCTTGTAACCTTTAAAGTTATATAACCTCAAAGGTTAGAATTTTGGTGAGGAAGGCAGGATTCGAACCTGCTAAGGCAATGCCACCTGATTTACAGTCAGGCACGTCTCACCATCTACGTCGCTTCCCCTTACGTTGCTTCCTCTTAAACTGGTGCGTTCCACCATTGTTCCCATGGAAAATGAATCCATAGTTTTTCAGTATCCTTTGCAACCTCTTGAACATAATAGTTTGGCTCGAAATCGCATTCATTATTCCACCAAAGAGATGCATACCTTACGTCGCATCCATCAGACCGAACTAACAAGTAGTTTTGCATTCGTTCAAATGTTGCTCCACTGTCGCAGATGTCATCCACGATTAATATCCGTTTGTCTGTCTTCCGAGGCATGAAATCCTCCCACTCAGGGAAATCTCTGAGAGAGGTTTTGATTGGCTTAAAAGGTTTATTAAACCAATGGGACATCATGACTCCTGGCGTCAATCCCCCTCGTGACAGACCAACGATAACTTCTGGATCAAATTTTTCAATAGCAATGTCACGACAAAGAACATTGACATCCCTACGCATTTCATCCCATTTATACCAAAGTGTATTCATTTGTCTATCTTAATAGGTGTTACATCAAACTCAATTCCAAACCTTGCTGATGTCCTTCTGCTGCCTCTTTGGCGAGGTTGTTCATCTGCGTCAAAGTCAAACTCATTGTTTGGTCTGTCTGCAATATATTGTTGTGCTTCCTCTTTGAACATATCCATTTTCCACCACCAGTTGAAATCACCATTATAGATCGAAAGGTATTTGTTGATACGATCAAATAGGTGATACATGCCGATCTCATGCACGTTTAATTCACTGGGATCAATATGAACAAAAGGTTTGCTCCATGGGAGAGGATTTGTATCAGAATAAATGAAATCATAAATCCTCTCAAACTCCTCATGCTCTTCAATCGGTTCCCATTCAAGGTTATGGTATATGTTTGGTAGTTCCCAATACTCACTTGTCATTAGTTTTTGGGTAAGTTTCCAATACCTCTCATCATCAAGTGAGATAATGTTGCCACCAAGTTTGTGTTTAACTGCGTATATCATTTTCTATTTGTATATGCATCCGTATCTGATCGAGGAACCACCATGTAAGCACCTTTATTGTATGCTGGTGCGATGGTGAACCCATCAGGCATTTGGAGTTCAGGTTTAACCTTTAATGCACCACCCTGCCCTCTTGATTTTATTATACGTGTAGCAAAGTCATCAGGTATGCTATCAAGGGAACTAGATCGCTTATATAAAGGTACTGTTGTTTCTTTGATAATTTTGTCCATATTAGAATCCATGTGGTATGTTCCAGTGATAGGCAGTGACCGCAACGAATATGATCTTCATCAGGTGTTTCCAAATAAACAGTTCTATCATAAAACTAATTATAGTTTAATTATTACCAAATGTCAAGTTATTTTTTTTGTGGCACGCCATGTAGGAATCGAACCCACATCAACTGGTTTGGAATCAGTTATGTTACCGTTACACTAATGGCGTAATCATTTCACGTAGTTCGTGGTAGTTGTTTACGAGATCTGAATACGCCAAATCACTCCAAAACTCAGTGGAGTCAAAATATCTGCCAAGTGTTTCATAAGGAACAAGTTCATAATTTCCATGCAGTTTTAATATGGTTTCTAATTTAGGTTGGAGGAAATCTTCGTTTTCCTTCCAGTGATAAAAGTCCCAAAAGTCGATAGTAACCTTTTCAGTCGGTCGATGAATATGTTCGTATTTCCAACCTGTTTTGTCAGCATATGCTCGTGAAATAAACCGATCAAAAGGGTTACGTATAATATGTAGTAGTTTATATCCATGTAACCATTCCAAATATTTTTGAGTTAAGCTATGTTCAAGGTCACTTAGTGTAACCTTGATAGGGTGATGGAAGTATTTCTGCTTTTCACGAATTAACCAGTTTAACTTCTCAATCTTTTTTATTCTGTTTGGTCTTGCGTCTTTACGTCCAGGTATAAATTCAATCGGGTCAATGGTCCAAGAGTCTGAGAAGAACTCAAGGTTTGGAGGCAGAGTCCATCCTGGTTCTTTGCTGATCAATTTGCAAGCAAAAGTGGAACCATTACGTTGATTGGATATCACCTGCCTCAACATCACTATGGTCGTGCTGCTACGTAGTCATTTACAATACGAACTTTGTGATACATACCTTCGTTTTGCAGTTCACGGCATTTTCGCATAGCAGCATTTGCATTGTGATGCACTTCAACTTCTAAACCATCTGCGACGATTTTGTAAATCTTCCTAATCCGAGTGCGTTCATTCATATACATTATACAACTCCTTCAGATGAATTGGCAACATCTTTGTCCTCACGAAGTTCAATGAACCTTGGTAAGAACAAACTGTCTGTCGAGGAGTTTGCTGCTGAGATGCGTTGATTATACTCAATCTCAATGATACGTCCCATAACAAACTCACGAGTAAATAATTTTCGTTGCTGATCTGAAAAACCTGTACCCACGTTAACTTTGATTTTGCCATCCGATGTCTCAGCAGTTAACGCACCTAACAGACCTGTGTTTTTACCTGTGCCTTCAGTCCAATCAGTTACTCTGAGATCTAGGTCTTTGATCTCCTTGAACTTAACAGTATGTTTAGACCTTTCATTTTTCCAACCAAAAGATTTGTCCTTGACGATAGTACCTTCTTCACCCCTCTCAATAGACTCTGAGTAGTGTTTACGTGCTTCATCATAATTGTTGACAATGGTTGATTCAACCAATGCGAAGTGCTCACTGGCAATAATAAAACCAAACAACTCATATAAGTTGTCGAATCTTTCCTGATACATCATTGGATCTTCAACATGTCCTTCAAATACTGGCTCAGGGATATAATCCCAAACAATCAGTGACAGGGTTGATGCCTCTTTACCATTGATTGTACCTCTATTTGCTTTGTTGCAGATACCATTTGAGATTTGGCGTGGGAGTGCATTACCATACTCATCACGTGCAATAAGTTCACCATCAAGCACAACATACCAACCTTCATTATGCTTGTCCAATGTATTTCTAATCTCAAGTGCTTCCTCATCAAACACACGATGGGTCTCAAAGAGTTTGCCCTGTCTGCTACGTACCTCAACTTTACCATCAGCATGGACGATAACATTGCATCTCATACCATCCATTTTGGTTTGTGAGTACGCAGGGAAGGTAATGTTTTCCATTGCCTTCTCAGAGTAAGCAGTTGCAAGCATACAAGGATATTCCTTAATCATGTTTGTCCAGATTTTGTTGAATGTCTTGGTCGAGCATCCAATTCTAAGGTCACGTGCAAGAATCTTTTTGAATGTCTCCTTGTCATCATCATTCAGTGCTTCATACACACGTGCGACATAATCACGAGCATCATGACCAGTTTTCTCACGACGTGATAAGAACCCAAGGTGTGCAATAGACTCCGAAAGGGACATTGCCTCAAGTGGCTCATAAGTGTTCTCTTCAACATCAACAACACCACTAACATAATACTGTGTAAATGGGTCGTAGGTTGCTTTAATCACTGCCCACAGTTCGTTGTTTTGTTTCTCACTCTCAAGGATTGCTTCCTTCTCAAGACGTGAACTGGTATTTGCTATATCATTAAGGATGTTTTGTATACTCATATGGACCTCTTTCAATGGGTTTGTCATTTTTTTTACTTAAACTAAGTATAGCACACTTTTTTGAAAATGTCAAGCGAAAAATTCCAAAAAAACAAATTTTTTAATTAACTGAATCATTGGTTATGACAAATCCCCAGTGTTGCTCTGCATTCAACTCACCATCATCGAGGTATCTATCTACCATGCGATCTAATTGTTCTTCAAGGTCATTGAAAAACATTTGAGGTGCATCTGTTCGACATCCATCGACTAAGTCCTCAAGGGCATATTCATAAATCATCTCACCATAGTTATCTTCAACCTGACTTTTGGTTTTAACACCTTCTTTAAGGTCACTACCAATCAGTTCAACTGCCCTTTCAATAGCATCAACCATTTCCTGATAATCAATGCCATAGTCTTCACCCTCTGTGTAATATCCCATAAAGTTCGGCATTTCGTCTGCATATGATGCTTCAACCTCAAAGTCGATTGCTGTTAACCTTGCCCACATTTCATAGGGTTGTCCCCATGCAGTTGTGGTATTTAAAATCAGTTCCTGATCATCTACATATGATACTTCCTCGACCGTCAACCATTTGGCACCAATATTGTCACACATGACGTCACGATCCAACTCTTTGATCACGTCAATGTGGTCATTTGGTGCATCATTAAGAAAGTTGATCAGGTTAAGATAAGACTCATTATCATCCAAAATATTGAGCAGTTCATATAGTTTGTTGATGCTTTCTTTGTTTCCGGTAATTCTGGTTGTTGCGTATACGTGATTAGCCATATGTCCTCATTTATATTCAGTTTGTAAGTTATCGCCCAAAAAGTTTTTTACATCATTGATGATCGCTGTTAGTTGATCAAGGGAAAAGCCAAGGTCATATAACCTCTCTTCCAAACCCCATACTACTCCAGTTGCCTCATCATTCTCTTTTGAACCAAAGGCAGTTGTTAGGTAGTCTTCGAGTGCTACCCTATACTCTGTTACTAGTTCATGTACGAAATTACTCATTTCAGATTCTCGATATCAGTTAATGAAATAACGTTAGCATTCAAACCCAACGTATTGATATATGATGCCATTGAGACAACAAAGGAGTGAAGCAGTGCCTGCTCCATTCCGTATGCTTCTACCTCCCATGGGGTCTCCCAATATGGATCCATACCCGCATGTTTGGGATCAGCATAATCCCAGACTTTACCTTCCCAAACTGTACCATTTGCACCATTCCTCAACTTCTTTGCTGCATACTGATAAACATGTACACACTCATGAGCAATGGTTGTCATCAACTCTTTCATGTTAAGGAACATGTCAGGATTGACAGTGATCTTAAAATGGTTTGGACGGTAACGATCAGTCCAGTCTTGTGGTTCTGCTTCACCACCAAGGTCGAAATCTTTTTTACATGAGATAGTTAATTCCATGTGACGCAACTTATTGGTATGAAGATAACCTTGCAACACGTGGTTGACCAACAGTTTGACGTGGTTTTTCCAGTTGGTTGGCATGTAATCTCTTTTTTGTCCGTATACACTAATAATCATCTGACCTCATTCAATGGGTTTGTCATTTTTTTTACTTAAACTAAGTATAACACATTTTTTCGAAAATGTCAAGCGAAAAGTTCCAATTTTGGAAAATAATTTTACGAAACTTGATTGAATGCTATGACATACCGAACCTTGTCTTCCTCCAAGTGAGGTGTGACATAGTGTAGCATGTTTGAGGGGAAGGTGACGATACGACCAGGTTTTGATTTTATATCAACCACGGGTCGGTGCTTTGGTACATGAGCAATAAAGGTCGTTGATCCAACTTCATTCAGATATAAAATACCTGACTTGTCTGAACCAATATGATGGTGTGCATCCATTTTGTCTTTAGGACCATATGTATGAAACCAGATATGATGGGGGATAATCTCAGCATTGTCCCAAAGGTAGGGAGCAATCAGATGACGGAGTGTGTCTTGTAGGTCTTTTGTCCACAACTTACCAAAATAGTGAAATGCTGTATCATTGTCAGGAAAGGTTGCATGAACCTGCTCTGTCCACTCTTGGAGGTCATAAAGCAACTCAGGATCAATCTTAGGATCAAAAACCTTGATTGAATCTTTGTCAAAATCAATATTAAACTTGTATTTGGGATTTACAGTGACGTTGTCAATATACATAAAAATAACTTGACAAAGGATAAAAACGAGCTATAATATTAGTGTGTGGCTTTGATTGAGTAATAGTAACGACTAATCCAGTAGGAGTCAGCAATGTCTGACCATTGCTTTACACCTTTCAAATCAAGTTTAGTTTCCATAACAAAAGCATCAAACATTTCTAACTTGGATGCGTTACCTTTTCCGGTAGCATACTTTTTTATTTTTTGGGGAGTGTCAACCTCGAACGGGATACCCTGTCTCCAGAGCATTTGTTTTAAAGTACCAGTGTTCTCACCTATATTGAAAACCCTTCCTCTTGCCCCATAAGCATAATTTTCAATAAGACAGGGAGGTCGGTGTTGCCACATTAACTCATCGAGGACCCACTCAGCAAGTCGGAAATGGCGTTCCTCTTGAGTATTATATTTAGGATATAATTTAGGATTTAGGTGCGGGGAGGTTTCCCTTGCATGATCACAATCCCTACTATTCCCAACCATAAAATAAGTGTTGAAATTGGTTCCATCGTAAATCGTAAATGCTGGAGAAGTTATACTGTAATCTATGCCACAAACTTTATTAGAATCCGTCATCCTCTTGATCGTACATACCTGCATCTTTTTCTGCTTGGATCTCATTATCAATACGTTCAATATCATCCTCAGACTGACGCATCATCTTTTTGCGTATCTCAGCAATAGACAACAGACTGCCTTTGTGATCAATGGCCTGGCCGACTAGATTTAGACGTTGTTCCATAAGTTCAGCATACTTTAATTCATCAAAGTGGGAATCAGTTTCGTAATTAAACTGAATATGATCACGCATCTTATCCCAGTCATCTTTATTGCAAAGACCTTTCAACAGGCATTGCTTTTTCAGAGTATCATAAAATAGGTTATTAAACCTTGCTCTGATGCGATCAAGAAACTTAGCAAACTTTAGCTCATCACGGGTGATCTCAGATGCCCTACCAAAAAATGCCTGACCTGATTCCTCAGTATTCATTCTTGAGAGAGGTACATTGAGTGCCTTATAAAGTTTCTTTTGGAAAAATAAAATATCCTCAATCTCTGCTAGATTCTCACCTCCTGGCAAAGTTGTGATTTCAGTTCCTCTACCACCCTCACGTCGTGGGAGCCAAAAGTCCTCAAGTATTGATTGAAACTTCCTATCATCACGAACCTCACCCGTGGATGAATCATATACAAGTTTGTTCTTGTACCGATTCATAATATCACGCATGTATTGTTCTGCTTTGATTTTTGGAAGGTTACCGACATCAACGTAGAAAATCCTACGTTCAGGTGCTCGAGATACACGATAAATTATTTGTGCATCCTCAATCATTCTGAGGTTATTGAGAGGTTTGATGGCCTTATGTAGATAGCCAATGACCATCTTACGTGAACCATCCATTAGACCTGAGGTTGCATAACCAATGGCATCCTGAGCAACACGTATTGTATTGTTTTTGGATGCTCCACCAGTCTGGTAGAAACCTTGGGGATTGTACATGAAATAATCTTGGGTCTTTGGGACACCAATATCCATGCGTCTCATCTTATCCTGCTCTTGTGAAGTCAACACCATATGCTCACGAACTTTTTTGATCTTGAGAGCATCAATAAGTCTCATCTCTGTGATACCCTTATCAGGTTCCTCAGGATCAATAACTAAGTGATAGTGAATGCGTCCATCAACATACCATCGTTTAAAGATATCGTAACCTTGATTACGAAAATCCATCAACCGAAGTATCTTGCGAAACTCATCTCGCAGTTGTGTCTTGACTTTTTCGCCGACATTTAGCGATTCGAGGTTGAGAGAAATAAGATCTGATTTCCCAGTATCAACAATAATCTCATTGATGATATCGTCTATTGCCGTCTCGCATTCTGGTTGGAGAGACATTTGACGGTATCTACTTACCAGGTCAAATTCATTCTTAACAGTTCCTTCTAAATCAAGGAACGTGCCGTATGCACCAGCACCCGAGGCAATGGGAGATATCCCATCCTCGAGTTCTGGCACAGTGAAAGACTGAGAGGATAAAACCTTATCACTGTCATCCCTCCCGATAGTAAAACCGAAAAGTTTGAGTGCCATAATTTATTCTATGTTATTCTTGCGTACTGTCGATAGACTGAGCAGATGGCTCAGGTATATCAAAATATTGATACGCAAAGGTTACTGTAAATTCCTCTAAAGTTTCACCTTGGTCATATCCAAGGTCGATCTGTGATACACTTGTAGGGAATGCTTTGACGAAACGATATTGTCTTAATACATTTTCGTCTTTTGACATTTGCTCGACTTTTAAATCAGTCGCTATACCTTCTTCGCCGATACGTACATTTGACCCATATGCTGACTTAAACTTAGCCATCTGATGCATCCAATTCTCGAACTGGTGTCTTACATTCATATCTTCATCAAGATAAAACGTAAGTGCCAAATCTTCGTATGATCTTACACCAGGCAACTTAATTTGTCTGCCCAGAAAGTTGGCTGTTATGGCTCCGACTGTTGATGCTGGCAACTGAGCATTTTTACACATATACTGCATTTGCTCATCGGACTCAAATATACCATCAACTGAACCAATCGTTACTTGGTATAAAGAAGGACGAGCACCAGCGAACTGGAAATTATTAATGAACTCGTCAATATTAGACATCTAACTCCTTTTGTTATGTAAAGTCTGGCGTGGCGCCACCGCTACCACTCTCACCATCTGCTGATATAGACTGCGCAGCAGGGGCAGGTATGTCAAAGTACTGGTATGCAAACGAAACAGTAAACTCTTCAATCGTTTCCCCTTGGTCATATCCCAACTCAATGGAACTGACTGACACAGGGAATGCTTTGACGAATCTATACTCTCTTGCATAATTCCCGTCTTTAGTCATCTGCGATACCCAGACGTCGGTTGCTATACCTTCATCTCCAATTTTTACGTTACTACCATAAACTGATTTGAACTTTGCCATTTTATGCATCCACTTTTCGAATGCATGTCTGATAGCAAAGTCCTCATCATTATAGAAACCTAACGTAAAATCTTCATAGGTTCTTACACCAGGTAACTTAACTTGCCTACCCATAAATGGGATAGGAATGTTACCAATAGTGGACGCAGGCAGCATGGCAGATTTACATAAATATATCATCTGCTCGCTTGACTCAAAGACATCAGGTACGTTGATAATTAATACCTCGTACAGTGATGGTCTTGCACCAGCAAAACTAAAATTTCTAATGAACTGGTCTATATCTGCCATTAGTTCCTTATACTGCTCCGATTGCCTCAGAGAAGGATACACCAGAACGTACCGCAACGAAAGACAGTCTGATAAAGTTGATTGACTTCGTTGGCTTGACGAAAATGTCGGCAACGAACTTGTTGCTGTCAATTATGTCAGGTGTATTGTTCGTGTCATCGCAGACAACAGCATAATCTTGAATGCCTTGCCCAGCAGCGATCCCACGTAAAAATCCCTCCACGAGAGATTGAAACTGACCCCGTGTGAAAGCATTATTGAACTGGAAGAGTTGAGTTCTTGCTGCTTCACCAATAACCTTTTCCATGTAAATGAAAAGTCGGCGAACATTAATGCGGTCAAACGCACTTGGCTTTGGAGACAAAGTTTTGTCACCAAAAAGAACTACACCCTGACCAGGGAATGCTACAACTGGGTTATATCCAATCCTGTAAAGTTCATCACGTTGTGCTTGAATAGGATTAAATGCCAGTTTGATTGGGTTGTTAAGTAAACCTCTTTGGAATCCAGCAGGTGAGAACCAGGTATCTGCCTCTTGGTCAGTTCTGGCACAAATACCTGCAAGGTCACCATTAAGGGGTACCCATCGATATGTGTCATTATACTTATCATACTGATAACCATAACCAGTGTCAAGAATGGCATAAGTTGAAGACTTGATACTATTTCTGAAACCTTTGAGGTTTGAGAGTTCATATCCAGACTGCATAACTACGTCACCAAACTCAGGACTGATAAGGGCAACAGCATCTTTGCGTTGCTCAGCAATATTGATAATGTGATTTGCAAGAGCAGCACCATCACCCTCAGGTGCCTTACCCATGGCAAGGATTGATACTGTGACAGCATTAACATCATTGAACAAGTCCCAGCCAAGTAGTAAGTCTCCGACTGAAACATTGTCTCCACTTGATCCACCTGACATTTCATAGTAGAAATTACCACGAACAAGGGTGAAGTTTCGATCTCTTGCTGCTTGTCCCCAATCGCCACCTTGACCATTGTCTGCGACAGTTGGATGTTTAACAAAAGATACGAAAGTGGATGAGTTGTTAACTCTTGCTTTGTAATAGATTGCTGACCCCTCAGGGGATTTAGCATCTTTTGCCACTGATACGTTTTCATAAGATTCGAGGATCTCATCCTCAACACCTGACCAAACTGCTCTATAGTCATATACTACGATATGGCACTCATCATTGGTACCATTAGCAGTTGCAGCAAATGCTGAAGTGGTTGGTGCTTGGTCGAAACTTAATGCAAACTTCCACCTGCGAATGTAATCTGTGCCAGAGGCAACTGCATTAGCACTTACAGGTACGTTTGTGGTCATATGTGTGGCATTGGTTACACCTGTAATCTCTACAGTGTTTGCACCTACAACAACGACATCACCAACATTAATATCACCTGAGAAGTTGGTACCAGTACCAATAATCTCAGTTGAGTTGGCGGTCATGCTGATTGTGCCTGAACCATTTGCCTCGAAATTTGAATAAGTGCTTCTAACAGCATCTGCAATGTCGACAACGTCGCCATTTGCATACATAACTGAAGCACCAGTGTTGCTTGTTATAGATGCTATGATGTATGAATTAGCACCTGCTACTATTGTGTCTCCGACTTCTAATTCGTCGTCGAAAAGACTATCTGAACCAACAACGGAAGTTCCTGTAATGGATACGTTCCCAGTTAGTGTGTATTCTGGCTTATCAGCAGGGCAAAGGGATACTCCAAGGGAGTTACCCAGATCACCAGGATATTTTCCGATCCAGTGGCGATTTGCAGTTGAATCGATAGCACCACCCTGATCAGGGTCCATGCCTACGTATTCATTCTGATTTTTTACCAGTTTACCTACACCATCTGTTGTTGAATTCAGTGCTGTATCGTTGTCGACTACACGGACAACTCTAAGGTTGTTACTGTAAGATAAGAAGTTCGCCGCAGTATAGTAATGCGGGAAGTTGTTATCGTCAGGTTTTTGAAACCTGGTTCTCAGATCGACCTCGGATGAGATTAAAACTCTCTCATCTACAGGACCCCAGTTAAATTGGCCACACGTGGCACCAATCGATGTAGAGATAACGGGAGTTCCCGTAGTTAGGTCAATCTCACGAACATTAACACCTGGTGAAATTGGAAATGACATCTTACTCCTAGAATTTTGATAAACGTCAGCAGAAGTATTGCGAGTTATTTAGGGTTTCGCGAGTTTCAAGTTCCAAGCCATGAATGCCCTGGTTGCTCTAACCAATCGTCAGAACCTTCCCTTGCTACATGTGGAATCTCAGTTGGAACCTCGGCGAGACCATCTTCAATAAACCCAAATGGGGTTAAGTTGTCCCACTCCTCCTCTGTTACGTCATTTAATAAATTTTCTCTTAGGTTGACGTCAGTTGCCTCAGCAAAATATCTCTGAGCAACCAACCACGCAAAACTAACGGAGCACATCACCATATCATCATGATTGCCTGGAGTACCTTCCCAGGACTGACCCTTTTGTGCGAAAGAATAAAACTCATTGATCAGGTGATAGTCTCTTAACCAAACTTTTTCCTGCTCAATAAGATTTTTAATGGTCATACATCCCATATTTTTAACGGGATGTGTCATCTTAATACCCATGATTGCGGATTTCTTAAATCCACTTGATATTTGTAAACCATTACGACCTGCATTCCACGTCATTATAAGGTTCTCATATCCTAAATCATATCGTAAAATATCACCTACTTGTGCTCCTGATCCATCAACTTCGATTAGCACAAAAGCATTATTATATTGCTTCGCCAAACTAAAAATGACATTCGGAAACACCAGTGGGGTGATTAAATTATCCCTGTACGTTGCCACCAGTTTATATGGAATCTGCGTGACATCCCATATAATAAAGGCAGAATAATCTCTACCTTTGCCCAAGGCAACATCTGCTGTCAGGGCATAAGTAAAGTTGGTACTGGGTTCATCGTAAATGGTTAGATTTGATTTTTGAAATTTTGGTCTTTCCCATTTCAATGCTTGTAAAACATCAGGGTTGATGAGGGTATCATCTGATCCTATAAACTGCGTCTCGAACTCTTGTCTAAACTGTTCGATCGATGTATTTTTGATAGTCTCTTCTTTCCATGTTTCATCTCTGCCTGGTACCTCAGACCAGTGTACCTCGATTGGTACGAAAGTAGATCTACCTTCTGATGCCTCTTTCCACATTTTGTAATAGTGGTTCATTCCGTATGGAGTTGAGACGATAATAAGTTTTGTCGATGCACCTGAGGAAATAGTTGGGAACACCGATCTAAAAAAATCTTCTGCTAAGTTGTTCTCCACGAATGCAAACTCATCGAGAAATACCATATTAAAAGAACTACCTCGAATGGCAGAAGAACTAGTGGCAGAAGAAATAATTTTTGAACCATTTTCCAGTTCAAATGAACCTTTGTTCCAGACTCCGACTCCTTGTTGAAGCCACCATGGGAGGTTTTCATAAGCGAGTTGCATCCTACTTAAAAGTTCTCGAGACGTTGCTGCTTTGTTTGCAAGTAAAGCAACACTAACATTCTCATTGTAAAGTAAATACCACAAAATATACGCTATAACTGTAACTGACTTACCTGACTGTCGGCCAACTTTGCAAATGGTGAAACGATTCTCATGGAAGGTGCTAACCATTCTTTTTTGAAAATCGTATAGTTCAAATGGCACCAACCCTCTCTCAAGGTGGACCACTTGAATGTATTTCTCAATAAAATATATTGGGTCTGCGTGACATTTCTTGTACTCTTTAATCTGCTCTTCAGTAAACTCTTGTTGCTGATTTGATGCCTTGATCAAAGGGTTGCTTACATAATGTTTTTGACTCATTTATCTTTCACCATTCTGAGTAAATCTTTTGTAGTGCCAACAACAAGGTTTTGTTGAATATTTGTTGTGGTTGGCATTTTACCTTCAACCTGTTCTATTTTAGTCTTCTGTTGGTGAATGCCCATCAACTTTACTTGAGCATCCGTAAACTGAGAAAACATTGAACCAAAAACTTCAAATGCACGTTGGTGGCCTGATGCCTTTGCTACCTCAAGCATCTCAGACATTGCCTCATTCTGCATCTCCATCGCTTGGTACATATTATCTCTAGCATATTCGAAGTCAGTATCTAGTTTCTCATCTTTGGGTGCTTCGATTTTTGCTGGAGGAGGGGCAGGTTCATGTTCAATGACTGCCGTCTCATCATCGCTAAACATTGCTTTTAGCTCATCATCTTGATTCATATAGATTTTTCAAGTGTAAGTGAAGATTGCTGAGGAAGTAATTTCTGTAGTTTTATTTTAGTCTTCATCTCGCAATCATAATTTGCTTTAGTCCAATATTTGACCATATCTGCATTAGACTTATTATCAGAATTCCCTTGAGGATTCAAACCATATATTGCCTGAATGTCATCTCTTTTGAAATCGACCCTTGTCTGATCAGCCACACAATCGCAAATAATTGCTGCAACCTGTGGGGGAACTCTTCTTGCTTGCTGGTGTCCCGCAAAACAAGACTGCCACATTACCCGAACATCTTCTGTGGGATATGTGCCAGTATACGTGCCCATTTTTACTTCTTTTATTTTTTCTACTTCGATGATTTTGGTGCATCCTACCATCAAAATGGCAAGAGCGACCAGTCCTAACTTTTCCATTTTTGCCTTTATGCTTCGTAAGGATCAAGTTGCGGTTCACAGGTCACTGGATTAAAGTGCATTGCAGTATCATAAAAATTTTGATCAGTCGTTATCGTATATGGTTCAAACTGAGTTGCTGATGAAGGCGAAGGTTTTATTTCCAGATTACTGTTAAATCCTTCTCCTCTTGCTCCAGCAGACAAATGCAAATCCACATGCTTGATAAGAGTTCCACCAGGGTCCTTGACTCCTGGGAAGAAAAATCCTTTTAATGTGAATTGAAGAATCCATATGATCACTCGAGTCCCGTCAGCACTATTTTCGTATGAGTCATCATTAGTTACAGAGTCCAATATAATCGGAACATCCAAACTCAAATCCATATCACTTACAAGTTTAAGTGAGGCAGTGAAATCAGGGTGGAAGTTAGGTAATATTTGTTCTATAATTTGTTGACCATCCTCAGACATTTTGCACCATACGTGCAACTCGAATGAGAAATCATAGGGTATGTTATTGCCCATCATCACAGTTTTTCCATCTCGGTTTCTGGAAACATAATTGTGAAGTGGGTTCATTTTCCTGCTTACATCATACGCCATGGATGTCATCATAAACCCCATGCGAGGTAAAATCTGCGATGCTTGCCGTGTAAGTTCAGGATCTGTTAAAATACGTGTTCGATAGTAATCTCTACTTGCGTATGATAAAGGCACCCGTATGCGTCCAATAATACCCCCATCTTTGTCATATCTACGTACTTCAATATTATTGAACAGGGTACCAAAATAAGAAACATATTTGCGAACCATTCTGTGATATAAGTGTCTACCGAACATTAAAAGTTCCCTTCTGAGAATGGGTCGACCTCGGAGAAGTCAATAAAGTCTCCTGCCACTTGCTCAATTTCAACATTCATTGCTTGCTCATCAGCACTATCCTGAAGTTCCTCAAGTTGGACACTAGGTGATGATCCAATGCCATCTGCAATTATGAATGTTAATGTTGTATATGCCTTTGTTCTTGTGCCAAAGACTTGATCACCTGTTGATAGTCCTGGCGTCATAGGTGCGACGATAAGTTTACCAGTGTTAGGATCATGAGTAAGAACACGAGCACTTGGAGAGCTAGAATTGCTATCGTTAGTTCCAAGTATCGTAGTCTGACGGATGATTTCGCCACGTTCAAACTGTCCAGAAGCACCACCTTCAATAGTAAGGCAGGATGCTTCAACTGCCATCTGAGAGAGGTTATCCTCGATGCTATCGATCTCAGGTATTCCAGTAATAAATATTTCATTGGAGTACTCCAATAAGTCACACGTCAACTGGAACTGTGGCAGGGTACCCCCTGGATAAAAGGGTGACTCATGCTCAACAAAAGTGATTTGGAAACACTTTTGATTATAAGGGAAATATATGAGATCACCTTCCATCGGACGACGATGCCTACTACCATGTTGGGTCGTGTCTTCAGTTAAAAATGTATCCCCTGATCCATCTTCAAACACAAGTCTATCATTTACACTTTGTCCTTCAATAATCTCGTGATCTACTACTAATCTTTCAGGGACGTAATCTGGGTCTGGTATCTCATGATCAACTTGGAAATAATGAGAGTTATCACTGTCATGATAATATTCATCAGCGATTTGGTGATCTGGTGTACCTACTACATCCTCTTCTTCCATCGTGATGTATGCTATCTCTCCAAATGGACCACCTGCTCCACTTTCCTCATCAATCAGACCTACTTCTCTTGTACCACCAGAATCCTCAGCAATCTGTCTATCAATACCTAACTCTAAATCCTGCACCTCCAACACCAAATCATCCACTTGGGTTATAAATGCGTTTTCAGTATCCTCTGATACCAACCTATCCAAGTTCTCAGTGATTAACGTATCTTCCTGAGTTATATACCTGGTAGAAAGTTCTAATAAAAGTCTGTCGTATCCATCTGCATCTTCCCTGTTTGCAAGGTTGACAGGTGAAACAGATTCTATGTTTAATTCCTCCCAAGTTTTTCTTGATAGGGACAGAGTGACCCTATCTTTGATATCAAGACCAAACTTGGAATAAAACTCACCCTCACCTTCAAAACCTTCTGTTGATTCAACAAGCATTGCCACATTGAATGAGGTTTTAAAGATAAGTTGAGTCGCCTGCCCAAAGATTGCATCTTCACGATTGTAATCCTCCCTGGGCAGGTATATTACGTCGCGACCACCGAGGAAAATAGTCTCAGCAGTGATCGACTGTATCAGTCCTTGCTCACCTAAATCTCTATAATGATGAATGTAGGGACTTGTAGCCATCAGTCACATCCGCATGGGTTTTCAGTTGTGCACTCGCAAGGGTCGCATGTGCAGTTTTCACACTCACAACATTTTTCCTCTTCATTTGTTAATAAAGAATCTCTCACAGTTTCTCCACAGAAATATCCATTGTTGCGGGATCAAGACTAACCCTGCAGTCGATGGAGATTGGACCACCTGCCATTGCAGTGCTTGCCATATCTGCCATTGTGTTTGCCCATTGCATACCATCATCCTGTAAAGCACCTGCCATCATATCACCAGCCATGGCTTCCATATCTGCTAACGCAGGCATTTCTGGCATTGCAGGTACATCTACATTCTCAGGATCGCACATGCAGTCAATCAGTTCTCCCATTGAGGAACAAGGATTGGTTGGGTCGGATGAAACCAACTGATCAACTATTGCCATTGCCTCGGGTGGAACTACTTTCTCTACCATATTCATGACGTGTTCTTTTGCCATATTTGTGGCAGTATCTGCGACCAGTCCACCTATGACATTGGTCAGCATTGGTACTAACATTGGTAACATATTCTACTCCTTTTTTAGATTTCCGATTTCAATCCAATCAGTGGGTTGTTTTTCTCCACCGAAATCACTTAATTTTAATTTAGAAGGAAGACATTGGTA
>Ga0098041_1000356_pt1 | contig 18582 bp, 15 predicted proteins | sample 8_EtaG_FD_77066 | JGI IMG/M metagenome (GOLD analysis project Ga0098041, IMG submission 77066) | Marine viral communities from the Subarctic Pacific Ocean - 8_ETSP_OMZ_AT15162 metaG | ecosystem: Environmental > Aquatic > Marine > Oceanic | place: Pacific Ocean | collected 2015-01-08
CCATTTACGCCCATTCGGGCTTCCTGAATAGCATCAGAGGCTTGTTCCATTGGTCCCTTTTTGGACCCGCGTTGTAACTTCTTGCCACCAGTCGGGTGACCACTTAGACCTTGCACTTCTTCAACAGGCGCAGGGCCGCGGTCACGCATTCCTTTGCTTTCACCAAGACCCACCATTGGCTGCCCACGTCGTATTGGCATTCCACCGGGTGGCATCCCGCCACCGGGCATTGGTGGTGGCATCCCGCCACCGGGAGGCATTCCACCGGGCATTCCACCGGGCATTCCACCGGGCATTGGTGGCTTACCACCCATCGGCATCCCGCCACCGGGCGGCATTCCTCCGCCCATTGGAGGTGCGCCGCCCATTGGAGGTGCGCCACCGGGTGGCATTCCACCAGCCGCTTCTTCCGGTTGTGGTTCAGGCTTCTTGTAAATGAAGCGTATATCGCGCGCAGCATCTTCTTTCAATTCAGGCTGGAACCCGAGTTGAACCATGCGCGACGCAACATTGACTTCCATCTCATCGCGTCGTAGTCGCGTGACATCATCCTCTTCTTCGTTCGGATAGAGTGTGACCTTCCAATCAGTAACACCCATTTCTTCAAGCATGCGTGGGAATAAATCGCGGGTGTAAATGTGCTGTCCAAACTCGACTGCGCGATTCGTGACAAGGATTTGCATACCTTCGTTATTGAGTCCGCCTTTGCCTGTGTCCATCATGAAGATGTTCGATACACCATAGAAAGCGGCGATGCGCATACGCATTTCGTCGCGCACTTGAGCGTATTGCATTTCGTCCATGCTGTCCATGAACCTAACAAACTCGACTTTACCGCGACCTGACGCACTCTCAATACCGACTTTCGGGATGTAGTGCGGGTCACGTTCCATCTTCTCTTCTGCACCCTTCCAAAACGATGCGGTCGATTGGATATTGTCCGTAGTGATTGCGAGAACACCGCGCGGAATTCTGCGCTTACTGTATGCAAGATACATGTAATTGTCCATCGCGGCCAATGTCATTGCTTGACGCCACATGGTCGCGACAGGACTGCGCCCATAGAGTTTGGATGGGTTGTATTTGCTGATGTGAATAACTTCACCTTCCAAGTAGTATTGCGTTTTGCCCGCACCTGCGCTGTTCACAAACCACACATCTTGTAATGTTTGACCACAGCGTTCGCATTCCGAATGTTCATCATTATGCGGATATGTCTTATCGCGGCAAGCAGCGCGTGGACAAATCAACCAGCGACCACCACGCACACCGCGCTTATCTGCAACAAGTCGCATGAACGTAGGGTCAGCGCGCATCATGGCTTTGATACGGAAGAATTCGACTTCTTTGGTCTTCTCGTCGATGAAGTATTCCTTCTGCAATACGAGGAACGCGTCATCGACAATATCGAGGTCCCATTCTATCTCGCGCATTACATCGAAGAAGGATTGGTCTTGGTCGTTACGCTGTTTGAGCAACCACTTCGGGTAAAGCATCTGGTCAACGTCAGGGTCAAAGACTTCACCACCACACACATCACACTCTTCCACATCGTGCTGGAACTCTTCTTCACACTCTTCACACTTCTTGTGGAACACACGTTCCCAATAGTAGCCGCGCCTGAAAATCTCTTGCGCGAGCGTGTTGATTGTGGTTCGGAGAATGATAGATTCTTGCACTGTGGCATACAGCGCGGGGATTGTGACACCCTGCACGAGGACAGGCTCTTGAATACCTGCCTTCCACAAGGGCATTTGTGGTTCAGGTGTGGAGGAACGCCGGAACGGTTTGGTCAGCGCACCGAGGAATCGGCCGATTCGGGACTTCTCTTCATCAGGCATTATTCATCACCGCATTCACATGTATCGTCTTCTGATATAGACTGCCCACATACACGACATGGGCATTTGCATTTACCGACCTTTGTCCCACAATTGGCGCAATGTTCCATACCTCCACTCATTACAGTGTCGTGATAACGAGGGTCATTAGAAGTCCACGTCACATTGTCTTCTGCCTTGTCTACTTCGTCACCTCCGCCTAACAACGATTGAATCAATTTCATGGCTTCCTTCATGCCTTCACCGTGGCCACTTTCGTCGTCTTCTTGAACGCCATCATAGTCGTCGTCCGGGTCGTCATCAACAGGTGACTCATCCGACCCGCCCTTCTTCGGCTTGATAGTAATACGCATCACAGCGACACCCTTTGGCTTCTTCATCATAGACCCCCCATCAAACGCTCGGCTTCAATACCAAGTTGCACGATTTCAGGGTCGCGCGTCTCCCATTTTTCGACCGTCTCCACATCCACGCCCCATTCGGCGAGAAGGTCATCCGCCTTTGTGTCTTTCCAATTGTTCCACTTGACAATTCGCTGTAATTCGACCTTGCGCGCCTTTGCTATATCCTCGCGCCCAAGCCCCAAGAGTTCCATTACGGCACGGGCCTGTTGCTTTTTCAAGTGCAAATGTGGTTCGACACCTGTGAGCAATTTGTGTATATCAGATTTGGAATAAAATTGTAGCCGGTGTTGACTACGTCGGCTGTTCTTGTGGATTTTGAGGTCAAGTTGTAGGACACCGCATCCGAGACTCTTGTATAGATTCTCACAATGCACGCGCCCTCGGTCACCTGTCGCGATTATACCAGCACGCGGTTCACCACGTTTGGTGATTGTGATGTAACCGTCAGCGTCAATGAAGCCCGCAGCGTATGCCCACACATCCTTGACAAGAATAGTGCCATTGGTGCGCATCAAAGTCCATGCACTACGCGACGCTTTGATGATACCGAAGTCCTCACCATACGTCTTGAGCAACGCGCCGAGTTTCTGTGTGGTCAAGTTGCGCTCATTCATGTTCTCGCATAGTGCGCGGGTGGGTGTCACACCATTAGAATCGAGGAAATGCACAGCCTTTGTGAGCCATGTGGCTTCATTCTTTGTGAGATTGTCAGTTTGATGCAAGGTATTTTTCCACTGTTTCTTCGCGTCCTTCTTCAACTGCAACGCTTCAAGCCACTCTGCTTGCTCAATCGAACCCCACACATCTTCGTGTTTGTTCAATCGGTCAATTGTAGCATCAGCGCGTTCCCACATGATACACGCCTGTCTCAAACTCACTTCTCGTGGCTTGGCATATTTGCGCAGCGCATTCAAATCGCGGTCAGACATACCAAGATTGCGCATTGAATCTTCATGATGATGCCCCCATGAGATAGATTTCAGTGTCTCATCAACTTCCATTCGCTTAACGAGACGCACTGCGGTAATCGCATCATCGATGTCCACTTTGAAATCCTTGTGAGTGCGTCGCACCATTCTCAAATCTTTGACAAGCGATTCAGCAGGTCTGCCAAAATAGGTCTCAAACCACCCATCACCCGATATAGGAAATGACATTTGTATCTGTTCGGGTGGTGCGCCTGCTTGCTCACCAAGTTGTTGCGCGGTGGTCATCAATTTCTCGCGTCGTTTTCTTTCTTCTTCAGGGTCAGAATCACCTTCGTTAGGTTTGGCTGTCAATGAGCCTTCGCCTTGAGACAAAGTTGGAGAAGCGTCACCGATACCCGGCTGTGATATTTGTTCGTTCTTACTGAACGTAGGGTGCTGTGCTAATTCTTTGACGATGCGTGCAAGGTCAGGGGCTAACCCTTCAATAGGTGCATCATAATCATCGCCTACCAATCTGCTCCCCCACGTCACAATAACACGTCCATACCCGGCATCACATCATCCAAATCAATAAGTCGCTCTCGGAATTCTGTCGTTCCCCAATGGGCAAGCGCAAGGGCTATCACAAAGTCGTCGTGTCGACCAATCGATTCAAGTTTTCCCTTCTGACTCATCCCGAACATCAGCAATTCATTTTCCAAAATATGAGTCATCTCACGACTTGCTTCGTCCGCGTATGGCATGCGCATCTGTTCGCGCTCATACTTCAAGACCAAACCCATGAGCAACGATTCACGTTTTGTTTTGGATGAAATGAATGTCTTGATAGGGAGGTCAGTATTGGCGCGTAATTCAGTTGCGAACACACGCTGGAAGTGGTTCGCTTCCAACTCAATAACTTCAGGTGAGAATTTGGCATTCAGACGTTGGATTTCCATAATTTGGGTGCGGAAATCCATACCTTTGCGCCGCACAACATGCACGATTTCAAGAATGGGGTCATCAATTTGCTTCCGTAGCACAATCATTACAGTGAAATCCGCTGACCTGTCGGACGAAATCGCTGGGTCCCATCCGATGAAATACTGCGCTTCGTCACCTTTAGGTCTGCGCGGGTAAATCGACAAACCTCGGTCACGGCATGGTTGCAAGACTGCGGTTGGAAACAGACTGCTTGCATCATCAATTGGTTCGCACAAGTATTCACGCGCAAACGCAACAGCGGGCATGTCTTTCCGACGCACATCGAGCGCATCTAAGTCCCATCGCTCAGGCCAAAGACACTCACCTCTCTCATTTATTGCAGGGTATGTCTCGACAAGGTAGCCTTCTTTGGACTCCAATTCCGTGTAAAGGTCAGTCGGCGTAAACGGTGTGCCGACAATCATCAGTTTGGCTGTGTGGTGCAGCGTTGGGACCATGACTTCATAGAACCATGACGCTACTTTCTGCAATTCGGTGTCCGTGGTCCCCCACAAAATATCGTCACAAAGGATGATGTCAGGGTGCGCACCACGCACCGCACCACCGACCGACTTCGCGCTAACGAATGAGCCGTTATTAAACCCAAAGTATGTCTTGGCCCACGAATCTTTTGAACGCAGGTGTTTGAGAATCGGTGTGGATTGAATCATGTCGTCCATAAATCGCATGTGACGAATCGTTTGGTCGAGTGAGTGAGAGAAAATGATGGCCTTTGTCTTCGGTGTAAACGCGACGCGCCATAGCAGGTAGGAAAGGAACAATACGGATTTACCGTGGTCACGCGCAGCCTTCACGCAATAGCGGTCATGCGTGTGAAGATTGTCCACCCACGCGGCGTGATGGTGCGATAATTGCCACCCGAGAATGTCTTGGAAGAAGAACGTGAAGTCCTTCTTGCTCATTTCCCAATCTATCTCAAGAATGGGGTCATCAAACTGCGGCACACAGAATCACAGCCCCTTGAGAAGGTTGTCCCATGCGTGGTTGAAGGAAGATGATTGACCGGCTATGTGCGCCTTGAGCATTTTTGCTGCCATTTCAGGATTGAATTGTTTTCGCCCGCGGTCGTGAACGCGCTGAGTCATACCCGCACCACCTCTCATGGTAGCAGCGTCATATTCGCCACCTTGCATCATCGAATCAAGAGCCGTATTCGCTTTCCATGCTGCATCTTGCCCTTCAAGGGAATCCCCCTCACTCATGTCAGGCATTGACTTCTCCCATCCTTTGTGGGGCCCACTGCCTTCCTTTAATGGTCCGAAGTGTGCTGGTTCTGAGGTAGCGGCGACTTGACCGGATGCGCTGGATGTGGATGGTGGAGCGCCCATAGTTGGTGGTTGGTGTTGTCGAGTAGATGGTGGAGCGCCCATAGTTGGCTCACTTGATGGTGGAGCGCCCATAGTTGGCTGACTTGATGGTGGAGCGCCCATAGTTGGTGTTTGGCCTGCCCAATTAACGTCCCAATCGCCAGCACCTGCTGGTTGTGATGCTGCCGCACCAGCGCCGCCGCCGTCTCCGGGGCCACCTGATGTAGTAGTTACTGGTGCTGCGGTGGAACCACCCTCGGAACCACTTCCACTATCGGCCACTGATGGCCCTGCGGTGCCACCTGTGGCACCACGCATGGTATCGATTTGTTGTTGAGTCCAACCTGCACCTAACAATGCAGAATCATCAAAAGTTGCTGCTCTTTGTTGGTCTGTAGTGCCTTGACGACGTGCCCCGCCTCCATCAAACTGACCTTGTCTTCGGTCCATTTCGTTAGCGAAGCCTTCCTTTGCGGCACCCCACGCCTTCCCTGCGCCTTCTTTCATGCGTCCAAAGAATCCTTTCGTGCCTTGCACTGCTGAATCAAGACCGGCACCTGCGCCTGCGAATCCGGCTGACATTCTGTCACCAGCCGCTGTTGCGAGTTGGCCTCCCCTTTCCTTAGCCTGACCGAATTTATCCTTGAGCCAACCTCCGGCACTGCTCATAGCACTGCTCAAACGCTGACCCGCACTCGGGTCTACCTGACCATACTGCTCTTCCATCATTCGGCGTTGTGGACTACCTTCGGCTGTGCCACGCGCTTGACCCATCATTTGATGACGAGTGCCTGACATAGTGTTCCCACCTGTCGGGTCATGAAGTGTAGTTTTGGGACCACCGAACATACCACCGGGTTGCATGTGAGACTGAATAGGTGACATTCCCCCTTGCGCATGCGCATCTTGCGCTATTGGTGATTGGCCCATTTGCGGCACCTGCGCTTGTGGATAATTTTTGAGGATTGTATCGTTAGTCATTTGCGGCAAACCAGTGTAATTCTTGAGTAGCGCACCATTATTTCCGGTCCAAACCCACTCATTGACATCATGTCGGAAATTACACTTCACTAAGATTTGCGCAACTGCTTCCGGCTCACTATGCGTGATGCGCTTTACATCGTATTCGTGCTTGAGAATTTCGTATCTGTTCATGTGAACGCCACCTTGACTGCGCCGACGAGAGCGGGTGCCACTCTAAATTGTTTCGCAACGGCTTCCCAATCCCCACCTGACGCATATAGACCATGAATATCGCCCACAGTCACGCCTAAACGTGATGCCATAAGCCCAACATCTTGCGCATTTTGGATATTGAGGTCGCGCTTTGTAGGCAAGTGCTTCAAAACCGCATCATCTTGCCGCGCCATTGACAACTGCATACTTTCCATCGCGCGCAATATGCGCACGGCTGGGTCATATTGTTCTCGTTCAGGTAACTCTATGTTTTGGAATCTTGATTGGACTGGTTGTCGTTCAGGTAAATCAAGTGGTCTAAACCCACTTGTCGCGGCTGGTGCTGGTGACGGTGGTGCGCGACCTATCGGTTCACGAGGAATAACAGCGTGTCTTGTAGGCCCATCTGAAATTGCTTGCACTTGTTGAGGTAATTGCGCTGACGCATGCGCTCGTTCAGGCATAGGTGCGTCCCAATCATGTCCTTCTGCCGCACCACCACGATTTTGACCGACTTGGGGCGCGACTCGTTGCCATTCGCGCATAATTCGCGGACCTGCGGACACTTGGTCCGCGGACACACCAGCAAAGTTTGACAAATCGATTTGAAGGTGGTCAGCAAGACGTATCATTGCGGCCAAGTTGCGCCCAGCCTTTGAGCCCCGTCCAGTCCATGTAGTCGAATGAGGCGTATTTGAGTGAATTATCTTGTATGCTTCGGCGTTTTCGCCTTCAATATCCAATTCATCGGCTAATTTTTTCATTAGCGTGTCTAAACGGCTACCCGAACGCTTTCCTGTCCCACAAAGCAGTTGTCCGACCGCTGAACCCGCCATAGCATCGCGCAATTGCGGGTCTTGGACACCATACTGTTCCTCAAGCACAGGACCAACATTTTTCTCTTTATTTGTGCCACCTTTCAGCCAAAATGCCGGAGGAAGTTTAGGTGAGCCATTTTTATCGAACAAAATGTTCGCTGGGTCCGCCGGAGGCAATTCGCGCGTCTCATTGTATCTTTCTTGCGCACCACGCGGCGTATGTCCGCCGGGGACCGTCGAACCGCCGTCAGGTGCTGTTTGATGTCGATACACATTGTGACCGGTCATGGTCCCCGGCTCGATATGTGATTTATTGTAACAACTTGTGTGTTCACGGTGCCCAAGTTCGTCTAATACTTGAAGACCTTCGCGCCATTCATGTTGCGTGGCCGACTCAACATGCGACTGACCTGTGGCCTTATTGACACCGGGGAAGTAATTGAAGGGCACCTTTCTGCCATTGTAATTGGTCATAACGTCACGCTCATGGGTTTGAAGATTTTTCGCTTGATATGACGGCGCTACAGTCATGTGTTTGTAATCATCATGTAGTTGCATATTATCATCCCACGGAATCGGTGCGACTTGGTCAGGTCGCCCCATCCGAATCATGTGTGCGTTTTTCCGGCGAACAGACTCGTTCATAATGTCGTGTTTGACGTGCATTTCCGCATCTTCAGGGCGAACCCTCCCAGCCTGAATGAGTTGCTGCGCCATCTTATGCGCAACGGCTTCTTTCGGGAATAGATGATTCACTTTTCTACCGAAGTAATCAAGACTCAAATCATCACGCGACCTTCCTGTGCGCGGGTCATAGAAGAACGGGTTCCATTCGTGACCATCAGGTGCGTGATGCTCTCCTTCCAAAACGTATGAAGAACCATCGCCGAAACTTGATGCGACGCCATGACCTTTCCGAATCGTCTTACCACCTCGGTTGAGATAAATGATGTTCGTCATGGTTGACCCCTCCGCCCGACCAGCAGTCCGTATGGATGCGCTCCCCAATCAAGGGGACTGCCCCAATCATCATCGACTTCTGTTGCGCCTGTGTTGTAACTTGTCTGCTTACGCGACGCATTGGGCGAAGGACCTTCCGCATCGTCTCCTTGTCCGGGCATGTAACCCTTCTTCGTCAAACCTTCAAGCAATTTCTTCGCATCGCGTAGCAGTTGCCTCAATTCAAACACTTGAGATTGATTGAAATCTTTTCTTTTGAGTAACAAATCACCAATTTCCAGCACATCATAACTCAATGCGATAGGTGTGGCTAACTTTGGGCTATGAGCGGCCCCACCGGGGATAGAGGGCATCCGAGGTTTACGGGCACCACTACCCATTTTGGGACTCGCTTTACGCCCACGAATCTTTGGTGTGTGTTTACCTTCAAAACCTGTTTGAGCAGATAGAGGCGTCACAATATCTTGTGGGGGTTCATCTCTCAATCTATCTTGGCGAGCAATGCGCTTTTCACGAATACGCGGGTCCTGTCCGAGTGCAGGTTTGCGATTGATGTCACCACCACCATACAAATGTGAAATAATTGGGGAACCTTGCATCCTTTCTCCTTCTTGCACTCTTTGGTGAACGTGTTGTCGAGCGCGTCGCATAGGGTCGTGGAATCGTGTCGGTAATGGTTTACCACCCTTTTTCCCACGCCCGCCTGTGGACATGAATCCTTGTTTAGAAGTGCGATGCGCTCTTCTGCCACGCTCCGCCGCTCTTTCCGACTCTAATGTATCAGTCCCCATGCTGGCTCGGTCTTTGAGAACAGCGAACGCACGGACGAACGCACCACCTTGACCAAATGCACCCGCAACAGGTAATTCAGTCGGAATACCACCCATCGCACTACCGGTCCCGGTCTTCGCGCCGACGGCTTGGTCAAGGTCACCACCGCGCGATGCGGCAGGGCCTGTCAATTCTGAAATTTCAGCCTCCTTTTTGCGCGCTTCTTCCTCTTCACGCTTCTTGTTTGGGATTTTGATTTTGATATGCTGCAAGCCTGCTTTAGCATGCTTACGCTTTTCCTTCTTTTTCGCTTTGTCATCCTCTTCGTCTTGCTTTTCGTCAGGATTACGAGGATTGTATTTGGTGTGTGATACACCGTAACCTACCTCATCACCAGCAGTCTCACGCGGGTTGAAACGAAGACCAGATTGACCACCAGAACTATTGCCTGTTTTCAATAGACTGTCGTCTGTCATCGTCACTGCGCATCACCCCCTATGATATAATCATAGGTGGCGCGGAGGCGTGATGCGAGATTGTAGTAGAATTCATGCAATGAGCGCGGGGCGTGGAACACCTGTGCCATATTTGCGACGATAATATCCAGCGCGTCAAGACCCATACGCAAGTCTTTGCGCACCTTCCATGCTTCCATCGGGTCGTCCTCTTCCAGCACTTCGTCGAACAGATTTTCAATAGAACTAACCACGTCACGATTCTGCAAATAAGTCGCGTAAACAGCAGGTCCAATGTAACCAACCGCTTCAAACCATCTATCAAATGTCATACGCAGTAAATCAAAATATAGCGATACTTCTTCATGAGCCAATGGTCCGTAAGTGCGTAGTAATTGGTGACCTTCCATATCACTACAGGTCAATAGATTGACCGGAACGCGCGTCAATCCTCATCATCTCCGACCAATTGTGAACGAATCCTTCGCCATACTTCAGGTGATTCTTTTGCCAATTCAACTTTGATGAGATTCACAGTATTTGCGGTAATGGTCGATTCACTATTGCCACCCATCGCGCGCTCTTGGATTTTGAGAATATCCTTGACAGTCTCACGCGTCTCCTTGTGCATGCGCGTCAAATTCCCATAGAATGCGGGGTCATTACGGTCAGGATTATCAAACAGGTGTGCTAATTCCCCATTCAACTTTTCGACGTTAGACCGCAATGTTTCCATTTCCTGTCCGGCTTTGATTGCAATGGCGGGTGCGGCAGATGCTTGCACCAAAGGCTTGAGATGATGTTTGAAATGGTGATAGACTGTTGTCTCCGAACATCCACATTGTTCCGCAATTGCTTCAGTTGTCGTATCACCATTGTAAAAGTCCTCTTCAATCGCGAATCGATTGAAGTGTGTGCAAATAGTGCATTCCGAATTAGAAGCCATGTGGTAATCGCCCATGTGGTTCCTGAAATGCCGGTCGGCTGTGTTTTCACGCCAACCCATGCGCTTGTCAAGGTCCTTTGGGCCAATGATGCCTTCACGCAACTCATTTTCCAATTCGTCTCGGTCTTCATGCTGACAAAGCCGACATGAGGCTCGGGTAATTCTCTCCGCCATCAGTCTGCGATAACCCGATAACTCAAAGGGGTTGCGGCTGTTCGCCAACCCAATGAGACGACTCAAACGCGCACCAAAAGTGGGCGGTGTGCCCATCACACCAAAGACTGCCAAGGACTTGATGAAAGCCGCAAAAGACATGGTTTTACGCAATCAAGTGTCGCCCGAGAAGGCTGAAGAGCGCATGAAAACGTGTCTTGAGTGCCCTTCTTGGACGGGCTCGCGGTGTCGCGAATGTGGGTGCTTCATGAAAACCAAAACTACACTCAAGAGTAGCAAATGCCCACTCAACAAGTGGGATTAGTTGGACAACCGCCTATAGATGACACCTGTCATCGTAAACGATGTAAATAGAATGAGCATCGACCAAACCAATTGTGACGATGTCATGTGGTAGCCATTGGTCACAATAAGCAAGAATGTGCCAAGCACCATTGCAATAACGCATACCATAATCAAATCGACAACAACAGACCGACCAAGATTGGTCATATCACTCATAGCGATTGTCAATGTTGCTGGGGAAAATGGATTTGAGGGTTTCATAGAGTCCATGTTATCACCTCATTCCTGTAGCGGCGTTGAATACCCCACGCATTAAACCACCGGTGGCTTGCCCTGCTCGTTCCATCATACCTTCGTTGTTCATGAGAGAGTTCAACATCGATTGTTGCCCCATCATCAAAATTTGTTGCTGGCGACCAACACTCTCCACAACAGCCTGATTTGCGGCTGCTTGTAACTGACTCAAAGCAGCAGTGACATTTTCCGCACTCATTGTCTGTATTTCACTCGGTAGTGATGAAATATCCAATTTCAATCCGTCGTTTCCGTCGTCAACAAACCGTGCGTCACGAAAAAATGTAACAAGATTGAGTGTGACAAGTGAAGAAATGACACCAAGCATTTGTTGGAAATTCGCACCTGCGACCCATGCGTCCACAGGTGTTGCGGACTGTTGTAGCATTGCAATCAATTCTAATTCGGATGGCGGCTGCATAGGTTGCTGTGGCACACCCATGCCAGCAAAAAATGGATTCTGACCTTGAGCAGGTGGCCCTGCACCCCACGCGCCGGGGAATTGTCCTCCCCCTTGCGTAGACTGCGCACCATTCGGCAGACCAAGATTCATTGCGTTAGTCGGTTGTTGTTGATTATTTGAGAACGGCCAAACCATTATTCCACCTCGGGTAAATTATCGCGCGATGCTTGCGTTTCTGCGAGCATCTGTTGAAGACCCGCACCTACCGGAGCAGGCTCCCCTGTTTGAACTTGACTCGTTAGAAGTGGTTCGCCTAACGCACCGTCCGCGAATTGTTCAGCATCAAAAATCACAATAGTAAGCCGATTCTCACCGGTTCGCGTGTTTTTGAGATGTTGCACAGGAATCTTGTCGGCGCGCAGCATACGGAAGAACGGTTCATACTTCTGAAGTGTTGGGGGCGTGTTGTCTCTCGCTGCTACAGCAGTGATAGGCACTGCGACCATGCTCACACCCTTCTTGACTCGTTCGCGCAGTGTGCTTTTCGACCCATCGCGCTCACGGTCTTCTTCCTTCTCCCATTTTGTCAAAACGTGATACAAATGCAAGTGTTCAGGGCAATATGTCGCACGCATCGTCCGTCCGTCCGTCACATTCTCCCTTGCGAGGAATGCGCGTGACTCACCTGATACAGGGTCGATGAAATACAAATCCCAAAGCGATTGGCCTGTATCTTCGTCACGAATTTCGTTGTAGACGTTACCCATGACCTTGAGAAGATAATCGACATCGCAACCATCAACGCAACATTGTGACGTATTCTTGTTGTAACGGTATTTACTACCCAACCATCGTAACGGTGAAAACCATCGCCGCTTTGTCGGTTTTAACAGACGATATGCTTGCTTGATGTCCTTTCTGCGTGCTTTGCGCGGATTTTGATGATGGGAAGGGTAAAAATTGACGCGCGGGATTTCAATATGCGGTTGTTCTTCCGCGGCGGCCTGCATGACCCCTTGCGCTTGCGCCATCCCTTGCAATTGTGCAAGCGATGCGTTACTTGTGTTCGACGCTATGCGCGCCAATTCCACATGCGTATTTTGCGCAAGTGGTTGCTGTCTTTGCCCGAACATTGATGATTGCATGTCATTCGCCCCTCAAATCACCACGACACCATGTCAATTAAAGTGCTTTCGACGTTCCAACCAATGCGTGTTGCCATCATAGACACACGGCATGGAACACCTGCCTTCTGCAATTCTACCATCGAATCGCGCAACTTATCGAAGACACGATGCTCTCGCAATCTTTGCTGTTGCCATAGCACGTTCGCCTGTTCGTCCCACCATACATCGGCTTTGTTCGCGATAAGCACAACAAGCCGTGGCTTGTATCGCTTACCGCGCCACCGTGTCCATATTCGACGATAATTCCATCGCTGATTGACAATTGAGTCCACGAGGAATTTGAATCCACCAACACAATCAATCGCACCATTACCACCCTTCAGTGTGCGCTCATCAATCATGAATGCGACAATTTCCACCTGCCTGTCGACCATATCATCAACCCACAGGTTCCAAAACCGCTGTTGTCCACCAACATCGGCGCTGTGAATAACACGCCTCTCTCCCTTCCATCGAACTCTCTTGCGCGTTGGACGCGGGAGGACATAGCCCGCTTTCAGTAACCGTTTCGGGTGCGCAGTGCGCATATCTTCAGGGATTTCTGCCATTTCACCCGGCGTAGTCATATATTGGTCAAGTGTCGTCTTACCAACCATCGTCGGTCCATAGAATCCAATTTTACGTGGCTTCCAGTAATTGTAAAGTTGCTGACCCCATACGGCGGCACCAACCAACGCAGAACCGGCCATCGCCACCATGTGGCATCACAACCTGTCGAGTTGTCGGCCAGCCCACTCACTAACACGAGTGACTGTCTTTTCCCATAGACTCATGCCCCAATAATACTCAATTGCTGAAATCACAAACGTAGTGACAACAACTGCGAGCGCGACCTTCAACCAACCCCAAAGACGTTGATACTCGCGGTCGACAAGATTCTGCGTGTTCCATGCACGCATTGTGCGCTCAACTGCATCATCACTTGGGGTTTTGAACAGCCAGCCCATTCACTTCTTCCCCTTTGTTTTCTCTTCGACGACTTTGCTTGCACCGAGGTCAAGTGGTTTGTCAGACTTCGCTTCGTGCTTCGGTGCAGGCGCAAATTCTTCACGGGGTGGCTCAACAGCACTGTATGCAAGCCCTCTCATCAACACTTCCGGGTCATTTTCCATCATGCGCAATTGTGCTTCCAATTGCAACTCTTGTAACCGTAATTCTTGTTCCATCTGTCTGTTACTGAACATTTGTTGCATGTGCATGATTTTCCTATCACGGTCTTTCTGCTGACGAGCATAGACTGCTCGATTGTCCATGCTATCTTGCATCAGCATCTTGTAAATGAAGTATGAAATCCCCAAAAGGGTGAATGCACCCATTGTGTAAGTCAATGCGTTAGTGTAAACTGAATCTTCCATTCGTAACCACAATCGAGCATCGAAAACAGCAATCGCAGCACCGACAAGCATTGCAATGAATGCAATCAAGCCCATGACTTTCAATTCGTCTTCATTCCGCTGTGGTGGTGGTGTATAGCCCGGCATAGGAGTCGCCTCTCGGCCTCCCGAGGTAGGGTTCCCTTCATAATCACTTTGATGTAGCATTTATTGGTATTCTGACTTCTAATCAGTAATGATATAGGTGTATTACAATTACTGATAAGAACCAAGAAAACCAAGAAGTCTTGGTCATCTTCTGACGGCAATTCTGTTAGGGTGGGCCGAAGCCGTGTGGTTGAGAGACGACACGGATGCGGCGGTGCCTACGACCCCGACCCGTTCTTGCGCAGAGTGCTGCGCATCATAAAACTTCAGGACCGCAAGCGCATTGCGCAGTAGTGAGTCGTTGGATGTTTGAATATCGTTAAGCCCGTCGAACAAACTGTCCGCTTCCTTCTGTTTAGCGGTCGCCATGTCCATGTAGTCTTGATGTTGCATAACCAAGTCATCATGACTGTTAGGTAACCAATCGGGATGGACGGTGCGTATCATACGGAAGAGAGCCATTTCTGCAAGACCTGAGTTCATTACATGGTCACTATTCTTGATGTCGCCTTTTGCATGTTTCCACTTTTTGTCTTTGTCCGCACCGACATACTTACCTTCGCCACCACCACGCTTCTCAAAGTCTCTCATCAAATGCGAATTGTCTAACTTCGCACCGATTGCGCGAGTGCCTTTGATTGGTGAGTGTTGCAATGCTGCTTGCAAATCACGGAACGAACGGTCACGCCATACTGAATTCGGTGCCCTGTAAATGCGCGATGTCAATTGTTGCATCATTTTTCTATGTGAAGCATTCAAATCTTTTTGCTTATCCTTATTGATTTTGTCGCGTGTATCTTCTTCAGTTTTCTCATCAGGGGCAATCATAGCAGTGCCGCCACCCGCCTCGCGGCGCGATTCCCAATTCTTTTTGTTAGCGGCATGCGCTTCTTGCCATTTTTTGTTGGGCGCAGTATCATCAATAAAACCGCGACCTTGTTCATCAATACGGAAGCCCATACCGGAACCATACGAATTGGTTTCTTTGGGGAAATGGAACTCATTCGGGATAAACTTCCGGTCAGACCAATCATTCCACGCTTGATTCCCATGTATCTCAAACGGTGTTTTATTGCCCGTCAGCGTAAACTTGCGGTGGTCGTCCGGCGCATGCGCACTATACATTTCGTCCTCGCTGAGTTCTTCATCATCACCGGCGACACTCACTGTTTGACCAGCCGAACCAGTGATACCAATCATTTTACCTGTCTCTTCGTCAAACTGAGCCTCCTGAGGCTTAGGTGGTGGTGCCGTCATTTGAGGGCGGGAAGTCATTTGCCTACGAGCCATTACAAGCGCATGTTCCCTCTTACGCTCTTCCGCGCGTGTGCCCATTTCAGCCATCTGTTGTTCGTGGGCTTTTGCCTTCCGCCGCGCAAGAACTCTCCCCTGTCTCTGTTCTTTCAACCGCCGTTGGCGTTGTTCTTCTTGCTGTCCCAATTGTTCATCAGTCCATTCAACAGGTGATACGACACCAACATTGGGTGACGGTTCAAATGGTGGTGCGGTATAGGGTCTGTAGAATTCTGATGCGGGGTTCAATGCCTCCGTGTAAAATGGTCGAGGTGAAGCCGTGACCCCTACACCGAACTGACCTTCGCCCGGTTCGGTTTGGAAGAACGATGGCATAGGTTCGCCTGAACCGGTTTCCCACGGACGCATCCACGGTTGCGCAGGCGAGTCGAACGCAATGTTTGTCGCTTGTTTCCAGCGCGGCCATGAATTGTGGAACTGTTCTGCATCTTCATCGCTCATGGATGCGTCGGCAATAGGGATTTCACCTTCACCACCACAAGGTGTGCAAATACCAAGCCCTGTGCATTCAGGACACAAGTAAGTGCGAGTCTTCTGCGCCTGTAACTCACTAAAGGGGTCATTGGTTGACCATTGGCCGCCAAACGGCGCAGAATGCGCACTAAGATATTGATTGATTTCGTTGTGGTGCTGTTCATAGTCAGGATGCTGACGGTTGACTCTGCCGGTCATCCTTGAGCCTTCCCAAGTGTCCCCCGCACCAGCCTGCACTTCCTCATTGCTAACAGAATCCCAATCAGGGAAGGAGGACAAGTAATCTAACACACGAAAGCCTTCGACGGTCCCGTGACCTGCGCAGAAGAAGCAAGGGGTCTTGCCATCTCTCACACCACCAGCCACACTTTGCAAATGGTCGTGCTGACTAAACTTGTGCAATCTTTCCTGTGCCAAATTGTGTAATCTAACCGGCCCTCTATTGACAGCCCAATCCAACCATTGACCAATAGCGGGAGAAGGATGGTTAGGGTCAGGAATCGAGTTACCTGCCGCATCTTTGGTCATACCAATGTTCTGCCAATGAAATGCTGCACCTCTTTGCAAATCACCAAACGGAACAGGCTTGTGCGTCCATTCACCTGTAGCAAGATTTCGCACACTGTCCAGCCCTGTTTCAGCATGTCCAAGCCCAAGAATCTTGTTCAATTCGCCGTCAGTGAAAGCCCCATCCTCGGGCGCATCCACTTCAAGATATTTAATCAAACGCTTCGCAGTCTCCAAGTCTATATTTGGTGTTGGGTAATTTTTCTTGTAACCGAGATGACCTTGCGTGTTGAAAAAGCCACCTGTGCGTGAACTACCGTCTTCGGTAAGATGAGCATGATTTTGAGGATGAGGGACTTGGAATCCAAGATGGTCGTTGACCGTCATTCGACCATGCGACATTCGCGGAGTGTTGAGCCACAAGTTATGTTCGTGGTGGTCAGACAGGTGTCTCATGTTTATGTGTGATGAGTCAAGGGGAGGCGCGTGTAATCCCACACGTTTACCATTCAAACAAGCCTCGCATTCACCTTTACCGCTAAACGGTTCAGGGTCATCACCGAGATGGGCAATGTTGGCCGCTTCGCGCTCATCATCAACAATGCGCACTCTATTTTTCTTATCGACCATGCTGCTCACTCCTCTTCTTCTCCCACATTCAACTCAGGATGTGGTTTTTCATAAGTGCCTGCTGGTAGTGCAGTCCGTTCACCCGAAGGTCGTTGCACCAATACTGAACGAGACGGAGGCAGTTCTTCTGCAAAATCAGGATGTGTTTCAGGTGGATGGTAAGCCCAACCTCCTTCGCGGTTTGCACGATTGGCGTGCAATCTTGCGGCCAACCGGCTCGCTGTCAAAAATGCAGTATGATGCGGCCTCGCTCTATCCATAGTCGATTGTTTCTTGTGACCTAAATCCCGCCCGCGTTGTTTATCGCGTATTTTATCCTCGCCACCACTTTGTCTGCCTGAGATTCCTGACGATTTGTGGCGTTTATTTGTGCGAACATAGCCGCCCCATCTTCCATCTTCACCTTTTTCTCGCGCTCTCTTACTCTCAATAAAATGAGGCCCTTCAGCCAACAATCTATCGATTTGACTTCTCTTTTTCCTTGTCAAAGGCTCTTCGTCGTCAGGGTCATCCGCAGGCGCATCTCTATCATCCACTACACCCACTTGACCAAAATCGTCCGCGCTAAGGATGCCCATCTCTCTATCAGCAGCACCCGAATCGTATTGCTTCAATTCATCAATGGCTTCTTCGTCACCCAACAATTCACCGATACGAAGTCGACCCCCTTGTTGATTCATCAATTCGTCAGCGTCACGCATGATTTGCGTATTGCCTTCCTCAAATGCGCGCTTCCAACGCTCGTAAATCTCGGCAAGATAATTTTTCAATCCTTCAGGTATGCCTTTTGCACGTCGGTCCATTTCTTGATGCCAAGCGGCTTGATTGGGGTCTAAATGGCTATAGTCACGATTGTGCCCTTCCGACCTCAATTCTTGCAACTCATCGCCCCATTGCTCGCGCACAGATTCTTCTTGTCCTGTGCCAGCAAGGTCGTCCGACTCACGCCCCTGTTCTTCTTCTTCAGGATGAGGGCGCAACTCACGCCCAATTGTGGGTGTTTCGTCATGTTGTAGTAACTTACAATCACAGTTGTCACACGCTGCTGGACATTGGCAATGTGTGTAGAGAAGACCTTCTTCACAAGGACAATCTTCAGTCGTGTCCATGATGTTCCAATCTTCATCATCATCGAAGTAATCGCCCTTGTAATCGTATTTGAGAACAGTCCACGCTTCTTCCAATGCGTGCGCCATGTGACGCGGAAGTGCGTCGGAACCATGAAGGTTCCGTGCCCCTTCG
>Ga0098041_1000360_pt1 | contig 18385 bp, 12 predicted proteins | sample 8_EtaG_FD_77066 | JGI IMG/M metagenome (GOLD analysis project Ga0098041, IMG submission 77066) | Marine viral communities from the Subarctic Pacific Ocean - 8_ETSP_OMZ_AT15162 metaG | ecosystem: Environmental > Aquatic > Marine > Oceanic | place: Pacific Ocean | collected 2015-01-08
AAAGAATGGATGAGAAAAAGGCTAAAGAAGAATCCAGAAAAAAGAAATTAAAAGATATAAAACATATCAAAATTAAACCCTCTCAAGGACTTTCAAGTGGGCCTGAATTAGAAACAGAAGGCGGTTTAGATGATGGTAACAAGCGTGACGATGAACGTGAGATAGGACTTCAAGGTGGCCCTGCTGGTAGTCGTGGACATTTACTTGATTTAGCCACAGGTGCAAAAACGGGCACAGGTTCAGCGATGGGAAGCATAATGACAGGTGAACCTATGGAAGATGCTTGGTCTACACTATTAAAGCGTGAAACTCCAAAAACTATAGAAGCACGAAGGAGAAGAGAAAAACGCCAAGAATTTCGCCCATCAACAGGACAATTCAAACGACCTCCGGGTGGAATGGACCCAAGAGGTGCTACCATGCGCCGTTTCAAAGCCCGTATGAGAGGAATAAAAGGTGGCAGAAAAACTGGTTTAATGAAACCACATTTGTCTGTTGAGATGTCTCACCGAGGTATTGCTACTAAACAACCCATGAGTAAAGACCCTCAAAAATATCGTCAATATATGGGGCAATCAGAAGCACGTAAAATACTTGGTAATGTAAGAACTACATTTAGTCCACACGCAAGACACAGTGCAAGGTCATTCTATGCTGGACCGACAGGTGCAGGAAGACTTGGTGGATTAATGCCGGGTCAACAAGGTATGATGGTACGACCATCTCTTCGTCGTATGTCAAGACCGAGATTACCAAGAGTGCCACGTGTACCAAGACCGCCTATGCCACCTATGCCTCAAATTGCACCACCAATGAGTAGTGTTCCAAGTATGCCAGCACCCTCGTCTTCTATGATGATGAGCGAAGACCGAACTGAAAGTGATTTTCTTAAATCAAACCGTCATGCTTCACGCACAGAATATCTTAAATTATTACGTGAATTAATGAATTTACAAAGAGAGAGATTGAAAAAAGCAGGCACGGCTTCTGCTTTTGAAGAAGGTGCTGTTCCTGCTCACCCTGCTGGAGTTCATCAACATGAAGATGAAGATGAGAAAAATGACGGACCTACACAGAATTTAGAAACTAACTCAAGTCGTTTAGGTCTTGACCCTGCTGGATACCTTGTATCGAGAAGGGGGCACATGGGATGATAGGCATCAAGCCTAGTACAATTCGTAAAGCGTGGAGTATGGTAGGTCACCCTCCTGAGGGTCCAACTGTTTTTAGAAATCCTCCACCAACGGCATTTACACCAGCAAATGAACCTGATATACCTGCTTTTGCACACAATGGAAGAGGCGCAACCATACCGGGTGAATTTTCTGTGCAAAATGGTATTATGCAATATAATACAGATGAAGGGGCTTTTTATCACGGTATAGATGCTTTAGCCATGAAACTTGGGTCCTTTTTTCGTAAATTAGGAATAAATGCATCTCCAGTTGAAGTAATTAATGCTGCAATAAAAAAATTTAATGATACACATGTTTCTGACAAACATCAAATCCCGTCTTTTGATAGTTTAGCATGGAGAAAAATAAGAGCCAATGTTTTACCACCGGGTGTAAACACGAGAAGCGAATCAGAACGAGCAACTAAAACTCACAATAATACATTAATTACAACTTATACAAATAAAAATGCTGACAAAACTCCGCTAGGGAGATTTATAGAATCATATTCAATTCCTTTTAATCAACAACTTCAACACATACTTGAAGATGAATTTAAAATTCCAAGAGATATATGGAGAGAGATGAAATCAGGTGTTCTTTATCCATATCTTTACGCACGTCACACGGCACCACAAGGTTGGATTCAATCTAACCCAAAAGAACATCCGAGTGCGCTTACTCCTGATATGATTGGACGTGCGCCAGATAAACGTTATTCTTCATCTATACCAGTTCACACATGGGAAACAACACATCATTTACCAAATGTAATGTATTATCCAGCCGTTAATAAAAAGATGGAAAAAACTGGTAGAAAACCAAGTTGGGACCAAAAAGAAGGTCTTTATAATCGTTCTGAAAGATTCATTACAGAAGCACTTGCACGAGGGCCTGAACATATCCCAAACATACCAATTACACTTAATCAAGGCACACTTGCTAACCCTGATATGATTCAAAGACCACTTCCTGAAGTTTTACAAACACCCGAACTAAGAAGGAAATTAATAGAAGATATGGCTCATTCACCTGCTTTGATGTATTTGTTTGGACGTAGTGGGCAAGGAAATTTCAGCAAGCAGTTTAACAATCTCTTACAAGTCTACGGCCTTGGCGAAGATGGGATAAGTTTTGATGACCATAAAAGGTATTTCAAAGCAGGTCAGGCGGGAGGGGATGGGATGCATTTATCTGCCGTAAGAATGATGGGTTTAGCAAGAAAATCCGGTATGGATGCAGAAGATGATTCACGTAGTAATCTTTCGACACACGATATTAACAGCGAAGAACTTAATGCAATGGGTTTTCATTACAGTGATAATTTAATTGAACAAGTTGATAGATACCGAAATATCATCGAAGCACTTGCTGACCATCAAGCCACAGCAAGAGGTCACAACGTAAAAATGGGACTAGGAGATATTCCTACAGAACCCATGATGGGGTATGATATACATGGTTTTCCAATGGAGGGTGATGATATTGCCCTTGACCCACACATGGATGCGTATTTGCATTCGATACATGACTTTGCGCCAACACCTGCATTACCGCAGCGTGAAGAAGTTCCCAGTCCTACCGGAGAGGATACCTCTACAACCCCAATCAATCAACAACCTCAGGTTACACCACCTCCTGTCTCAGTGTCCCAACAACAACAACAACTCTCCGGTAGGGCACCTCCACAAATGGCACCATTGCCGACAAGTTTCCAACAGGTAAGACCACAAATCGCTGCTCTTGACCCTTCAAGATTTAGGCAATTGACAAGAAGAGATTTCATGCCGAACATGCCTGCGGAGTTAACACCTGTTGAACAAAGAGCGCAGATGGGGCTTGCTGACCCAAGGCAAACACTTCTTACTCAATTTATGGCAAAAGGTGAAGATGAGCATTTACCAGTCATGGATAGAATCATGAAAGGGCTTGAAAAAGTACAATTCCAAAATGCAACGATAGATGATGAAATTACAAAATTCAACAGTAAAAGTAATTTTATAGAACACGTGGGGCTATCTGAGAACGATATAAATTCAATCAATCAAACCATGGGTGATTGGGATAAAGTCGCTAAAGCATACAACGTAAAATCCAACATAGTGAAGGTTATAAAAGTAAACATGGGGCGATAACTTTGAGTGATAAAATATTAGTTTTAAAACAAGCACCTTTTACACAATTTCAAGAAGTTGGTACTTCTGCACCTTCTTTTAGGAATTTGTTTAGAACTGCTATGGGGCGAAGTAGAAACCCGAGTAAAGGAGCAAGATTTAGGGCTGCTTTAGGACTTGGTGCGAAAACTCTTGCTGCTGCTTCTGCTGCTAATCAAGTCGGTTTAAACATGCAATCAAGTAACCGATTCGACCCGCTTTTACAAGGTGCAGATTATATGTCTGCTATTGACCCAACACGAAGAATGCAACAATCAGGCTTTTTACCTTCAAATCAAGCCATGGCAGCGCCACGAAAACCGGTAGAACAAATTCCTTTACCAACAAATGAGGCACCGAAGCCAACACCAGTAGGTACACCTTTGCCGTCGAGCGTTGCTAATCAACTGCCGCCAGCACCAGCACCAGCACCAGCACCAGCAGCACAATCAACAGCAAAACCAACAGCAGAAACGAAGATACCAGCACCACCGGGTACTAATTTAGACATGAGTGTATTACAACCACAAGCAACACCACAAGCACCAGTAGCACAACCAGCAGCACCAGCAGCACAACCAGCAGCGCCGATACCAGTGTCATCAGCACCTTTACCGACCACCCCTCAACAAAGAGGTCCACCACCTACTTATGGACCTCAAACTCAAGGAACAATGGGACTAACACCTGCACAAACACAATTTCAACAAATGCAACAACCACAATTTCAACAAATGCAACAACCAGTACAACCAGCACAACAAGCACAACCAATGAATATGGAACAGGTTATTGCACAACAACAAAATCCTACTAACACAGATGTAAATGAAATGTATGCAAATATTGATGCGATGGGTCAACAACAACCTGTTGCAGGTCAATCAACCGTTGGCTATGGTCAGGGCCAGCAGGTCTATGGTCCGGGCCAGCAGGTCTATGGTATGGGTTCAACTACTGCTAATTTACCCCGAAAAAGTGAAATGACTCTTGCCAATATTTTCGCAATCAACGCTATGCATATTCTCGGTGATGGTATATTCGCAAAGAGTCCTGAATCTGTTGGATTTGCCTGTGCAACTATGTATCTAAAGTCAAGGTGAGTTTGTGACTGATGATATGAAAGCATTTATCCTTGACATGGATAGAGAGATGGCAAAAAAATCATTCAAATTTTTCTTCACAGAAATTTTAGATTTTCACTACAGTCATCATCATGAGTCATGGGAACAGGGTTTGAGTGAACATCGTTATTATTGTGTTAAAGCGAGTCGTGACCACGGTAAATCAACTCTGTTTATGTCATATGCTCTTTGGTTGGCTGCTTTTCAACCCGGTACTCACATCATGATTTTTTCACACTCATTAGAACAGACACTTGAACACATGAGATTTATTCGTAATAATATAGAAAGTGCTGATATTTTACGTAATTTAAAACCTGACCAAGGAAGACCTTGGGCAAAATCATACTTTGAATTTACTAACGGCTCTCGTATCATGGCAAAGTCGGTTGGTGGTGCTACTCGTGGTTTCCACCCTGATGTTGTAGTATGTGATGACATTCTATGGGGTACGACTGGAGGTGAATTACAAAGAGCAGCAGATTGGTTCTATGGTGTTCTTCTCCCTGTTCTTCACCACTCATCACGACTAATGATGGTAGGTACACCGTTTTCTTACAATGACTTGTACGCAGAATTAGAAGAAAAAGAAACATTCAATGTAGAAACTTATCCTGCTATAGATAATGATGGAAAAGCATTATGGCCGGAACGTTGGAATCTTGAAGCACTTGAACAACGAAGGTTATCTATGCCAGCGATTCAGTTTAGCCGTGAATATTTGTGTGAACCTATTCACGATGTTGCAAGTATGTTTCCACATACGATACTTGAAGAAGCCCGTAATCATGATTTAGTTTTACTCGATAAAGCAGAAACAGAATACGATGAGGAAGGTAATCCTGCTGGTGTATTCGGTCAACACTTTATTGGGTGGGATACTGCAATTGCTTCAGATAAAAATGCTGACTATACCGCTATGATGGTGTTACGTACACCACCCGATGACAATGTAAAACAAATCGTTGGGATTGTACACGAAAAGGGTATGGGTGGGGCTGCACAGAAAAAACATATTTTAATGTTAAATAACAGATTTCAACCTGATTTGATAGAACTTGAGGGTAACAACTTTCAAAGAATGTTTGAAGCAGAACTCAGAGAAATGAGAAATGATATTCCTATACGTACTTTTATGACAACAAGACAAAGAAAAGAAAGTATCTTTATGTCATTGCTTATGGCGTTTGAACAAGGACAAATCCAAACACCATATGGTGATGAAAGAAGCCGAAAGTTCACTAATACATTAGAACAGGAGTTAAATCGATTCGGTATGCAAAAGAATGGTAAGTTAGAGTCTGTTGGAACTCACGATGACTTAGCCATGGCGTTAGCACTTGCTAATTGGGGTACAAAAGAATTCAAAGGCTCAGTAGTATTACTTGACGATATATTACCCGGCTTTGATGAATGGATTACTGGCAAACCGCACAGAAATCACAATAAAAATTCGTGGATGGTTCCATAGGAGATGATAAAATGAAAGATGATAAAAAGAAGAAAAAAGGCATGGTCGTTGTTATTGCATTGGGTGGTAAGCCACCTAAATCGCCAGTAAAAACGGCTGACCCTGATGAGAAGAAGAAAATGGATGATGCTTGGAAATACCTAAAGCAAGATTGATAACATAGGACAATCGAGTGGTCAATATGTGGGGTAGTGCCATCATAGGAGATGACTATGATGCACCAGTCATAAAAGGCGACGAACATACTGTAAAGATTATACAAAATCTGTCGCAGCATCCTCATTTTGACTTTTCATCCATACCACTTGAAAAATCATCAGGAATATATTCTTCTGATGAAATAAGGTCATATAAATTTCCTGAAAATGGTGATGGTTGGCTTAAGACCGCATACGGTAAAGATGCAGATGAAATAATACGTATGTGTAGAAAAATGCGACGTGTTAATAAAGATAATCGTGAAGAAATTGACGGTATCATAAAAGATGTTAGAACCATAAAAGCCATGGAAGTTGAAGCAACGATTAACAATTTAAGTTGGTCAGATGGTCTTGAGCATATCATTAAGCAAATGGGACTAAGTGATAGAAGTCTGAAAGCCTTGCGAAAATTTGGTGAGTCAAGAGGTACAAGTTTACAAAAAGCCTGTCAACAGTTTTTGAAAGCATATTCTGTATTGTCCATGTTAAATGAAAAAGATTCTTGGGATATGGATGACCAATCGAATTGGTCTGTAGCCATGCAATTAAGAAAAGATTCAAAGAAAATGTGGCGTAATACTTTACATCAAATTGATACTATTTCAAAGCACGACCAAAATGCGTTGGAGTATGTTTCAATACAATTAGAAAAATCAGGTCCTTTGAGTAGTCGTGAGTTAGTAAGGCGTGGAGTTGAAGTTTTACATAAATCAATTACTCCTAAAAAATTGTCTAAAACTATTAAAATGTATGGTGAAGAAAAAGACATTTTCCAGTCGAACTCAAGGGGTGATTATGTCAAGTTAGGAACGCATGGTATAATCATCAAAGATGTGTGGGCTTACGCTGCTGGTTTCCTTGATGCTGATGGTAGTATATTTATTTCTGAAAGAGGAGAACCGAGAGCAACATTCGTTGCTACAGGTGAAAGAGGTAAAACTCAGTGTGAAAGTTTACATAAAGCACTAGGATGCGGAAGACTCGTATTAAATCAAAGAATACATAAAAACAGTGTTCGGAGTCAACATCGACTTATATTTTCTTCAAAAGGAGATTTACGGCAATTATTAAAAGGGATTTTACCTCATCTCAAAATGAAATCGTTGCAGGCAAAGGCGGTTTTGAAATTTATTGATGAAGATGACAAATTAAAAAAGAGAGAATTGTATCAATTAGTTACCTATAATAATTGGAAAGATGATACTAAAAAGGCCAATAATCTCTTAAATAAGTGGGGTATCGATGCGGATACCATAGGTGGATATGCGGAGAGTTTGTAATGGCTGATGATGAAAGCAGGATAAGTCGATTTTTGTCGGCACTTGGAAAACCGTTCAAGCGCCGCCAATCTCCAACGCCGACTATGCCGCTTTGGACAAGTGGCGTACAAGAACCCGTAATGGCACAAGGAATTACTATTCCTGCTCTTTATGCCGTAAGCACAGAATGTTTAATTCTTAGAACAGTGCTTTCAAAATTAAGACAAGAAATGTTCAGAAGAGGACATTATTGGGAAAAAAAGTTTCACAATAAATGTACTCAGTGTGATGAAGAATTTACTTATGACCTTCAACAATGTAAATCATGTGGTGGAGAGGTGCGTAGTCCCGATGTTGATGAGTTAACATACCCAAAGTGGTTGTTAAAACAAGATAATTCGATGGAACAATCATTCTTGCACATTTTACATGAAATAGAAAATGACCTAAATGTAGTTGATGATGCATTTTTAATTATGATAAAGGAGTATTACGTTGACCCTGAAAGTAAAGAAGTTAGTTTTTACAGGGTGAAAGAAATGGTTAGAGGTGACCCAATCTTTATGCGTATTGTCGCTGATAAAAGAGGAGTAAGAGGTGGCAGGTACAAAACATGTTTAATCCACCGTGACCAAGTTAAAACACATACTGAGGCTGGTAATTGTGAAGAATGTGGTATGGAACTTCACGATGTGCATTATGTGAATATGGCTGGAAGTGGTAAAACGCAATACTTTGTTGAGGGAGAAGTAATACACATTAGTAAGTATAATCCTTCTAAACTCTATGGGCGCTCTCCAGTAAATACCATGTGGAGGCAAGCCATGACACTTACTGCTATGGATAATTACATGTACACGGCATATCAGAAAAGAAGAATGCCAAAAGGTATTATTTCAGTTACAACTGATAATCTTGAATCCATGAAATCGTTTTGGAAATCAGTTGATGAAAAAATGGAACGTGACCCACATTACGTACCAAAAGTTGGTATTGAATCTAGCACAGGGAGAGGTGGTGTAAATTGGGTCAAATTTATGGATACACTTGAAGAAATGCAGTACATACCAGTTCGTGATGAGATAAGAAACAGAATTGCCGCTTATTATGGTGTTTCAAGTATATTTATGGTTGACAACGGTAAGTCGGGTGGTTTGAATAATGAAGGGCTTCAAATCTTAGTTACAAATCGTGCCGTTGAATTTGGTCAAAAAGTTTACACTGAAGTTTTATTCCCAAGGTTACTAAAAAGTATGGGTGTGCATGATTGGAAACTCACATTATATCCAAACGAAGAAGAGGATGAAATTACAAGATTAAGACGTGATGAACAGGAGTTAAACGTCGCACAACGTATGACACAGTTAGGTTTCGTACCTGAATTAGTTGATGGTGTTGCTGATAGAGATATACGCTTTACATACAAAAAACCTGAACCACAACCACAACAACAAGCACCGCCACAACCAATGATGGGTGGTGGTATGCCACCAATGATGCCACAAGGAGGTGCGCCACCAATGATGCCGCCTGCTGGACCGCAGATGCCGCCAAATATGATGCAAAATATCATGCCACCTCCACAACCCGGTGGTCAAGGAATGGGGATTAGAAACCGTGGGCCAGCAGCACCGCAAAGAAGAACATCACCGGGCATAGGTTCTCCGGTTACTAGCGTACAACAAAGAGGGCCTGAAAGGACATTAGGCCAAACACGAAGTGATGCAATAAATAATGCGAGAAACTTTAGAGGAGCATAAAGCCTTTTAATGAGAACCTTTTCAAGGTAGCAGGGATGAACATGGATTTACTAAAAATGCATCCAATGGCACGTAAAATGGAACAACATCAAAAGGCGTTTTTGAGTAACCTTGAAGACGGTGATGCGAACCTTGCAAAACAACATTTGTCAGAACTACAAAAGTTGGCTGACTTTCTATCAGAAGACCTAAATGGAGAAATTGCTAAGGCGGAGAATTTGAAAAACGGTTTGATAGGACCAAATGATATTTTTGCAGGCGGAGTTCCTGTACTAAAATTCACAGATAGTCAGGGCAGAAAGGGTGGAATTGTAGGTAGCAAGTTACCGGGAGTCATTTCAAATGGCATTCGCAAATCACAATTTTCAAAAACATCAGGAACTTTTGGTCGATATTCTGAGTGATTTATATGAGTGAAGAGGGCAACGCTGAACAGTTGATGAATGCTCTCATTACAAAAATGGAGAGTATGGATTCTAATATCAATGTTTTGAAAGCAGAAAATCAAAGACTCCAGCAAATAATTAACAATCCTAATATGTTGCTAAAAAAGATGGGTTTAGTTAAGTCAAACACTCCTTTTGCAGAAGACATACAAAACGACCCTTTTAGAAATGATATGAATAATGATTCAATACTCAAAGGAAATAACTCTAGCATACCGCAAACCAATGAAGCATTTCATGAAATGTCATGGGATGAAATCCATGAGTTAGCAAATACCGCAAAAGACGGTGAGAGGTGATACCGTGAAACCAAGATTTGAACAACAAAGTTACGAAATTACACAACTGATAGAGAAAGCAGCAGGAATTGACAAAAGAATTGCTCAATTAGAAAAAGCCGAAAAATGCCCCGAATGTGAAGGAAAAGGGGCTGACTGTAAGTGTAAAGAAAAGTGTCCTTCTTGTGGAGAAGAGTTAGAAAAAGGCGCTTGTATGAAAATGGGATGCGGTGGTAAGATGGAAAAGGCGGAGGGAGAGTTTAGACTCCCAAAGGAAAAAATTACTGATGTAAATCCTGAAATTCATTCAGAATCCGGCGGTCAAACAAGAAATGCATATTATACTACAAACGGCACCGGTATTGAATCCGAAGTTGCTAAACCTAAAAGAAAAAAGGATGATAAAAAAACCGACGTGGAGGGACTTGGAAGAAGGATGAATCCCCATGAGGGAAGCGGCCCCGACAAGTCAAACTTCATGGGTGGAGAAAGATGAAGGTACTTATTAAAAAAAGTCCAAAAGCAATGTTAAGAGAAGCAGGTGAAGGCGGTATGCCTGTGCTTTGTGGTATATGTGGAGGTTCAAATAGAACCGGATGTTTACTTCACCGTGGTATGGACATCCATGCTTGTCCACAATTTCAGCCGCTTAACTAGGCGGTGAAAAAATGTTCAATGAGCAACTTGCCATTGCTAAAAATGACTTTTTGTTATCTTTATACGATGGTAAAGATATTTTTGATAGTGCAGCAGAATATCTTTTTGCATGGGAATCACTCCAAAAAAGTCCAACAGACTCTTTATCATGGTCACTTAAAGCAACGGCTGATATAATCTTAAAGGAAGTAAAAGAAGAAAAAGACGACAGTAAACAAAAATTCGAGGTTGAATTACCTGAAGGTCGAGGTTATTTGTATAGCAGACAAACCACACATGGAGAGCCAACAAATCATGTATGGAAAGACGGTTTATACGGTGCCACTTCTATTGCTCAACAAGCATCTTTGTGGCCTACATACGTTGGAACTGGTGCATCATCTTACAAAGCACATCATTTTCCTTATCATGAATCAGTGCATCCCATGAGAAAAACAAACAGTGTAACGGATATGCCTAACTTTGTGGAATTATTAAAGGCTCACGTATTAGGTGGACATGGTGAAGAAGAGGCTGAGTTTGAGAAAAAATACATAAAACATCTAAAAGATAAAAAAAGTCCATTATATTTTGGTGCATCATCAAAAGATACTCTTGGTAAAAAAACACAAAAACTTCTTGGTAAGTTAGATGTTAATGGTGTGGTAGGAAATCATCAAATGGATTTTTATGAAAGAGATTACCGCCGTTGGTTATTAGCGAATAGAGACATTGAAATTGAGTTAGAAGAACAGGGGTTAAAACCCAAAGAAATCAATGAGGTGTTAAGAAATCAACATTTTGACAGCAGGGCTAAAGACTGGATTTCCGATAAACATGAAAAAACTACTTCGTTTGATACTGAAGGATATGAAGAGAATGTAGAATATCATCCTCATGCGTTAGGGCTTGATGGATATATGTATGGTCTTGAGTGGTTTAATCCTGAAGAAAGAACGGCCATAATGAAACATATTTATGATGAAATGGGAGGTGTAGATGACCATGACACTATCACGCTTCCTAATGGTGAAAAAATTCCTACTGCAAGGATTATTCATAACAACATCATGAGAAGAACCCCTGATATGAATTATATGATGAGAGGACAGGGCTTTCATGGAAGAAATGCTCCATATCAATTGGAAAGCAATGAATCAGATTATGAAACAGGTGAAGGGGCATTCAATCAAGTAGCGATTGGAGAACTATCTCACATACCACATAATTTAGAACAATCCTTCTCTCATTACATTTTAGATGAAATAAATAAAAAACACACTAAAGAAGGTAAAGAAGAAATATCATTTTTACCAAGATTAAATTTACACACTACCAACTACAAAGATAAATATAATTATTCAGATTTATTATCTGCATCTAAAAATCATTATAAAAATAAAACACCAGAAAGTCCATATGACACGAGATTACCAATAGATGACCTATTATTTTTATCAGGTTTTCACCCTCAAACACGTAAACCAATGCTAAAACATCCGATACATGGTAAAATGCAAGGCCCTATTATTCCTTTAGAAAAAATTGAAGAGTTAGAGCAAGCAGCCAAAGAAAAAGGTACTTTACCAAGTTTAGCAAAAGACATGCGTAACGATAGAAGTTGGTTAACAAGTCCTTTTGGCCCTCACATCGATGAGGAAGCCGACGAAATATGGAACATCGGACAAGGCTATAGATACGGACCGTCACTTTTTTGGTCAAAAATGTATCAAAATATTGGCGGGCAAGGAATGTCATTAGCCACTTGGTTAGACTTAAACAATAGTGTATCTCATGATAATAGTGAATCAACTATGTTTAGATGGGATGAGGGAGGGCATTCATACTATGAATTACATCCTAATAACAAAGCCTTAGGTTATCATTTTGCACCAGAAAAAACTACTCCAATTGGACACTATGATGTTGAGAAGAAAAGATTTGTCAAGGAACATAGTAATCCAATAATACAAAATATTCTTTCACCTGTTAATAGTAGTAAAAAGACTTTATCAGGAAAAAACAATCACACAGAACACAAAACTGCAATAAATCCTCTTTATGAATACTTTATGAGAAATGCAACATCAAAAGAAAAGAAAGAACTTGGCTCTCACAATCAACACATGACGCCGCACTTGGCTTCACATCCTGTATCTACTATTCAACCGAAAACCGCTTATGGAGAAAGACCGACTGATAGTTTAATGGTTCAAAGAGCAATGCAGGCTCATATATTTAATACGTTTTTAGGAAGGCAAAATCATCCTAATCAACCTGCTAAAAAGTCAGTTGCATCGTTACAAGATTTGTTTTCGGGTGACCTTTCAGTGAGCGGTGGGGATGGTTTACAAGATTTTTTGGATTTTATGGGATGGCAAAGTAAACCAATTAGTCCTAACATGTTGGATAAACTCAATATTGATGTGAATAAAAAAGAGGATTTTTTCCCAATTCGAGTCATTAATTCTATTGGAGACATATTAAACACTAATTCTCCATCAAAAATAGTTGATTTTTTGAATAATACAGTACAAACAGATAACAATGAAAATTATTCAGCATTGAAAAATCGTTTAGGTTTTGGGGAAAAAGACGAGTTAAATGTAAATCAAGTGGTTAATTGGTTTCAAAATTTTAAAGACAACTTGCATGAAAAAAGAGTTGAGGAGAGTAAATCCAAAAATCAAAAAGCAACCACAAAAATCACAACCAGTGATACACTTGCAATGAACCATTTGTTAAGTTTAGGTGGGATGTTGCCAGCGAGAGAAGAAGAAAATAAACTTAGAGAGTCTGTTGAACAATTAAATGAAAGACTCACAGAAGAGGGTTTATCGCCCGAAGGTATGCTTTCAATAAGAGAAGAATTAACAGATAAACAAAATCAACTTACTCAACTTGAAAATAAAGCAAAACAAAGTGTATCAGGTAAACCAAGTAATCATTGGAAAATAGCAGCGCAGCAAACATTAGACCTATTAAAGGACCATAGAAAACTTGTTGCAGAAGTAGCACGTGATTTCATCATACCTAAGTATTTAGAACACGATGAAAATGCTTTTTCAGTCGATGACCCACAACAATTCATATGGAATACTCAACGTGCTTTTAGTGATGCTGAAAGATATTTACACACCACATCAAAACATGGTTTGTCAGCAAAAACGTATGGTATATCAATGAGAACAAGTGATAAACCAAAACAACATCAAGAACATAAAAACATTGCAAATACTGTTAATAACACCGGGTTTGAAGTTAATGGAAACATGTCTGTTGATGAAGTTTTAGAAGGTATGAATTTAAAGAAAACACCACAAATGAAAGAATATGTAAGAAGTTTAATTGAGCAATCCAATTTACGTCAAGTTCCTTTCAAAGCATTAACAGTGAGAGATTTACTTCTTGGTGATGATGAGATTAAGATAGGTAATATGAGTAATAATTTACTTCAAAGAAATGAAGAGAGAATGAATATTTCACCTGATGAAGCATCTCATGAAGATATGTTTCATCAAGATACTCATAACAATGACATTTATTCAGCGATAGATAACTTACAAACAAAAGTAAATGCAACTGGTGGTAATTGGAGTTCACATTATATTCATCGGATGCCCCAAATGGTGCAACATATCATGAGTCCGCAACGATACAAAGCATCTATGCAGCAACATGGTTTAGAAATGTTGAATGCTGCTCAATTTGACCCACACAATGCCTTAGGTGCTGGAAAAGGAGTAAAGAAAGTTTCAAGAAAAACCAAAAACGGTTTGGATAATATAATTTTTATTGACCCTGAAAAAGCGCAAGAAGATGTTGTTGAAGCACCTGATGAAATTATTCGTTCTGCTGGAATAACTTCTTTACCAATTGGTGCAGTTTCTCCTACCATGGTGTCTCTCTTTAGTACGTTTAATTCAGGGCAAATCCATAATGGTCATTTAGCCGAGCCTTCTCTTGGTGCTGAATTTGATAGTGAGGACAACATACATGTGGGTAGTTATGCAAAACCAATGATGGCACATAGTATTCCTCAAGAATTGATGAATATCGCCCATTCCCCTGAGGCGGTTTCTCAAGTCTTACAAAATGCACCTCCACCACAAAGCCTTGAAACACCACAATCAAATGTTAATCCTGAAACTTATTCATCACCGAGTGACGAGTTTACTACTTTAGTAATGAGTGAAGCCAGTGAGTATGTCAATTCGTTAATTGACCCCGATGTGCTTTTGATAAAATCTGATGAAGCAGATTGGGCACCACCTATTAGACCAATGCACAGAATATTTAATTTAAATGATATTGATAACTTACGTGGTTTTAGCGGTTCTTGGGTAGTTAGTAAATGGTATGATGGTAAAAGAATTATCATTGTAAAAAATGATGACAATATTACTGTTTATGATGAAAACAAGAAAAAAGTTGGAGTTAAGAAGTCAATTAAAGAAAATATTAAAAAAATAAGTGACAAAAATTATACTGTCGATGCTATACTTGGAGAGGAAGAAATAAATCTGATTGACATTATAAATTACGATGATAATAATATCGCTGATATGTTATTATTTGAACGGATGAAAATTTTACGTGGGCAGTTTGATAGTTATGAAAATGTCATAGTGCCCGGTCCACATGATACACGTATCACTGACGAAGAAGGGCTTGAAGACTCGGTAAAAGAAATAAAGAAGGAACATGATGTCATACTGTTGAGAGATAATAAGTCAACTTACATGAAAGGGGAAACAAGACATCCAAAATGGCTTTTACTTCGTGAAACAAAAGATTTCAATTTCATCGTTCTTGATAGAAGAGGCACTGGCCCATATACATACCAATTAGGCGCAGGTCCTATTAACAATGCATCAGTATTGGGTAATCGGGCAATAACCTTAGAAAACAAAGATTACATGGATATTGGAACTGCAAGAAATCAACAAAAACTTTTCAAAGTGGGCGATTTAGTAAGAGCGAAAATAAGTGGTTTAGGAAAGAAAAGAAGAGGTGGGAGAGACATATACAATGTTCACATACAAGAGATTGTTGATGAAGGAGAGGGAGAAGGGGCAGCGAGCGCTGAATCTTTAGACCTGCTTACCAAATCTTTCTCTCCAATACTCATACCACATGATGTAGATATGGAAGATAACAAATTAAAAATTATCCTTAAAGATATTGATACAGTAAATTATGAAGTTGAATATATAGAAGATAAATGGTATTTACAAAACGTAACAACAGATATAGGCGATTTACGAAAATCCAATTACTCACTTTCGCTTGCTGAAAGTTTACAACCATTTTGGGAACCTATTGCTTCACTTATGTTACAAGGTTACATTAAAAAATTAGAGATAAAAGAAAAAAAGCCACCTAGTCGTAAAAGGCAAGAGGAACAATCTGCTGGTGTATTAGATGCAAAGGATGAAAAAAGAATTCTAAAACCCACTACAATCAAAGCGGCACACGTCTTTACTCGTGCCATTGATATGTTAACAAAAGAAAAAATGACATGGACAGGTCCGAAAGGGCTTGGGATAGACATGGCTACACCTGTTGAATCACCACAAGGGCCAACAAAATTAACTGAAGATTCAAATTTACCTGATTATGATGGAAAAAAACGATTTGATGAAGAAGATGAAGAAGATGAAGAAGATGAAGAAGAATCTGTAAAACATATCGATTTACGTACAGATGCAGGTGAGTCCATCGCTTTTGACAAAAATAAGGATGAAGTTAGTATATCTCAAAAATAGATAACTATAAATAAAAAAACAAAGAATCATTCCTTTCAATGCTGACCATGCGAAGACCGTCATCAGGCATTTCCATTCTAAAGAGTGGGAATGATTTGGTTGTCGCTGGTTACGCATCAGTTGAACTCGTTGACAAGCAAGGTGACCTAATTACAAGAGGGGCACTCAATGATGCTTTTGGAAACTTTATGAAAAGTGACAAATACCGAAATGTTCAACTTGCACACTCTAACATACAAGTTGGAGAAGTTATTGACTCATACGTTGACAAAAACGGAAGAATGTGGAAATCTGAAGTGGATGACACAGGAATGTTTGTTGTCGTAAAACTACGTAATGATATAGAAAAAGCACGAGAAGTAGCAGCCGAAATAAGAAAAGGTAATTTGCAAGGCTTCTCAATCGGAGGACAAGCATTCAAGCGAGTCCGAAAAGCAGACAATTCTCATGGTGAATACCAAGAGATAAGTAAAATGGAACTCCATGAAATCACGATTTGTGAAAAAGGTATTAACCCTGAAGCACAATTTCGTATTCTGAAGGAGGATATAACTATGACAGAAGAACAAAGTTTAATGGAAATGATGAACAAACTAGATGCCCGTCTTGATGCAATGGAAAAAGGAGAAATGCCTAAAGGTTTGAAAGAACACCTTGATTCCAAGAAAGACAAGAAGGACATGAACGAAGAAGAAAAAATGTCCAAGAAAGAGGACGAAGAGGAAGAGAAAAAGAAAGACGACAAGGACGACAAGATGTACGCTAAAGAAGAGTATTCAGACTTTATCACCAGCGAATATCTAAGTTTCTTGGAAGGCACTCTCTCAAAGAGTGGTGTTGACATAGAAGCCGCTCGTGACCACTTCGGAAATCTTGAGAAGGCACAACTTGGTGGTTTCGATAACCCCGATTCAGTGGATGGTGCTGACTATTTCGCTGGACAAGTTCGTGGCCGAGGACAAGAGAATGGTTCTCCATCTACTGGAGCAATCAGCGCCGTATCTGCAACTGGTGGAAAAGAACCAGCAGGTGCAATGGGAGCAGCATCGTTGGCAAAGCAATACTTGTCTGCTAACAATGTAAGTCAAAGCGACATTCATGCCGCATATGAAGTTTACAAAGCCGCCGCAGAAGAACAACAATTCAGAAATGAACTTGAAGGATACTTCTCCAACAGGTTCACTGAAGAACAAACTGTTGCTAAGTCAAATGCTGAAAAAGCAGCCTTTGATGCACGTGAACCTCTTTCACATGTTCTCAAGAGTATTGAAAACTTAGAAGAGAGAATCAGCAATCTTACCACAGAAGGAACAGTAATCGCTAAGTCTGCTGATTCCGGTCTTACAAACATTAATGTTCCAACAACGCATGACCTTGCACACATGTCTTGGGATGAGGTACACACTCTTGCCAACAAGGTTTACCGGGGTGCATGAGGAGAAGGAAAAAATTATAGGAGATGAAAAATATGGCAAGAGATTATATTAGAACAGTACAAGACATGGAACGTTACTTCTATGGAGCAGGAAACGCTATGGGATATTCCTACAGCGGCTCAGAACTATTGAAGGCAGACAGTCCAATGTTGTCTTCCACCGCTGGAACATACCAAGCAATTTATGGCCGCAAAGTGTGGTCACAACTAAACCAAGAATTTAACGCTTTTAGCGTTCTACCAAAGAGGCCTTGGGAAAGAAGTGGATGGAGAGTTATTACCGCTCGTCCTTCCTTTACTAAGGGTGGCGGTCTTGCAGAGAATTCAACACTGCCTGACACAACCAAACCAACTTTCCAGCACATCGCTGCAAAGCCAAAGACCATTGCACACACATTCGATATGTCTGAAACTGCAATGTTCCTTGCTGACAAGGATGACGGACTTGGTGACATTCGTGCTATCATGAAAGAAGAGATGGGTAAGCACCACGCTGAACACATCAACAAAATGCTAACTACAGATAAGGCTACTGTCGCTGGAAATGACTTTGAATCACTTGACAGAATCACTACCGGTGCTTCTTCAGGAACAGCAGAAGATATTTACTCCATTGACCGAAGTGCTGAATCTTGGTCTTTGGCAGAACACAATGAGAACAGTGGTACTGACCGTGTTCT
>Ga0098041_1000375_pt1 | contig 18096 bp, 20 predicted proteins | sample 8_EtaG_FD_77066 | JGI IMG/M metagenome (GOLD analysis project Ga0098041, IMG submission 77066) | Marine viral communities from the Subarctic Pacific Ocean - 8_ETSP_OMZ_AT15162 metaG | ecosystem: Environmental > Aquatic > Marine > Oceanic | place: Pacific Ocean | collected 2015-01-08
CCATCAATTAATTTTTGACCAATTTCATTATATTTAATCCACATGTTTTCATTGTGATGATATTTTTTACTAGAATTAGTTATTAGCCCTTGGTAATCTGTATCAAATTCTCCTTTAGTTCCAGAAATTAAATCAAATTTAAACTTATCAAATAATGCTTTTGATTCTTCATCCATTGTTCCGTCTTCTTGGATAATTTCCCAAATCTCAGGATTGTCATCTAATATTGATACTTGTTTATTTAAATTTATAATTCTTTGGTCTATAGCTTTTGTTAAAGACTTTTGCGAATAATTTCTAACAACCTCACCCATATCATTTGTTTTTTGAGTTCCTTTATATTTATAACCTGAAAGTGTTCCGTTATCCATTTGCTCTTTAATTCTTTGCATGTTGCTAATCTCAGATTGAACATCCATCCAATTCATGCCTATAATATCTTTAGCATATTCATCAGGGTTGCTTTCAAATAAATCTTGATATTGCATAGCTTCATTAAAAGCATTGTCAGCTAAATTGTAATTTTGTTTTTTATCCCCATATTCTAATTCTAAAGAATATTCATCATTACCACTTAATCTAGCTTTGTTTTCAAATTTTCCAAGTAAAGAAGATAAATTATTAATTTCATCAAGAGTATCAGCTTTATTTATTTGGTTGTTTAAAAAAATTCTTTCGTTTTGTAAATCAGTTTTTAATTTTTCTTGTCTTTTAACATGAGGTTCAGCAAGCTTATTTATACCTTCGTACATGTTAACTAATTGTTCTAAAAAATTAGACATATATATTCCTTAATGTTACTGTGCCAATTGTGATGCTGTTGTTTGCCAACCTTGTATTATATCAGAGATAGACTTAATTCCTTGTGCTTTTTGAGCTCCCACTTTAGATAATACTGTGGACATTCCTTTTCCATATACATCTTTAGCTCCACCAATAAATCTTTCTGCTTGTCCACTTCCTGCAAATCCTCCCCCAGCTTGTCTCATAGCTTTACCTCCTGTTTTTTGTAATAAATCAGTTAATAAAGTTTGAGATTGTGCTTCTATTTGTGGAGAGTATGTTTTTTGAAGTGCTGCTTGAAGCATAGGTCTTCCTATTGTTGACCCTTGAAACATAGATGAAGGCAAATCAGCAGAAGATAAACCATACATATTTCTCATAGCTTGGGCTATTTCATTAGAATTTATATTTGCTATACTAGTTGTGTCAGTTATAGCTCCAAGTGATTGGTCTGCTCCTCCTATATTTTGAAGTTGTCTAATAATATCTTGTATGGTCATCTATTAAATTCCTTGTGCATTAGATTGATTTTGACTTCTTGCCCACTTTTCCATTTCAGATTCTTCTTCCTCTTCAGGAGAAAGTTGCATTAATGCTTGAATCATATCCATTTCTCCACCTGTCATTTTATTTAAATTTTGCATAGACTGAACTCCGCCTAAAGCTTTATTAAACCAACCTTGTCCTCCTCCTGGAAGCATACCTGCAGCGTTTTTAGACATACTTGTGGGATTAAGTTTTTGACCAACATTCCCAAAAAATGTTTTAAAAGGAGTAGGTTTTGCCATTGGCCCTTGTAATGCTGCTAGAGGCCCTGCACCATCCATGAAAGGCATAGTTGCTCCTGTTGGGCCTGCACCTTTTCTTATATTTTCAAAAAATCCACCTTTAAATCCTTTACCGCCCATTAACTTACCGCCTGCAAATCCAGTAATACCTCCCATAAGGCCACCAAGTAATGATGCTCCTGCTGATTGTTGTTGGTCTTTAGCTGCTTGCATTTGTTGTTCAGCCATATCTCCTAAAAATGTACCTTTAAATCTTTCAAATTGTGGGCCTTTCATTAATTCTTTCATAGCATCTCTTTGTTGCTTTGCTGCAAGGCCTCCAGATACAGCACCAGTTAAAGCTTGTCCCATAGGCCCTAAAAACATTCCTGCAAAATTTAATGCTTTAAGAAAGCCACTTTTTTTCTTTGCTTTTTTTCTTGCTCTATCTTGTGAAGCTTTTAATTGCTCTTGAAATTCAGAAGCCATTTTCTTTTTTTGCTTAGTCACAGCAGCTTGTTGGCCTTTTTGTGCTTGGTCAAGCTCTGCCCGAGCTCTTACCTCATTTGAAAGCGAATCAACTCCTGAGTATGCTCCGTATGCCATATTTCTCTCCTTTTTATCCTAATATTAGCCTGTTAAATATATTACTTTTTTTCTTTATATACAAATCTCTAACTTGTTATATCCCATTTAAAAACTACCACTACATTTGTATCTCCACCTATTGCAGCTGAATTTAAATTAATAGCATATATTCTTCCTTTAGTCATAGGTGCATTATCACTACCTATACTTGGCGAAGCTAAAGATAATTCTTGATATGTATTAGCTGCAAAATCATACGTAGCATCTTTTCTAAATGCGGTAGTACCAGGCACTTCTGTTCCATCTGTTGATTCTGATAATACTATTCTAAAATTTCCATCTTGTGCTACTTCACTTCTATATGCAATTTTTTCTATTGTTCCATTATATGGTGCAATAAAAGCATTATATTCATTTCTACCAGCAGATAATGTTTGCTCAAAAACATAACCATTCATAGGAAGATAAACAGCAGTTGCAGTTGCACCATATCCAACAAATTGTGAATCATAATGATATTTACCTATACCAATAATATCAGTGCCTGCGTCATCTGTAAATGCTAATTCATTTGGTGTCGCAGTATCAACCCATAATTGACCATAACCTGCTGTATCACTTTCTGCGTCAGCTCTTTCTTGCATTTTTAGAGTTTTAAATGTTCTTATTTCTTCATCATAAAAACTCATTACATCTCCGTCACCTACAGCAATATTTAATTTACCTCCATCTCCATATATATATTCATCCGTATTACCAAAAATAAGTTTATAATCTGTAGGTAAGGATATTGTTGAATCAGGAATATCAATAGATAAAGCTGTAGTCGTGTCGTCTTTAAAAGTTATATGCCCGCCATCTGCGTTTAACTCTACATCACCATTAGAATCAATAGTTAAGTTACCACTAGAATTTACTCCTATGCTTGTATTATTAGTTGAATCATAACTTAATTTTAATAAAGTATCTTGCGTTGATGTTTGCCAATTATCATCGTAATCTGTGTTACGTTTAATTTCTAAAGTAGAACCATCATATAATAAAGTAGGCTCGGAATCTAATGTTCCTATTGATTGTCCTATTGTAAGCAATTGATTTTCAGCTGTACTACTTATACTATCATGAGAATCATTATTAGAGTAATACCATGTTCCATTATTTGCTTCACATTCTTCTTTGTTTGTATACTGACCTAGCGAGCAATAAGCTTCCTTGTAATCAATTATTAATCCATCTGAATCTATATTGTCTAAAAGTTTACTAGAATCAATATACTTCAAATCTCCGTTATTCTCAGCTACAACAATTTTATTTGCTTCTAAAGAATTTTTAATGTTTTTGATTTTTATTTTTGTAGCTACAATATCTAAAGGAGTTTTATGTATTTTATTTACATCTTCTAGTTTATTAGCTGTATGCCATCTTCCATTAACTTTTATGCATAAAAATAAACCTTTTCTGTTAACATTGCATGCAACAATATCTCCTTCTTTACCAAAAGTTTTATTAGGAAAATGAGATAATATTTGAGTTCTTGAGGCTTTTAAATGTAAAGTATTAGCCATTACTTAATAGATTTTATTCTATAGCTTATAGATATGTCGTTGATTTCTACATCAAATGGTAAAGCTCCTGATAATTTAAGCATTAAAGAAGATATATTATTTAATTCACTTGGAGTTGAAGGAATAAGTCTTGCAGTTCTCCATTTACTATCTGTTTCATCTAATGTAGAACTTCCATAGCAAGTTGTTTGCGTGCTTCCATCTGCTGCTGTAACAGATTGTCCAAACGCAAAAACACTAGAAGTAGAAAATGTAATATTAAAATCATTGCTTCCATTTACAGCCGCTAAAACATTTATAGCTGAGTCAACATTACTTCTAGCAACACCTAAAGCATCATTTTCTTCTCTTACTCTATAAGTTATATATATTTTATAGATTTTCTTACGAACATTTATATCTCCAAAAGTTATATCTTTTGTTGTAAATGTTGCTGTTTTGGTAGATAAATTAGCATCAATTCCATGATTCCATTTTCTTATTGTATTAATATTTTTTTCAATATCAGCTGAAGTTTCGCTTGTATGATAAAATAAAACATCTCCATGAGTATTTGTTATCATATTAGACATATTACCTGTTTGCGTATATAAAGGATTGTCATTCCATATTCCAAATAAAAGAGCCCAAGATTTTGTTGCAAAATGATATGTTGCTCCAGATGGAGTATTTGCTGAATCTGTATTTACTCTTGTAAAATTAACAAGAATTGTGTCATTATTTTTATCAAAACCAACAATGCAATCTCCGTTACTAGAATTTGCACACCATCTGTTTGTTAAAGTTCCTGGATTTGAATAAGCTTCACTTTTTGGAATTTTATTATCTATAAGATTTGATAATTTTTTACCATCGTATAAATAACATCCATCTTCGTTAGCCCAAACAATACCATGTGGAGTTTCTGTTACTGAAAATTGTCCTTGAACTCCTACGTTATGAAATGTGTCTTCTAGGAATTCATAATCTCCTGATGTGTTTATTACAAATACTTTACGTTTTTTAAATTGCATAAGTCTATCTTTGTAAAAAGACAAAGCTGTAATTTCGTCACCATCATTAATTGCAACATCAATAAAGTTAGAAGCTGGAAGTATTCCATATTTTCCTGGAGGAGATTTTAACATTCTATCTCCATATATTTTATCTGCTTGTTTAATATTAGCAACGTATAATCTGTTATTTGCAACAATAGAACATTTATATCTAGCTTTTAAATTATCATTATTAGGAACAATAGCATCTTCTTGAGGAACTAATGTTTCTGATTCGTAACTATTAACTTCATTAAAATCTTTTACATATTTATGATTAAGAGTATAAAGATATGCATCGCTTGAATTATCTTTATATTCAATTCCTGTTGAACTTTTTCCTGAAACTGTAGAATATAATAATCCATTTTCTCCTTTTTTATGGTCAATATAAAATTGTAAATAGAAGATGTCAGATTCGCTATCTTTCATGTAAATTTTTGTTTTTGTTATATCGTCATTTCCAATTATATTTTTTCCTACAAAAACTTCAACATTAGGACATACGGTTGGAGGAAAAGTTCCTGATATAGGCAAAATACTTTCTTGAATATTCAATGAAGATTCTTCACCAAATTGATTTACTACCGAACTTGCTATTGTAAATGTTCTTTCTGCCCAGCCTGATGGAGCAATATCTAAAGGAACTTTAAAATTTAACGCTGTCACAATTTCATTATTACTACATCTAACTATAAGATTGTCTAAGCTTTCGCCTGCATTTTGTGCTGACTCTAATTGTTCTCTATATTCAGGACTATGAAATGTAACTTTAAGATTATTTATAAAATATCTTGAATATTGTGAAAAACCATCTTGTAGATAACTTACATTATGATTTGTATACATACAAGGAGCAAATAATTCTCCTCCTGCAATTCCATCAGGTTCATGGCTTGAAGAAATTTGGTCTTCTGTATACGGAAGAAAAACACTATCTGTGCCATCTTGTTGAGGGCCTCCAGGCAATGGTTTAAAAGGATATAAACCTGTTGGATTGTCAGGATTACTAGCATGCCCTAAAAAAGCTTGACTTCGTTGAGAATTATCAATATTTCCAACACTTCTTCCAAAACCAGTAGCAAAAACATTTTGAAATCTAGGTTCTAAATAGTCTGCGACTGTAAAAACTAAATCATCACCATTTGCCACATCAACTAAATCGTCACTTGTTATATCCCAGGTGTATTCTCCGCTAAAATTAATTCTAACTGCTTTTCCATTTTGAGTTTCAGAAGAAGAAAATCCTCTTGTGCTTTTTATTGATATATTTCCTGACGTATAGTTTGCTGTTCCGTCATTAACTTGATTAAGCCTAACATCTTGATTAAATGATGCTTTCCCTACATTTGAAAATTTATTAGCTGATAATGGAGTTGTAGCTTTTGAATTTATCCAATCTTGTAAATTTCCAGTAAGCCCTCCTTCAATTCTTCCAGATTGAACATCAAACCAAGGTACTATTCTTTCTTTAAAATATAGGTCATCTGCATCGCCAGTAGAATTACCTTTATAAACACCTTGAAGTTCGTAATCAACATCATATTCTAGTTTATAAATTGTTAATTTAGATACATAATTTTCATCATTTATATCGTCAAAATTATACCCTTGATTTATAGCATGTTGTTTCATCCCTATAGCATCATCAACAGTATCAGATTTTATAATTAATTTTAAAGGCCATAAAGCTTGCGATGTTAAACCTGATTCTCCAAGTCTCATAGTTCCGCCTCTTGTACCGCCTTCGTCATCCCAAGAACCACTAGCACCAAAACCAGCAGGAACAATATGATGTTTATCAGCGGGAGCTTTTGATTTTGTTTCTTCTGTTTCAATATATCCAGAAGAATCCCACATTTCGTAAGGAGTGTAATTATTTGGTTCATCTTCAGGGCAAGGCCACCAATACCTAGTTACAATTCCTGTTGATGAGTTTGGGCCTAATTCATTTAATTTCCAATCTGTTTCTATAGCTGGCATATAGCTTGTTCCATTGTCTTCCCATTCTCCAGGACTCGTGTATGTAAGTCCATCATATAAGTCGTTAATAAAAGTAATGCCATCAAAAACTTCTATGTCAGAAGCTTCAGGATTTGTTGCTGCTAATGCATCTTCAGGTAATGTAGACCTTCCGCTTATTGTAGGAGCATGTAATAAAAATTCATCTTTTGTTTTCCATCCTTTAGCCCAAGTGTTAGATTCATTACTTTCTTTACTATAATAAAATATTTTATTAGGATTGTTTGTTTTAAAGTTACCATCTGATACTCTTAATACTCCATTTGAATAGTTGTAATTTAGTTCTGCATTAGTTTCTGTATAAGTAAAAAGATTATTCCAAGTACTTCCTTGTGATTGAGAATTTAACAAAAGTTTTGAATTTAATTGTTCATTACTCGATAATAATGTAAATACATCGCCATTATTGTCAGTCATTTTTATGTCATCTATATATACTTCTTGAGTTGTTGACATTGAATCACTAAAAGCGTCATCTTGATAATCCCAAGAACCTGCATGTATTCTAAACACCCAATCTGTTGCATCACTATATTCTGAGGGTATTTTAAATGTTGTTCGATATGTGTAAAATGTTCCTGTAGTTGTTAAAAAAGGACTTCCTTCAGATTTTTCATAATCCATATTAACTAAATCGTTATATGCTTTTCTTATAGATATACCTGATACATAAACTGAAGAATCATCTTCTCCTGAATTTAATCTAAGTTCTATATTTTTTGTAGTAGCACTTCCGACAACTTCAGGAATATAAAAATATATATATTGTGTTGATTTTCTATTTGCATTAGTTTGTTGAAATGGGTATTCCCACGATGATGTATTTTTTGTACCATTGTTTGTCCATGATATTAAATATTGACTGTCATCCGAATTATATATAGCATATCTTAAGCCTTTGCTTCCTTTATAAATAAAATTTATTCTATAATAACTACCTACGTCTAAAGTCATAGAGTCTGATTTTACATATCCAGCTGGATATAAAGAATTTCCGCTATTTGATAAATCGCTAACTGCTCCTGTAGTTATTTGAGCTGTTCCTGCATGCCCTCCATATTTATCTTCATCTGCAACACTTGTATTTAAAGTAACAAGGGTTGGGTCAACTACAGTCCAATGGGCTGATGTCGCAGCTCTAAAATCTCCGTTTTCTAAACAATTTTTTGTTGGATTTGAAAGGTAATTCTGAGTAGTTCCATCAATAAAATCTAATTTTTTCGCCCAATTACCATCATGCATTAAATTTAAACCTGTATTTAAACTTTGATTTGAAGCTGACCCCCCATTAGTAACAGTCTCAGAATACAATTCTATCCAAGGAGGAAGACCTACATAATTATCAGTTCCACTTCCATCGCTATTTTCGTCTGCTGCACAAACAATATTTTTCCAATTATACTTAAAAGCACATTTAAAAGACAGATTATATTTTACTCCTGCTTTTAAAGTTAGTTTAGACTCACCTTCTCCTATATATTCTAAGTAACCGCCTGATGCACTTGTATTATCATTTGCTGTAATTTTACTTACTGCATAAAAATCAGAATCTGGACTATATCCGCTTCCAGGAGGTGCAGCTCCCATTTCAGTTGCATATCCTATAGTTGTTCCATTTGTTATAAAATTTTGTTCTGTTCCTGCAGTTTCTGTTGTAAAATCAAAACTTTTCCACCTAAATATCATATATTTATCATCTGTAGTAATATCTCCGCTTGTTGCAGAAGCTAATGTTACTTCTCGTTCAGAAGCATCATAAGCTGAAATAATTCTTGATTGTCCATTATTATTTGTTGCTGAATAAAAGAATAAAGTCATTCCTTTGTAATAATCATCATTAGAAGTATTGACGCTGCTTGTAGCTTCAAGGTCAAATTTTGTAGTAAGAGAACCTCCAGTAACAGCAGCAACAGTTCCTTGTTCAAAACCATAATTAAAAGTTCCGTCAAATACATTGTATCCATAATCAACTGCAAATTGAAATAATCCATACCCAGCATGAAATAACGGATTTTCTATATTACTAGCGTTAATATCTTTCACAGCTGACCCAACAACACGTAAGACACCATTTTTATCTACAATGACATTCCAATTTTGAGAAAACTCATTATCTTTAATGTCTCTTGGGTCAGCATAGGCATTAAGACCTCCTGAGAAGTCTTTTATTTCGTATAGCTTTTTAGGCATTATTTTCCTTTGATTTTATCAACGATAGGTTTTAAAACCATATCCCATACTAAATCATCTTTTTTAGAAGGGCTTAATTTAATAGCTTTTTCTAAAACATATAAAGCTAATAAGCACCATTCCCAATTACTTGTTAAAAATGACATCATATTATTTCTCCTTTTCTAGTTTGTTAAGTCGTTTTTCTAAATCCTCTATTGGAGGATGAGAATCTTTCTTTAATATTGCAACTTCCTTTTCAAGTTCTTCAATATATTTGCCATATTTACTTAAATTCTTTTGTACTACTTTCATTTGTTGGTCTAGCTCGTTATCTTCTTCAACATACTTTTGAAGTTTATCAAGCTTGTGTTTCTTCATAATTTGTTTAAGAACAATATCTATTACTTTTTTAACTATTATACCTTGTATCATTTATTCCCCTTTTTATACACTAACATCATCTATTATTGCTGCTATTGTGCATTGAATATTTGCATCTCCTTCGTCTGCCGCATTAGGGCCACCATTAGCTGCATGTATATTGCCTACAGTTGTATTTGGAAGTTTTGCAAACCAAGATTCTCCAGGGCCTATTTCAATTGCGTTTTCACTTGAATAAACAGCTGTACCTCCATCTAAAGCTAAATATAAACTATCTGTTGTATCTGCATTTTTAACAAATATAAATTTTACTTTATCTCCATCAGCTATATCATGATTAGAACTTCCAGTTTCTACGCCATCTGCGTTTGCAAAGAATTTTCCTGATATTAAATCAACATCTCCTGTGTTATGAGGTACGTTAATAATACCATAAAACCATTTTTCACTACTATTCGCAGGAGTGTATGCAAATGTTAAATCTTTTAATGTTGCTTGAATTTCTTCGGGAAGTAATACTGCTTTTATTGTCATTGTAGCTGCGTCAGCCATCTAATTCTCCTTATTCAAATAAATCTTTACCATAAATTACTAATAGTCCACTTATAAAGACTAACCAAAACCCCAACCAAAATGCAGACAATTCCTGCAATTAAAACCTCCAATTAACTCCTGTGCTTACGTTATATTCTTCACGACCATAGTAATTTAATTTTGAGCCTTCCATAAAAACACCAATATGTTTTCCAAGTTTAGCCCCTAATAATAGACCAATATCATATTGCTCTTCATCTCCTTTATATGACTTATCAGTTAATCCTTTAGTTGCTTGATAAGAATTAAGCCATATATGCGAGTAAAATTTATCATTTCCTAAATAAAAATCCAAACCTATAGCTATACTAGCTTCTGCTTGCCATTCTTTGATTTTATTATCTTCGTTATACTGTCTTATAATGTCGGGCATATAATATTCGTAAAACTCTGAATCAGAGTATGCAACTGCAACGGAGTCAGAGTTCTCCCAATAATAACTAGCTTCTTCATAAAACATTTCCCAATAACCTTCTTCAGTAATTGGGTCAGTTTCAATAAAAATATAATAGCTATCAATTTCTTCATTTCCATTTAAATCGTGTAAAGGTACTAAATAATCGGTGTATCCATAATCATATGCAAGATACCACCAAGGATATTCATAGTCTTCATAAGCAGGATGACCATATACAGGATGACCCATTACATTGCCACCAATAGAAAATATAACAGGGCCAAGTCCAAGTTTATATCTTAGGTCTATAGAAGTAAATTGTAAATCTCTACTTTCTTTTTCTAAATATTTAAATTTTGTTATAAGGTTCTTATTGCTCCATTTAAGCCAATATTCTTGGTCTATGAACTCATGACCTCTATTTTTAACAGAACTAACCGAAATAAGGTATTCTAAGCCGTCTACAGCACCAAATAGTGCATTGTCACTTAATGCTGATTCATCTCCTTTGTAAAACTTCTTTGAAGATTGATACGGAAATAAGGCAATTTTTCTTAAACCAATAGTATATTTATAATCATCTTCAAGCTCTACATTTCCTTTTACATAGGGCGTACCCATTGAGCCAGACATATATATAGTCGAGTTGCTAAATACACCGCCAAATAAAAAGCTAGCATACGCAACCATATAACATATAATTGTTTCATAACGCATTACTAAAATCTACTTCCTTTCGAGTTTCTTTTTTCTAGCTTACTAAGTCTTTCTTCAAATGCATTTAATTTACTGTTCAATGCATCTAATTTATCTTTGCAATCATCAATGCCTGATAAATCAACTTCAGGTATATCTACTTTTTTATTTCTAAGCTTTTCAAGTTCTTCTTTTATATAAGTTAAGTCAGCGGCCAAAGGAGACAATGTAGTAGATAATGTTTTTAAATCTTTAAATGTTTCATCATATTCATCTAATTTGTAAGATATGATTTTTAAATCACCCATAGATTTTATATTGTCTATTTCTTTAACAACATAATCATGCTCTAGTCTATTCGGACTATTATTAGCTTTTAATTCATTGAGTTGTCCTGTGATACTAAAATAAACACCACAAGCAGAAACTAATATAGCTCCCATTGTTGCTATGAATTTTAAGTCAAATGTAAATTGACTTCCTTCTCCTATCTCTGTAGCCATTGGCCTCTCCTTTTCTTTCTTTTCAGCTTTTATCTCTTGTTGCTGAGTATTTAAAACTTCTGCTACTTCATCAACACTTACATGTCCTTCTTCAATAAGTATTTTCCCTAAAGGTACTGACCTATTATATGTAATAGCTTCTTCAGCTTGTTTGCTTAAAGCCGCTTGGAGTTGTTTTTTATTGATAACTCCTTTTATTAATAATAAGTCACCAATTTTCATTTATACAGATGCTACTAAAATTTCAACTTGTATTGAACCTGCATCAGCTTCTGCTGTTATTTCTACTAAATCACCAAAGCCTGCTGCATAAGTTTGGTCATTATCTTCATTTCCTGTTGCATTAGATGCTGTCTCAGCTCCTGTTGTAGCATGTCTAGTTACTAAAGTATGTGCTGTAGCTCGATAACCATTACTAGCATCATATACTGGAGTTGTTGCTCCAACACTTGCTCCACTTGCTGTAATAGCAGCAGATGAAACTCTCAATCCAGGTATAATTCTATTTGTTGCTGTAATACCAGTAACATCATCAGTTGCATTAGCACAATCTCCTGTTGTTTCATTAAATCCTAATGGTAATTGATTTGCAAGCATTGTATCTATTAAACCACTAGCCAAATCTGCGTTATAAACAAAAGTTTGACCTTTATCTAATTTCATACAACATTCATTATTATATTCATTTTTAAAAACTAAATATAAATGATTTGTTGAATCTAAATTAGTTATCCTTACATATCTTACATTTGCTTCATTGTATGTTCCTGCTGCAACAGCAGTGCTAAAGCTAGCTAATATAATTTCTGATTGAGGTACAGTTACAATTCTTTTGTCAACATTGTTAATGCCAGAAATAGATAAAGTATTTGTTCCGCCAAATTGTTGTCCGTTTAATGTTATTGTTTCTGTGTGCGTTACATTTAATGTCGCCATTTATTTCTCCTATTTATTGCCATCAATGAGCTCTCCCCATAATGACGTTCTTCCGTTTATTATTTGTATAATGTGAACTGTAAATAATCCACCTTTATAAAAATCTACTATTGCAAAAGCATGTGCCCAATTTATATTCCTATTGTCAAGCCAATCATTAGCTTTAGGACTCATGTCTTTTAAACATCCTATACTCCATGCTGACTTTGGGCCATCCATATGAGTAGCTGACATTTGTTGTAAATCATGCCAATGCCCATACATTACATTGCATCCCATTTTTCTTAAATGATTAGAAGTATGGTACTGACCACCATATTGGTGTCCATGATACATATATAATTTACCTATTTTTAGGTGTTTTCCAAATGGGTAGTATTTGTACCCTCTTTCTTTAAGTTTAACAGCATTAGCAAACTTATATTGAGGTATATATGGATATTTTTCTACACACATATTAAGCCAATTATCGTGATTACCTTCAGTTATATATCTTTCTTTGCAATTTGCAATATCTAAAGCTTCATCAATAATATCCATTCCTTTATTAACATGCTTAACATCTTTTTCAAAATCATCAATTAAGTATTCTAATGGTGGTGCTTTTTTTCTTTTAAATCGCCATGCTGAAAAAGCATGCCATTCTCCAACATCACCTAAATCTACATAAATATCAGGTTTAACTATCTTTATTGTTTCCGTTAAACATTTTATCGCAGGTTTGTCTGCATACGGAAAGTGTTTGTCTGGAGTTACAATAGCTCTATTGACAACTCCTACGTCTTTCTTCGGCATATATTACCTCTCATTTTATTTCAAAAAACTATTTATTTTCTTTTTTTTCATCCTTTTTAGGACTTTCATTTTCTTGTGCCATAGATTCAAGCATCTCTATTGCACCTTGTAATTTTATAAACAACTCTTTTGTTTGTTCTTGTTGCTTTTTTAAGTTATTTATTTTTTCCTCGTATTTATTCATTATTTCCCCTTATTTTAGTTTTATGCAGATGATACACCCCATATAAAGGTATCTCCGCCTAGTTGAATAAATTTGTATGTTTTTTCTGACATCCCATTAGTAGTGTCAGTATATCTTATTGTAGAACCTCCAGAAGAATTTCCTGCACTTCTTATGTCATGATAAGATATTTCGCTTATTGTTACATCATTATCATCATCTCTTGTTGCATATGTTAAATTATAATTTATAGTTCCTTCTTCTTGAACTAACAATAAAACACTTTTTTGTGCTTCTGCAACTGTTGCAAGTACTGCCGCATCTCCTGACTCAGTTGTAAATCCTGTTATACCTGACCATGTTTGAGGGTCTCTATCAGAAGCTTGGTTTTTTAAAGCCAAACAACTTGTATTATTAGTTATTGGTTCTTCTATTGTGACTTGTTGAGTAAATTCTCCGTATGCTCCACTTAAATTACCAGAAACAGTTAAATTTGCAGGAACAGTTAAAGATGCAGCCATACTTACATCGCCTGATACATCGTCGTCTGCAGCCCCTCCTGACCAAGCACTTCCAATTTTTCCTCCTGATACACATAAATGTTTTGTGGCTATTATACAACCATGTTTGCTAAGTTTCATCCTTGTGGCACCACCTGCTGTTTCAGTACCGTAATCCCAAACCAACTCATCAGTTCCAAGTTTTCCATGGCTACTCATATCTATTTGATTAGACCATATCACATTATTACCTGAATCTTGACATTGAAATACAACTCCAACATCTCTAGCATCTCCGTAAGGGTCAAGACCACTATCTCCAACATAATCATCAGCACCAGTATGTATAGCTTTTATTTTAAATATTTGATTATATTGTGTAGAAGATGTTTCCATTTTAAGTTGATTTCCACCACCAGTTAATGTTATTCTATTTGAATCTGCGAAATCTTGAAAAACTAAATCTCCTCCACTAATTGCAAAATCTCCAGCAAGAGTACAATTAGATACATTGAATTCAAATACAGAGCCATCTAAACTAGATATATTATTTCCAGATACAGTTAAATCTCCATCAATTTGTAAATTCCCAGATTCGCTTAATTCTGCAATTTCAGTTCCTTCTCCGTTTTTGAATTGAAATGTTTCTGTGCCGTTATTATCAGAATCAATTTGAAAAACCATATCGGTTTGAGATTCAAATGTTAAAAGACCTCCTCTTATAGTACCTGTTTTTAAATATATTTCTCCTAATGCATTTATTTCAAAATCATTATTATCTTCAAAAGAAGCATCTGTGTTAATTGCAAATACATCTTGACTATCATCAATGCCTATGCATGATTCTAAAGTTCCATGGCCAAACTTAATAATTCTATCGTTACCATCAGTTGTTTCTCCAAAAGATATATTACCTCCAGTAGAAGAATCTATTTTAAATATTTCTGCAAGACTTGAGTTTTGAACTATAAATGATTTTAAAGAATCAAGAACAAAACCAGTATCTTGAGTAGAACCATTACTACTTGCTTTAGTGTTACTTTCTTTACTCCAAGATTCAGCCATTTATATCCTTATAGTTTAGGAACTGATAATACTCTAACTCCAGATTTTCTACTTCTATGAGTTTTAACTTTAGTATCATACATTTGTTTAAAATATTGTGCTTCTTGAAATTTTTGATTATCTTCATATAATCTTGCTTTAATGTAACATACTAAAGCATTATGAAGTGCACTATCTAATCCGCATGTTGTTTTTAAATCATCAGTAGTTGCCGTTGTTTCTTCATACTTAGAATGAAATGTTAATCTTATTCCATTAGTGACATCACCCCCTTGATAGGTGTCATATTTTTCTTTTACTGTATTTCCTGCGACATTCCAAGTTCCACCATTTGCTTCGCAATCAGCTTTATTGTCATATGCAGATAAACTACAGTAAGAACCTCCTAAATCATCGCACACTATAGCTAACCTATCGTCATCATTAAACCATGCAAAATTAGTATTTGGAAATGTTCTATTTGACATAATTCTCCTAAGTTAAATCGTCATTATTTATATCAGTATCACCTTTTAGTAATTTATGAGGGTCTGCTAATTTAGGTATTTTAACATATCTATTATTATTATCTAATATTTCTACTTTTATAATATCAATAACATCATCTGTTAAGGCATACCATCTATCATGACCAATTAAATCTCTTCTAGCTGATACTGTATAATGTTGCTTTTCAGAAGCTATATCTAGTAATGCTTCATTAATTAACCTTATAATATATTTTTCAGGTTGTCTTCCAAACAAATGTTCTATTTGCTCGATAACATTTGCTGTTGTTAATGTTTTAGCCATTTATGCTCCTTTTTGATTCTGTTGAGGAACTGCCATATTACCAGAAGTTAATATTTGTACTCCTTTAGTATAATCTTGTTCTAATTTCATTTGTTGACTTTGATACCATTGATATTTTTGATTATCTCTTGCCATTCTTGTATTTACTTCTGAAATATATCCATTTGCCTCTGCTAGAGCTGTATTAGCTTGTTTTGCTCTCATATCTCCAATAGATACCCAATGCTGTATTGAAGTTTGAGCTCTTTGTATTTCAGCTTGAGCTGTTTGTAAAGTTGCTTGAACCATTTCAGTATCTTCATCATTAAGCCAATATTGGGCACTTTCTGGTTCTGTGTCGCCACCTACAGTAGTTCCATCAATTAAATTTTGAGCTTTAATTAAAGCATCGCTTACATGAGCTAATTGAGAATCAGCAGTTAAAAAAGTTGCTTCATCTCCAAATACAGAATCTCCATCAACTGCTTCAAATTTATCTAATGCTGCTTCAGCTTGGTCAAGTCCAGCTTTTGCATAAGTCAATGCTGTTGTTATGTCAGAATTTGTATTTAAATCACTCATAAGTCTTTGTAATGCTTTAATTGAAGCATAGTATACAAGTAAATATTCAGCTTCATCTGGAAAATTATCAACACTTGAATCTGTTTCTGCTATAGATGGTGCAGCTACATAATAATAAGTTACAGGACTATCATAAGGTAATACGTTAAGTTTGCTTCCTTCAATATAATAAACAGGGTCAGATGAAGTAGCATAAAAGTAACTGCTTGAATTTGCAGATTTATATTTATGTTTAGGATGTATTTGCCTACATTCTAAATCATGAGCAAAAACAGTACCTATTTTAGAAGTACTTATGGATTCTATTTCTGTTCCTTCAGGAGTTGATGTAAATTTAAGATTACTATAGCACAATTCTTTAAGATTAGGAGGAAATGTATTAACAAGCTCTCTATATCCTTCATTAAGCCAATCTGCTACAGCTGTGTCATCAGTTGAAGCAAAATTTGTTAAGTCACTTATTCTTGTTTTAAAATTAGCCACTATCTATTATTCCTATCTGCTATATCTTTGTCAATCGTTGTTTGTGAAAATTCAACTTGTGTTGTTCCACTCATAGTATTCCTCATATTTATATAATCGGATATTTTACCACTTGTACCAAATACTTTACCACATTTACATTCTTTAGCTTTACCACTTGGAACTTCAGTTCTTACTCCACATTGACAATAATAAATTCTCATTTATATTATTCTCTTCCTGAATCAGGCGGTAATTCTCCACTTCCATGTCTAAGGCCTTCTCTTTCTGCCAAAGTTTTTGTTATTTTCTTTTTACCAGTTTTTTTCATTTTTGATTTTTTAGCTTTAACTAATTTACCTAGTTTTTCTAAACCAGCTAATCTTTCTTCTTCAGACATTTTTGATTTTTTAGCTTTATGCTCCATAGTTTTAGCTTTTCCACCATGTTTATACATTGGAACATTATACCCAGTCATTCCTCCACCTGCATATGTTTGTACACTTCTTTTAGAAGCATCGTTTTTTTCATATTTAATAGGTTCACCTGTTTTTTTTGATTTTTTTGCTGCTTTAGCCATTCCTGCTGCTGTATAATCAAATTTTTCTCCATCTACTGTTGGCATTATTTTCTCCTTTTTCTTGCGTCATTACTTGGAGGTAATTTACCATGTTGGTTTATATATTCCAAATAAGGTTCTGTTAACGCATTTACTGATTTTTTCTTAATTATATATTCTCCACCTTCAACTTCAATTGGTATCCCACCTTTGTCATGTGAAGGGCCTTTCATTCTTCCATTCTTCATATTAATTGTCTTCCGATATAGTTAAATTATCCCAACGACTAGTTCTTGTAGCACCCGTAGTTACTAAACTAATATGAGTAGCTTTTGTAGTTGCAGTAAATGAACCTGTTAATGTACCATATCCTGGGTCAGAATTGTTAACAGCTCTTGAAACGTGAGTTCCGTCTCCAGCTGATGTTCCAATTTTTATAATACTTGCAAAAGACGGGCTTATATAATCTATAGAATAATTATATGTAGTTCCTATATGTGTAACAAAACTTCTACTTCCATACCCATTATGTGATGAGGCAGTTATATGTAATTCTCCTCCAACTGCACCACATGCTGAAGTATTTGTTCCTGTAAATGCATTTGATGATTCAAAATCATTTTCAATACATATAGTAGTTACTCTAGCATAAGATTTTGATACACTATTTGATAAGCTTAATGAAGGCATAAGACTAACCTCTATAAGCTAATACTTTACCGCCAGAATCTAACTCAATAGATGCAAATCTACCAAATATA
>Ga0098041_1000380_pt1 | contig 17939 bp, 21 predicted proteins | sample 8_EtaG_FD_77066 | JGI IMG/M metagenome (GOLD analysis project Ga0098041, IMG submission 77066) | Marine viral communities from the Subarctic Pacific Ocean - 8_ETSP_OMZ_AT15162 metaG | ecosystem: Environmental > Aquatic > Marine > Oceanic | place: Pacific Ocean | collected 2015-01-08
CAAATCAGATGCTGAATTAGCATCAATGATGATAGCTGCATTTAAAGTATCTGCAAGAATGTGGATTGAATCTAGAGAACAATGTAATTCTGCTGAACAAAAAGAATTGCAGGATAATGAGTTCGCTAAATTCATAAAATCTAGCATATTATGATCAAAGTTAAGTTTGAATGTGATGAATCAGGCAATCATGACTGTATAATCACTGAACTTAGTAGAGTCAAAGTTTTAGACTTTGAAGATAGCATCGATGCTCTACACTTCATTGGAGAATGTACAAGTTGTTTATCAACTAATATTAGAACTGAAGCACCTGAATTATTTATACACATAGATATAAATGATTTAGATACTGATGTAATACCATTAGATGAAAGCAACATGAACATATCCAATATATTTAAACAAATAATTATTTATTAATCATTCATTAAAAATTTAAACAGATGAACAAAATTAATTCAGGGACATTAGAAGCCCTAAAACCAGGCGAAACATTATTAGTTAACGCAAGAAAAGTAAGTGGAGATAAATTACATTTAGAATTTGCAGAAGTTGTAAAAAGTGCAAATACTGGAGTAAATATCTTAAGTTTACTTAATAAATCAGATGAACGATTTAGTTCAAGTGCTCGTAGAGCATGGGTAACTGCTGAACCAGTTGATGCTCAAGAATATTTTGGTATTGATTTTGGTCCAAGTGCTAATTGGGAAGCTACTGAACGAGGTGAAATGTTACACCTTAACATATTAAATCCTGCAATAGATGGAACACGTTGTAGAATTCAAATATCAGAGACAACAGAAGCTACTGAATGGCAATCAAATAATATCGAAACTGCTGCTAAAAGACGTGGAAAAGATGGTGATTACATAACACATGAAGGAAATTACATATTTAGTAATACTTCAGTTGTTATGCAAGATACTGACCCTGTTCACACATTCTTACAACCAGATGCACAAACTGTGCAAGCTGAAGTGCAGACAGAAGTGATTGCAGATGATATGGTGCTGTAATAAAACCATATAAGTTAATACTATTTAGATAGTGTGAGCATAATTTAATATTGTGCTCACATTATCAATTTATATTGATATAAATTATGATGAAATACTGCAAATAAGTCAGGCTATGTATAACAAAAAGTTTTATAAAATATATTTGTAATCTTATTATATTATATGTATTTTTGCTATAAATATATAAAATGTTTATATACATTCCGTGTAACTACTTGGAAATCAATAACTTATCTTTATAAATAAATACGATGCAACATTAATTAAGGGACTTAGGTCCCTTTTTTAATGTCTTAAAATTATATAAAATGACTGGAAAATCTAAAATGCAGAGAGATGCAAATGGGTATACTAAATACTCAAAACACCAAAGGATAGTAGATAGTAAATCTATTTATGATGAAAATGGAGTATTAATAAAGCATGAAATTATTTGGAACATGCCTAAAATGATAACATCAGATGTATCATTTCAATTACAATTTGGCTTCTGGCCTGGTGATAATTGGGAACCAACAAGAGTAATGCAAAGTTATGGCCTTGGATCAGAGGGTTTAAAGGCAAATAACACAAAATATTATAACAGATGATATATTTTATAGGAAATGGCTCTATCGATGAGTCAAAAATAATGTATACATCAATAGATTTTATAGAATCACAATGCAGAAATGCTGAGATTCTAGCTATTGATACAGAAACTACTGGCCTAGATTATACTAGAGACAGTATTATTATGTTACAAATTGGTACGGAAACTGATCAATTTGTAATTGATGTAAGAAATATTAACATTGAACTATTACGTGATGTTTTAGAGAATAAGCCTAAAATACTACACAATGCTAAGTTTGATTATTTATTTCTTAAAGCTCATGGTATTGAAATAGATAAAGTTTATGATACCATGCTAGCTGATAGAGTCATTAACTGTGGAAGAAAAATGAGATATTCTCTAAAAGATCTTACATTTAGATATTTAAATAAAGATCTAGATAAAGAAGTAAGAACAAGTTTTATATCAACAAAACAACAACCATTTACAACAGAACAAGTATTGTATGGAGCACTAGATGTTAAAAATTTATTTAAAATCAAAGCAAAGCAATCTGATCTTATAAAAGAATATAAAGTAGAAAATGTTGTTAAATTAGAAAATAAAGCTGCTCTTGCATTTGGAGACATAGAATACAATGGCTTAGACATTGATAAAGATGCGTGGGAAAATTTATACAAACAGAATCAAAAGAAAGCAAAAGATCTGTTTGCTGAATTGGATTCATTAGTACTAGAAGATGGTAGATTACAAAAATTTAAACCTGAAAGTGTACAAATGGATATATTCACAAGCTTTGAAGATTTAAGAAAACTTAATATTAATTGGGATTCACCTAAACAAGTATTAAATATATTTAAATCAATAATAAAATCTTTAGAAAATGTTAATAGTAAACAATTAAATAAATATAGATTTAAATATCCTTTAATTGATACATATATTAAATATAAAGAAACAATGAAATTATGTACATCTTACGGTGAATTATTTTACTCTAATTTTAAAGCTGATGGAAGAATACATACAAGTTTTCATCAAATATTAGAGACTGGAAGAGTTAGCTCTAAAGGTCCTAATATGCAACAGATACCTGCAGATAATGCATTTAGAAATTGTTTCACAGCACCAACTGGATGGAAGTTTGTATCTTCAGATTACAGTAGTCAAGAGTTAAATGTCATTGCCTTTGGCAGCAAAGATCCTGTTTGGATTGAAGCATTGAAGAAGGGACAAGATTTACATAGTGTTTGTGCTGAATTAGTATATGGTAAATTATGGATAGACAATGCTGAGGATGACTGCATTTATTTTCGGGGGAAAACTAAATGTGATTGTCCTCGGCATAAGTCTATGAGAACTAATATTAAAACTGTTAATTTTGGTTTAGCTTATGGTATGGGTCCACATAAATTGAGTGACACATTAGGTATACCTATGAATGATGCTAAATTATTAATTAATAAATATTTTAAAGCATTTCCTGCTATTGGAGGCTTTTTAAATAAACTAGGTAATTTTGGTAAACAATATAGATATATTAAAACTTTCCCACCATTTAATAGACGTAGATGGTTTGAATTTGAAACTGATCATATTGATCCAAAACAACTTGGTATTATTGAAAGAGCATCTAAGAATACACCTATACAGGGTGCTAGTGCAGATATGACAAAGCATGCATTAGTTTTAATTAGAGAGTATATTAAAATAACTAATTGTCCTGTTAAATTAGTGATGACTGTACATGATCAGATAGATACTATTTGTGAAGAGTCATATGTTAGTACATGGACAGTAAAGTTAAAAGAATTGATGGAACTCGCAGCTAAAACTATTGTAACAAATGGTTTATTAAAAGCAGAAGTAACAGTTAGTAATTATTGGCAAAAATAAAAAGGGATTCTCTGAAGAATGCGGAGTCTGTATTACTCTAGACACTGATACTATGGATCTGGGTAGTCAGCATAGACTGACAGAGCCCCAAGGTGTCCCTTTTTATTGATTTAAAAATAAAAATTATGAAATATAAATTGAATGAAGCTAGCCCACGACATAAAGAGGCTAAGCATATATTAAATTTAATATCAAAAGCATTAGGTATTAATATGGAGACTCTAATGGGTCCAAGTAGACACAGACATATTGTTGATGCAAGACGAATATGTTATGTGTTGTTAAAAGAGAAGATGGATTTACCTGCAATTGTGATTGGTAGCTACTTTAATAAAGATCACGCAAATATATTACATCATTTAAAAAGTCATGAGATGTTATATACAATATATGAAGATTATAGGATACATTATGATAGAGCATTGAAATTTGTAGAAGAGAATGAATATGTTGAACATGATATGCATGATTGTATAAATAACATGTTAATGCGAATAGAAGTATTAGAATCAAAAATTAAAAATATTTAAGATGGATAAAACATTTAGAAACATACCTCAAACGCAATTAGATTCGTTTGAGAAGACTTTAGAGAATTTAGGACATAAACAACAAGCCGTTTTAAGAGCTATTGATGATTTAGGCATGGCTAGTAATCGTATGATTGCTAAAAAGCTTGGATGGGAAATAAATAGAGTAACTGGAAGAGTTAGCGAATTAGTTAATTTAGGTAGGGTTACATCAATGAACACTACTGTAGATAAAGACACCAATAGAACTGTAACATTATGGCAAGTATTAAAATAAATACAAATAAAGTAAAAGATAATGAACAAAGAAAAGCTCTCAAATCTTGGGTTAATAGTAATTACTGTGGTAGCATTATTGCTGGGACTGGCTTTGGTAAAAGTCGTTGTGGTGTGGTGGCACTTGTTAGATCTATTGAGGATATTGATGGGGCTCGTGGGCTAGTATTGGTCCCTACTACTCAATTGAAAGATCAGTTTGCTGATGAATTTCACAAATGGGGATATACAGATATGCTTGATCGGGTTGATATTTTATGTTATCAGTCTGCTTATAAATTGCAAGATCAGCATTACCGTGTGGTAATCTGCGATGAGATACACTTGGGGTTAAGCCCTAAATATCGTAAGTTTTTTAATAATAATACTTATGATAGATTATTATGTATGACCGCTACATTACCTGAGGAACCTGATTACAAAGTATTATTAGATACATTAGCTCCTACTGTTTATACAATCACATTAGATGAATGTGTAAATTTAGGCTTAGTGGCTCCATATGAAATACATTGTTTACCTGTCCCTTTAACACCAGATGAGTCGGCAGAATATAAGAAGATAAATAATAGTTTTGTTTATTGGAAATATCAACTCGGCCAATTTGATGCATTTAGTGAGGCACAAAGAATTATACGAGATAAAAATGCTGCACCTGCTGATAAACAAGCAGCTGCTCAATTTTATAGAGCTATAAGAATGAGAAAAGGAATTGTTGATCATGCACAGTTAAAACTTTCAGCTGCACAATATGTAGTTGAAGAAACTTTACTGGAAGATTTAAATGCAAAGATATTAATATTTTCAGGGTCTAATGGATTTACAGATTTATTAGCTGAAGCTACTGCTCCTATGTCTGCGGTTTACCATAGTGGTAAAACAAAGAAGCAAAAAGAAGCTGCTTTAGATAACTTTAAGAATGGTGATATTAATGTATTATGCTCAACTAAAGCATTGAATCAAGGTTTTGATGTACAAAATGCAGATTATGGTATTATTTGTGGGTTAACAAGTAAATCATTATCTATGATCCAAAGAGTTGGAAGACTCTTAAGATTTAAAGATGGTAAGAAAAGTAAAATAATGATATTTTACGTCCCAAATAGTCAAGAAGAAAAGTGGCTAAAATCTGCTGTTAAAAGTTTAAATAATGTAGTATGGGAAACTATAAATTATGAATAAAAAAAATTTGAGATGTTAATAAATAGTATTATATTTGTAGTAATCTTATACATGCTTGCTGCAAACCCTTGGTTTAAATTAATCGTCAATGACGCTGGTATAATACTGGCCATAATTGGATCTGATTACATTTGGAATGAAGAAGAAGACTCATTACAAATAGTTGAGCGTATAACTATTCACAAAATATATATGTTCAAATGAAAATAGATATTGATTTAAAATTATTAGAGGCGACAGGTTTATCTGCGGATGAATACTGTTGCCTTTATTTATTATGGCGTAAAGGTTTTACTTGGTTAGAAGAAATAGAATTTGATCCAGATTGGCAGAAACTAGAACAGATAGGTTACATAGAATTATCACCTGAGGTGACAGATTGTAAAGTGACAGAAAATTTTATAAAATTGTTTCATGACGATTTTGACTCAATGTTTACAGAATTAGTAAATACATATCCTATGAAAGTTAAATCTCCTTCAAGAGGTGTTAGGATATTACATGCTAAAGACCCTTCTTCTAAATCAAATTTAAAAGCACGTAATAAATATAAAAAAGTAGTAAATGGCAAAAAACATATCCATGATAACATTATGTTTTTATTAAAAAAACAATTAATGATTGAAAAGGATAATTTTGGATATTTACAGAATTTGGAAACTTGGATTAATAACCATACTTGGGAAAAGTATGAAGAAATAGACTTAGACAATGCAATCAGAACAGAAGGACAACAACGGAACACGCGCCTCCTCTGATGTATTCTCCAAAAGCGGATTTCAACGAATAGATAAAGCTGTTAATCAATCTGTAAAGATTGTTAAAGATGCAATGGCTGGTAAACGAGATGTTTTACCAACCAAATGGAATCGTATGAATAGAAATCTCCTTGGAGGATTACAAAAAGGGAAGCTATATGTGATAGCTGGTAGACCTGGGGTAGGTAAATCAGCTTTTAGTAATCAATTAATTTTTGATATATTGGATGCAAATCCTAATAAAAGATTAGTTGTATTATATTGGACTTTTGAGATGCCTGGATACCAACAAATAATGAGAACTGCTGCTAAAGATGTTAAAAAGCAAGTAGCAGATTTATTATCAGTTGATAAACCTTTATCTCAAAATGACTTTGAGAATTACTCAAAAAACGTAGATAAATTAAAAAATTATAGTATTTATTTTAATAACATACCTAGAAGTATGGAATTCATTCAACAGACAAATGTAGATCTGTGTATGGCTGAGCCAAAAACTATTGTTATTAATTTATATGACCATTCAAGATTGATACCTGGACGTGAAGATACAGAATTAAGAAAACTTAATACTATATCTAAAGGATGTATGTGGATGCAATCACGAATGCAAGTAGTAAATATATTATTATCACAATTAAATAGAAACATAGAACAAGAACATAGAGCTAAGAATCAATACCAACCTTTACTATCAGATATATTTGGAGGTGACAGCATTGGTCAGGATGCACATGTCGTTATGATATTAAATAGACCATATGATTTATATGGTATCACTGATACATATTGTAATGAGGATCCTGTAGGATTACTCGCATGTCATGTAGAAAAAAATAGAGATGGTTTATTAGGAATGATTCCTTATGAAGCAGATATGTCAACGTTCACGATTAAAGAGAGAATAAAAAATGATTGAATTACCAAAAACTAAAGTTAAAGCGACACGTAAATCGCCTAAACATATGGTCATTTATGGCCCTCCCAAGATTGGGAAGACAACAGTGTTGTCACAATTAGATAATTGTTTAATTATTGACTTAGAAGAAGGATCTGATATGGTTGATGCTTTAAAAATTAAAGTTAAAAACTTAAAAGAACTTTCTGAAGTTGGTAAAACAATTACACAAGAAGGTAAACCTTATAAATATGTTGCCATTGACACTATTTCTAAATTAGAAGAGTGGTGTGAAGGTGATGCAAAAAGAATTTATATGGCTACGCCTATGGGTAAAAACTTTGAACAAAAGAACCCTGGTGCATCAGTATTATCCTTGCCAAATGGCGGAGGCTATTTATATTTAAGAATAGCATATAAAAAATGGATAGATAGATTGAATACATTAGCGGATCATATAATCTTAGTTGGACACTTAAAAGATAAGATGCTTGAAAAGAAAGGTAAAGAGGTTGCTGTAAAGGACCTTGATTTAACTGGAAAAATTAAGCAAATTACTTGTGCCAATGCAGATGCTATTGGTTATATTTATAGAGAAGATGAAACTACAATGATTTCATTTAATTCTTTAGAAGATGTGACTGCTGGATCTCGTTGTGAACACTTAAAAGGTCAGACCATGCCTTTAGAATGGTCAAAAATATTTATAGATTAATAACGTTTAAAAATTTAATAAAATGATTGAAGCACGTACTGAAAATCAAGTGGCACCGCCACAAACTCAAACTCCACAAAGAATTACAATTAGTATGATTCTTGAAGATTTAGAAAATGGAACTGATAGAAATGGCATCAGAGAAAAATACAATTTACAAGCATGGGAAGTAACTCAAATGTTTAAGCATCCTGCACTAAAAGGCAAGAAAGCTAAAAAAGTTAGAAAACTATCTTTTGATTTTGTAGATGACACTAATCCTGATGTACTTCCTGGTCAAGTAGACATGATCGAAGCTATTGAAGAAGCTGAAAATACAAGCATGAAAGATGCTATGATTGATGAAATAAATGGCAGAAAACAAATGGATGTTGAAGATCAAATTACTGAAATGGATGGAATTTTAGATGAAGAACCTAATGATGATGAAGATTGGAGTGATGACGAAGATGATGATAACACAGAATATTAATATTAAAAGAGAATAAAAAATGGCAATACAAAGTAATGCAAGTACTCAAGAAGTTATGGGAGGAATAAAATTATATTCAGGCTTAAGTAATTTTAATGTTGTAGCAGTTAATCCTACAATGGAACAATTACATGCAATGGATATTAAAGTAAAAACTGAACCAAATTACTTCTTAGAGTTAAATGGAGAAGATTATTTTAAAGTAGTCTTCTGGATCAAAAATGATGATCTAACTACCAGATTAGAAATACTTATGCAAAATAAAGCACGAGTGTCTCAAAATGGTAAAAATCAGTGGATAAATAAAATTGGTCAATCAACTTGGGCAGAAGGTGAACCATCAATGGATTGGTGGAAAGCTGATGGTCAAAGACATTGTTATGTTGGAGAAGAAACATTGATTAATTTTCTAAAAGCTTGGGCTAATGTAGCTTCAGGCGATGAAGTAACATTAGATACTATTGATAAAATAGTAAAAGGTGATACTTCAGAATTATCTCAATTAATTGCTGGACTTAAAGATAATCAAGTTAGATTATTGATTGGTGTAAAAGATGGTAAATATCAAAGTGTTTATACAAAATGTTTTGGTAGAATTAAACCACAAAGAGATGACATATTTGTTAGAAATTTAAATGATGAATATGGAAACTTTAATGCAGAATTCAACACTGATTTACAATGGGGAACATTCTCACCACAATTAGGGGTTACGACGCCAGATGCAAATGGTGTAGAAGCAGCTCCATTTAGTAATAAAGAAGTTGAAGATTGGGTGTAAACCTTGGAGTTATTCATGGTGCGTAGATAAGTGCGTCATATTAACTGAGACTCCGAGTGGGGCTTTATTGTTTGGGTCCTTTTGAATTAACAGTTAATATAATTTTAAAGATCAAGAGAAGAGGTGCTTATCCGCCTCTTTTCATTTTAATAAAAATATTATGGCAATAAAAAGTAGAAGAAGTGAAGATCACCTTCATACATCAGTTATTATGTCAAGAATTAATTCTTTTGACATATTTAAGTATTATTGTCCTAGTTTTGAACGATTAGGTAAAAAATTTTGTAGTGAATTAAGAAAAGATAATAATCCTACTGCTTCAATTATAAATTGGAATAATAAATTATTATATAAAGACTTTGGCTATTCAGAACATACATTTGATTGTTTTTCTTATGTACAAGCAAAACATCAGTGTTCTTTTGCAGATGCATTACGTATAATAGATATGGATTTTGGATTAGGTTTAGGATCTAATTTAGAAGAAATTAATTATTCTATGGGTATAAAAGCTAAAAAACAAACACTGTTTGAATGGCAAACGCCGCAAAAAATAACAATAATAAAAAAGAAACGTAGAGCTTGGGATAAACGAGATGCTGAATATTGGAAACAATTTGGTATTTCAAAGAAAACATTAGAATATTTTAATGTAGAACCTATTAGTCATTATTGGATTAATGAAAATAGATTTACATGTAAAGATATTACCTACGCCTACAAATATAGAACTAAGTATAAAATATATGCTCCACATTCAGAAGTAAAGTGGATGAGTAATACGACAGCTAGACAAATTCAAGGATGGGTTCAATTAGATGAATCTGAAAAAGAATTTGGTAATGATGTAGTTATTATTACATCATCTTTAAAAGACGTAATGTGTTTACACGACCTCAGGTATCCTGCAATTGCTTTACAAAGCGAAATGCAATTTCCTGAAGATAAATTAATAGAAACTTTGAAAAATAGATTTAAAATGATAGCTTTGTTATATGACAATGATTTTAATAAGGAAAATAATCCTGGACAAAGTATGGCAACCAAAATTATGGGATGCTTTATGTCTTATAAAATACAAAATCTTGTCATTCACGAAAACTATCATTCAAAAGATCTTTCAGATTTTATTTCAATTTATGGTGTTGGAGACGCATCTTTATGGATGGAGTCACAACTTAGACTAGCAAAGAAATTTTATGAGAAAAAAGAAATATTCCCGTTCCAATAAAAATGTTAAAGTAAGAAATGCAACAGCTAAAACATATAAAGGTATTAAATTTAGATCTAAATTAGAACTATTTACATACAGAAAATTACAAGAAGCTGGTATTAAAGCAGACTATGAAAAAACAACATTTGTTATTCAGGACGGATTTGAATTTGACAATAATTGTATTGAACCATCATCAAAAGGATATGGTATAAAAAAATCAAGAAAGATTAGAGCAATTACTTATACTCCTGACTTCATTGATCCTAAAGGTAAATGGATTATTGAAGTTAAGGGATATGCTAATGATGTATTTCCTATTAAATGGAAGATGTTTAAAAAATATCTACATGAAAAAGGAAATGAAGCAGTTTTATTCTTACCTAAAAATCAAAAGCAAGTCTTAGATACTATAGAGCGTATCAAAAATTTATAAATTTATGGCAAGTAAATGGGAAACTTGGGCGAATAATCTTCGTCCAGGACAACTCATGGGTATAATCCACTATAATAGTTGGAGCCCCGCTGTATTTCGTCAATATAAAAAATACGACGGAGTAGGTTGGGGAACAGACTATGGAGAAGTGGATGGATTACAATACTTCAGTTTATCTGAAAGATGGAGAAAGCACAAAGACGATGAATGGGCTAATGAAAAAGCTCAAGATATTTTAAATGATAAAATGTGGGTAGAATTCATCAAAACAGATGCTGAACGTAGAGTATTTCCAATTAACCAATCCTGGTTGTCCAAACCACAATTAATAATATATAAAGCATACAAAAAGAGATTTAATTATGAGTATAAGAACTATTGATAAACAAATCCAAGGCACAGAAGGTATTAAAAAGAAAATTAATAAAGGTGCTGAAAAAATGGTTTTTGATATTTTACAATCTACTCAATATTCTATGCCGTTTTCATCTACCGTTAGAGAATTAGTTACAAATGCATGTGACTCTCAACGTGAGAAGGAGATAGCTATAGAAATATTGACAGGAAAGAAAAAAGAAGAAGACTATTATATTGCTAGAGATGGTGAGCAATATAGCGATAGTAATTTTAAAAGAGATTACTATAACATACAACATTTAAACCAAGAAATAAACGATGTAGAAATTGTTTATGAAAAACATAAAGGCGTAGGCTTTTGTGACAGATTTAGAATCATTGACCATGGTGTTGGTATAGGCGATAGAAGAATGGAAGGAGTATTAGAACTAGGCTATTCTACGAAAAGAAATACTAGTGAAAACTTTGGAGCGTTTGGATTAGGCGCAAAAGCTGCTCTCTCAACAGGAGTTGACTTTTATACTATAGAAACTATACACAATGGTAAAAGATTCAAATGTAATTGTTACAATTATAAAACAGATTTTATTATACCTAAATTTAATGTAAAGACAGGTAAAGAGAATCCGTTTGTAACATTTTCAGATGGAACTAAAGTATATTATGAAGAAACTAATGCTTTAAATATGACTGAAATTTCATTTGGTGTTAAGAAGCATAACCGTAATAAAGTTGAAGATTCTATTGAAGAGCAGTTATTATATTTACCACAAGTAAAATTTTATACTGACGATCATGAAGATGGAGGAGAACCATATAGACATGAAAACAAATTTCATCCTGAAGTAACTTACAATTCTAAGAACCTGATTATATCTGATACATATGTATTTAGTAGACCTCATATCGTCGTGGTAAGAGATCATACTGCTACAGCAGGTATTAATTATGGGTTTGTAGATTTTCGTGAGTTGGAGATGGAGAGTTTATGGGGCCCTATAGCATTTAAATGTCCAATGAAACAAACAATGCTTGATCCTGATACAGGTGAAGAGATTATTTTACAAGATGGTGTAGATGTTACTCCTTCTCGTGAGAAAGTTATTTGGAATGATGCTACTAAAGCTTATGTACAGAAACTTATTAAAGCAGCATCTGCAGAAGCAAGTGAACTAGTTGAGAAAGAACTTGAAGAAACAGATTTTATTAAATGGCTTGAAGCATGTGATACTATTTTAAGTAAAGGTAGTGATAATAGTGCTATTAGTAGAATAGCTAATATTATTGATAAAGAAGATTTGAAACCTAAATATTCTGTAGATAAGAGTATTGCGTTTTCAGGTCCTAAATCTTTATTTAAAGACTTAGATGTTAAAGTTATATACATTAAAAGAGATTATAATAAAGGTAACGACGTAATAGAAAGAGAGCCTATAGATAAATGGTCTTACTTTAAAGCAGATAGAATTTATTTAAAAGATAAAAACACTGACTTTAGTAAGTATAAGGATTTACATATAGCAAATAATGAAGTAGGTAGCGTTGGCACTTTCATTGTAATATCAGCTAAAAATGATTTAACTATTCCCGACAAAATTCAATTGATGCAAGAGGGCCAAGAAAAAGTGCAAGCAATGAAACTTTGGAACAAGCAAGTGAAGAAAAGAGATCGTGTATGGGAACTGTTAATGGAATCAGAGTGTATTAAATCTTATGATGATGTAGAAATTGATGAAGAATGGTTAGCAGACTATAAAGAAGAAATGAAATCAGCTGAAGAAGTTGCTAAGTTTGAATCAATTACTCCTGAAGAACGTCGAGAAATAGAGAAGAGGCAAGTTGCTTATACTTTACGTTTAGATGATAAGAAGGATAGTGGATTTACTTGGGACAAAATTGAACCTAAAACTAAAGATCTTATGCGAACTCAAAGAGTTACATATTATGGTAGCACTAAAGATGAGCATAAGTTTCATGTGGCAGGTATAATTTTGAAAAAGCAAGCTCAAACTTATAACGAAACTTACCCTAATTGTAGTACTAATTACGGTGAAGGTGGGGGCAGTGAGCCTATGTATTTTATAGATACCATTCCTGTTAGATATATATCTAGATGGGGAACACATGCAAATAAATTTCCTAAAGATATGATTGACAACGTTAAAAAAGATGTTAACGATTGTCCACAACTAATAAGAGTTAATGAGAAGGTAGCAAAACACCTAGGTAATAATTCTAACTGTAAACATATAGATGAATTTTATTTACAATTAGGTCCTAATAATGAATACACAATGGATAAACACTTAACAAAATGGTATACAGCAAGTAGATTAGAAAATATTAATGACTTAGAATGGATGTCTTTATTAAAAGGGCTTCATCCTACTTTATTTAATACTTTTAAAGATCTATATAATTTAAGAGAAGACACATATGATAGATGGGCGTCAGACAAAGTAGTTAAAAAATCTGATCTATATAAGGATATAGAAAAGATTGTAACTTTTCAACGTTATTGTCTAGAAGTAGAAGATGAAGATGATAAAGAATCTTTAATAGCAGCAAAGAGTAGAGAATTATTTGTAGTTGACGTCGAAGAATGTGCAGGATTGGACATGAAAGTAGAAAATGACTATAAAGATTTATTGGAATTTGCTGATGACATGGGAAATCTCTTAAGTAAGATTGAAAACTGCTGTCCTGATCCTAATGATGATGATCCTATAGACACTGAGTTAGAAAAGGAATTAAAAGTATACTTAAAAGCAAAAAACAGATTAGAATGGGAATAATACCCCCATTAAGCCTTAGAAGGGAGGGTGACCTCCCTTTTTAGGTGAAAACAAATTAATAATTATTAAAAATACAAGCGACATGATTACAATAAATGTTATTGAAGATAAGATCTCAGGATCTTATGGCGACACGCCGTTTAGTGTCCCGTTTGAAGGGGATACATATGAGTTAATGCAAAAACTAGCAGATCAAGCTGGTACTGCAGAAACTATGGAAGAATATCAAGCAGTTCTTGATGAGTTTTCCAAACTAACTGTAGTAGATTATACTAAAACAGTTGAAACTGAATGTAAACACATTCATGTAAATAAAGGCACAGGAGAGTTCTTTTTAAAGAACAATGGAGTTGTTTCATCTATTCCTATGCCGCAAGCATTAGTTGATAGAATCTTTGAATCGATGGACAAAGGTTTATCATTTGAACCACTAGTTAAAATGTGGACACGATGGCTAAGAAATCCAAAACTTAAAGCTAAAGGAAATGAGTTTTCTCAAAGATTTTTTAACTTTGTGAATATGAAATATGTTCACCCTAAGTTAATGAAAGAACTTGTAGAAGAAAAAGGTCTTAGTGAAGAAGTTGCAGAACGACAAGCTACTATGTATCAAATGAAAATAACTAATGAAGGTCTGTTAAATGGATACAAAGTCTCAACAGAGATTTTGCATAAATTTAATACAGAGACAGGCGAGGAAGAACCGAGGTATAAGAGAACATTCAATCCTGATACAGGCGAAATTGATTCAGATGGATTACCAGAGCATGTAGAAGATAGATTGTTTGAGCCAGCTGTTATGGGTAAAGGTGGTGATGCATTTTATTGTGATGAAAAGTTAGGTCATTTCATTAGAGTTGGATGTACACATAGATTACCTGATTGGAGTTACGTTAACACAAATGATCAGAGATCATGTGTTAAGGGTCTTCATTTTGGAGGCTTAAAGTATATCGCCTTTTATAGTGGTGAGATTCACAATATATTTGTGGATCCAATGCATATTGGTGCAATACCTGATGACGTTGATGGTGCTATTAGATGTTTACAATATTTTGTACACTCTTCATTGGCAGGTGTAAATGGATCTATATATCATAGTTCTACTTATGCTAAACAAACTGATGATGAATGGGCAAAAATGAGAGCTGAAGCAGTACAAACAAAATCAGAGTGTAAAATATCTTGCGACAAAGATGTTGCAGAGATGAATGCACTATAATATTAATAAGAAAGGGGAGTGTAAATGGAGCGTTGCTAGCAAAAAAGGGTGAATAACCGTGAACGCATCATCCCGTATACTCCCCCCTTTCTTTAATACTAATAAAGATGGGATATAATAAACAAAACCATCAACCTATATTTTTATGGGATGATGAACCTCAAATACCTGATTTCCCTAAAGATGGCCCTATTGCATTAATTGATGCAGATAGTTTAATTTATTATGAAATGGGCAAAAATACTTTAGAGGAAGCAATGGCAGGTTTAGACCAACGAATTATAGATATATTACTTAAATGTAAAACTCCTTATTATGCAGGATTTTTAACGATAGGAAAATGTTTTAGATACAATATTGCTAAAACTCGTCCTTATAAATATAATAGAAAAGGCGGAAGCAAACCTCCTATTTTTTATGCTTTAAAAGAATATTCAAAACAAAAATGGAATTTTACTTGCATAAAAGGTTTAGAAGCAGATGACTTAGTATGCGTATATAAACATATGCATAGTGATTCAATTATTTGCAGCCCCGATAAAGATGTAATATATCAATGTTCTGGAAAACATTATAACTATAATAAAGCTACCAACATATTAACAAAAAAAATTCAAGCAAAGAAATTTTTATTTAAACAAGTTTTAATGGGAGATCCTGGGGACGGTATTCCTGGGTTACCCAAAGTAGGCCCAAAAACAGCTGAAAAATGGATTGATAATGAAAATCCTAGCGAGCTAGCAGAGTTTGTTTTGAAAAAATATATAGAAAAATTTGGATTATCAAATGGAATTCGTATATTTACAGAGACATTTAACCTAATTTATATATTAAAGACTCCTGAAGAAGTGCTTCAATCCACTGGGATTGAAATGCCCCCTTTAGTAATTAATAATATAAATAATATTTATGAAAAAAGTTAAATGTGATATTTCTTCTTTTACTCCTATAAGCCCTACAACAGTTAGAATTTCTGGTGGAACTAATAATATTCGACCATATTATGATGGACGAGATATAGTTTCACTGGAATTTCCTGATGAAAAAGTAATTTCTGTTGGAGAAATTCTACCTGTTAAAGGAAAAGACTATAAAATTAATATAATTAAAAAATCTACAAGACGAAAAGTTATTTATTATGACTTAAAAATTGCAGAAAAAACAAAATCTTCAATATTTGTAACTCCTATGTTAGGAGGAACACGAAAATTGTGGATGTATGATCAATTATTAATTAATGCTTTTATAGGAATACAAGGATATAATTCAAAACATATAGTTTTGTTGTATAGACAATCCGAAGATCCACTATTTATAAAATTTCTACAGACAATTCAAAAATTTAAAAGTTTTAAAGATTTAGAATTTACAGGAACGTATGTAGTTGTAGAATTCAATGTGCCTAAAGGTCATCAAGTGAATTTTAGAAAATTTATGCATGGGGAATACTCAAAGCTAGACACGGAATTTAAAATGAAAATTTTAGATTACCATTCTATGGATATAGATAATATTATTGGACAAATACTATTTAAAACTGGGGAAAGAAAGAAAAAATTAGAAGATAGACTTGGTGTACATTTAAGTCCAGATGCGGAATTATATAGTATACCTGAATTAAAAAAAGAAACATTAAATTTAAATTATTACTTATGAGCGAAGAATATGATTACGAGTGTGATATACCTCACGGATTAGAATATGGAGTCAGTTACACTAATGAAGAAGTGAATCAGACATTAACAAATGTTAAATTTGTTGCTGATTTAGATAAACATTTAAAAGAAGTAGGAGACTTACTTAAAAGAAAAAATAAAGCATATGGAAACAGTGCTTTAAATCCTGCTGGTATATTTAGTAAATTAACTGCGGAAGAAGCATTATGCTCCCGCATAGATGATAAGCTAATGCGAATTAAAAATAAAGGAATTAATGATGAAACAGAAGATACTGTGGATGATTTGATTGGATATTTATTTTTACTTCGTATGGCTATCGCTGAAGAAAAGGAGGGCTAACGCCCCCCTTTTTGTCCGTATTTGTCGTTCATTAGACTCTTGCATATTTTTCTTGTGGGAATAACTCAACCAACTTACCTAAAGCATTTATACCAGGTATAAATTTAAAAGTATAATACATAAATGGAGTTCTATCTCTTTCACTTTCCTCACCAAATGCTGCATCTCTTAATTCATCTAAAGAATTAGCAGTCCATTTAGACGCATTTTGAACCATACCCATTAACGGGATACCTGTAGCTCTGGGCCCAGAAAATTCATTTGGAGCTAAAAAGAATGCAACCTCTCTATATACTCTATTTAATAGATTATGCATTTTTCTACCTGCATATGTACGTCTTATATCAATTTGGCCGTCATCATCCCAATCTCCTCCAATTGCCATTAAACCTAACATCATCAAAATAACATATCTTAATTCTGATAAAGCCCCTCTTATATTTGCTCTTTTTAATTCTAAGAATTTTTCATATTGAGCTTCATATGCAGCATCGCCTTTAACCAGATTTTCAAATTCTGGATTACCTGACTGATCTAATATAAATCGATCAAACTCAGCTTTAGCTCTACCTTCTTTAACTGTATACTGATTAGTAAATCCAAATGTTGATATATCTAGTGCGATTTTACTTAAATCTCCTAAAGATGCTAATAAATGTTCATGTAAAGCAACTTCTGTATCTAAAGCCTGCTGAGCAGTATCAAAAGCTTTATCTTTTCCTATATTACCCCAAAATGATCTCCATGTTCCTTGATCATAATGGTCCATAATATAATCATAACGTAATCTTCCAAATCTCTCGAATGCAATC
>Ga0098041_1000381_pt1 | contig 17919 bp, 17 predicted proteins | sample 8_EtaG_FD_77066 | JGI IMG/M metagenome (GOLD analysis project Ga0098041, IMG submission 77066) | Marine viral communities from the Subarctic Pacific Ocean - 8_ETSP_OMZ_AT15162 metaG | ecosystem: Environmental > Aquatic > Marine > Oceanic | place: Pacific Ocean | collected 2015-01-08
CATACACAAACCAATTACAATGGAGAACAACATGACAAAATCAGTAGATAATAAAATTCTTCGTGCTTTGAAGAAGGGCATGAGAGTAACCCGTAAGACAGCTATTGAAAGAGGCTGGTGTGAGAACCTTACCGCCGCTATCTCTCGCCTACGTCAGAAAGGATATGTTATTGAAGCAGTCAAGGCAATGACCCCAGACGGTGATGCGTACACTCGCTATCGTCTAGTAGCGTAATGTCTTACGCCCGAGAGTATTCCGTAGGCAAAAAAGCAGAAGATTTATTTAAACAATCAATGGAAGATTTAGGATGGCTCGTTTATGATGCAACAAAAGAGGAAAACATTAAGAAGCACATAGACTTTCATCTAGTAAGTAGTAAAGAAAATAAATTTTTCTCTGTCGATGTTAAAGCTCAGAAGAAAACTAACCGCTCAGATAATAAAGTAAATGACGAGTGGCTATGGATTGAGTTTGTGAATGTCCGTGGCGCTTTTGGGTGGTTACATGGAGAGGCAGACGAGATTGCCTTTGAAAGAAACACAGATTTTCTTATGATTAATAGAGAAAGGTTAAAAGAATTTGCGTTTAAAAAAGTAGAAAATATAGACGTAGAACGAGCCTCAGATGCTAAGTATAAATTCTACAGCCGAAGAGGTAGAAACGACCTACTAACTCAAGTATCAGTTGATGACTTGATGAAAGAAGTAGAGTACAAATTAATTGACAAAGATTGTTGACTTATAAGACACCGCATGTTATAATGTGTGTTCTTGTGTAGTAGACAAGATAGAAACTAAATTTAGAAACTCAAGGAGAAAATAAAATGGCTAACGAAAATTACGCAGACCCTATCTTTATCACTGGTGAAGCTTACTGGGCAAAGGTGTTTGAGCCTAACACGATAAACCCAGAGAAGCCTGAGTACACTATTGATATTTGTAATCTTGATCCTGATAATTTAAAGATTGCACAGGATGTCGGGCTGACTGTTAAGAATGTATCAGCAGAAAAGCCAGATGATAAGCGTGGTAACTTTGTTACACTCAAGCAATTCACTACAACCTTTAACGGTGATCCCAGAAGTATTCGAGTAGTGGATGCACAACGTAATCCTTTCCCTGCTAATACACTAATTGGCAATGGTTCTAAGGTATGTGCTAAAGCATATCCTAAAGCATGGACCTTTGGCGGTAAGGAAGGCGTCAAGGGATATCTTGACTCCCTACAGGTCCGCGAACTTGTTGAGTATACAAGCAACGGTCCTGACTTTGATGTGGTCCCTGATGGATACACGAATAAAGAAGCGGTAGACTTCCCCCTCGCTTCGTAGTTTGAAAGGAGAAGAGGGGTATCTATTAATTTAGGTACCCCTCTAATTTTTATGACAAAAACAATAGATACATTAGTCGAGGATATTTATAATTTATTTACCTTTGATCCTATTGATATGGATGAGGCAGAAGTAGACAAGCACATTGATACCTTTGGTGAGATGCTGAAGGTACATATAAAAACATTTATGTATGAGTCTCCTAAAAATCGCACAGCACTGCGCCTCTCAGCTATTGGCAAACCAGACAGACAGCTATGGTATGACTCAAGAGTAGAAACAACTGAAGATTATTTAAAGCCAAGCACACGAATTAAGTTTTTGTATGGGTATATTTTAGAAGAGTTGCTACTGTTGTGTGCTTCTATATCTGGACACAAAGTTACAGATCAGCAGAAAGAACTTACTATTGAAGGTGTTAAGGGCCATCAGGATTCACTGATTGATGGTGTGCTTATTGATTGTAAGAGTGCATCAGGTAGAAGCTTTGATAAGTTTAGGCGTAACGATTTAGTAAACGACGATCCTTTCGGTTACATTGCACAAATCTCTGCGTATGCACAGGCCAATGGACTGGATGAGGCTGGATTTCTTGTAATAGATAAATCAACAGGAGAGATTTGTCTGTCTAAAGTACACTCAATGGAGATGATAAATGCCAAAGAAAGAATTAAGAAACTCAAGCAAATGGTTGCGCTGGAAGCCGCAATCCCTGATAGGTGCTATTCTGCTATTCCTGATGGTAAGTCTGGTAACATGCGTCTTCCTATTGGTTGTGTGTATTGCCGCCACAATAGAGTATGTTGGAGTGACTCAAATGAGGGCAAAGGCTTACGTACATTTAAATATGCGTCGGGTAAAAGACATCTGGTTAAGGTGGCGAAAACGCCAGACGTAGAAGAAGTCCCTTACTAAATGCACTGGGACTATGATAGGAAGCTAGACATACAAAAGTATTTTGGTTTTGTATACTGCATCACCAACACAAAAACTAAGAAGGCTTACATAGGGTGCAAGCAGTACTGGACTTATCGTAAAGGTAAAAAGAAAAAAGAATCTAACTGGAAAGTCTATGCTGGTTCTAGCAAACATCTTAAAGAAGACATAGATAAATTTGGTAAGGATACTTTTAAATTTAAAATCTTAGGACAGTTTAAAAACAAACGAAGCTTAAAGTATTATGAGTGTTACCACCAAGTTATACGACATGTCCTTACTGCAAAACTAGAAGGAACGGACGAGCCAGCCTACTATAACAACTGGATAGGCGGTAAGTTCTACAGACCAGTACAGGACTTTAATGAAGATGAATGAAGAGCTTATTGAATCTTTATACGATCAAGTAAATAAGAACCCACACAAAGTTTTATATATATCTGTTATCTTACAGGCGTTGCTAGACTTGCTCAAGGTTGAACGAGAAGAAGAGGCAAGTAGTATAACCTTGGAAAGGGATCAAGCACGGGCTTGGTTCTTTGCTTCTATTGGTGTTACAGCCGACGACTTTGATACTGTCTGTACCTATGCAGGAATTGAACCACACAAGGTACGAAGCTTTGCTTTAAAAGTTATAGACACAGGAGATCAAGAAAATGTCAGAAGAAGAATCAGCTTACTCCTCTAACGAAGGGCCAGACGATTACTATCTAAGACAGTTTAAAGAAGAAAGAAAAAGTAAAGAACAAACCAATACCCTAACCAAGCAGGTTGGGGGAAATCATTACAAAGATTGTGGCATCCAGCCAGTAGAATATATTCATGCCAATAGCCTTGACTACTTTGAAGGTAACGTGGTAAAGTATATCACTCGCCACCGTGCTAAAGGAGAGGGAGAAAAAGACATCAGAAAAGCTATACACTATGCGGAGTTAATCTTAGAATTATATTATAACAAGTAGAAGTAAAAGGGGAGTGTATATCTATGTTTAAATCAAATCGAAACCCACAGTTCAGGTCTAAGTTCAGCGAGGACATTTTTAATACTAAATACTCACACACAGGAGCGGAGACTATGCACGAACTGGCATGTACTCTGGTTGAGGATGTGTGTCAGAACTATCTTACTCGTGACGAGAAGGACGAACTGATAGACCATATGTCTAATCTTCGCTTTCTTCCAGGTGGTAGATATCTATATTATGCTGGTAGAGAGAAAAAGTTTTTTAATAACTGCTATCTGCTACGTGCTGAAGAGGATACCAGAGAGGATTGGGCTGACTTGTCATGGAAGTCTGAGTCCTGCCTGATGACAGGTGGTGGTATTGGCATTGATTATTCTGTGTATCGTGGCGAGGGTGCGTCACTAAAAGGTACAGGCGGTACAGCCAGTGGACCTATACCCAAGATGCAAATGATTAACGAGATTGGTCGCAGGGTTATGCAGGGTGGTAGCAGACGTAGTGCTATCTACGCATCTCTTAATCACCAGCACTCTGATATTATGCCCTTTCTTAATGCAAAGAACTGGGCAGACATGCCTGTTGGTAAGACAGGACAAACTTACTTTGATGTCAAGCAAGACGACTTTGACTTTCCCTGTCCTCTTGATATGACAAACATCAGTGTTAACTATGATACTGATTGGTTACTTAACTATTGGGAGACAGGAGATATAGGAGATGTCTTTAGGTATAATATACGTCAAGCTCTTAGAACTGCGGAACCAGGGTTTAGCTTCAACTTCTTCGAGAAAGAAAATGAGACGTTGCGTAATGCGTGTACGGAAGTTACGTCTGAAGATGATAGTGATGTTTGTAATCTTGGCAGTCTTAACTTTGCTAGGATTGATGACCTCGGCCAACTCAAAGATGTTGTCCAACTCGCAACCAAGTTTCTCTTGTGCGGAACCTTACGCGCACAACTACCTTATGATAAAATTAATCTTGTTAGAGAGAAGAACAGGCGGCTGGGGCTTGGACTCATGGGGCTTCACGAATGGCTTATACAGAGAGGACACAGATATGAAACTACTCCAGAAATGCACCGCTGGCTTAAAGTTTATGAGGCAGAATCCGACAAGGTCGCAAGAGACTTTTCAAAGGTACTATCAGTTTCACGACCAGCGGCAGTTAGAGCTATCGCGCCTACTGGAACAATCGGTATTCTGGCTGGAACTTCCACAGGTGTTGAGCCTATATTTGCAGTCTCATACAAACGACGCTACCTCAAGTCTAAGAAGTGGCACTACCAGTATGTAGTAGACAGCGCAGCACAGGAGATGATCGACTTGTACGGAGCCAAGCCAGACAAGATTGAGTCTGCTATTGATCTTGCTACTGACTATGAACGGCGTCTAAGCTTTCAGGCTAACGTGCAGGAGTATGTAGACATGTCTATCTCTAGTACTATTAACCTTCCTGCATGGGGTACAGAGGGCAACAACGAAGACGGTGTAGAGGACTTTGCACAGACGTTGGCTAAGTATGCTCACAGACTACGTGGCTTCACTTGCTTCCCTGATGGATGCCGTGGTGGTCAGCCTCTTACTGTTGTTCCTTATGCTGAAGCAGTAGAAAAACTAGGTGAAGAGTTTGAGGACAACGTACAGACACATGACATCTGCGACATCAGTGGTAGTGGTGGAGTGTGCGGAGTATAAAAAAAGACTTGCATATTGTAAAAAAATAATATATAATATATATGAAGCTGCCATTATGGGGCTTCGACAACTCGCTAAATAAGGAGAACTATTATGCAAATACAGTCAACACTTTTAGATAATTATACAATTGGATTTGAGTCATTGTTTAATGACCTCGAAACAATTAGGTTAAAGTTTGCTGGTAACTATCCCCCTCATAACATAACAAAAATAGATAGTAGTAATTTTAAATTAAGTCTTGCTGTTGCAGGATTTGCAAAGGAAGAACTTAGCATTACCGAAACTGATGGTTTACTTTCCATTAAGGGTGCTAAAAAAGAAAACAAAGATAGTAAATTTTTATATCATGGAATTGCTGAAAGAGATTTTCATAAGCAGTTTAAACTAGGTGAGTATATGGAAGTTTCTGATTCTGAGCTCACCAATGGTATCCTAACTCTTAGTTTAAAAAAGGAACTACCAGAAAGTAAGCAACCTAAAACTATTAACATTAAACAATGAGAGGATGCGGAGAGGGGGCATTGGCTTCCTCTCTGCAACTATTTTATGGCAACAAAAAAACTACCCTTTACTGTTTATATAGGCTTTGATCCTAGAGAAGAAACCGCATATGATGTCTGTAAGTTTTCTATAGAGCGAACAGCATCAGAGCCTGTCAGAATTTTACCTATCAAGAGACCTACAATGGAACGCATGGGTCTATACTATAGGCAGTTTGATATTGTAGATAATCAGCTTTATGACAGCAAGGATAAGAAACCATTCTCTACAGACTTTAGCTTCACTCGGTTCTTGGTTCCAGCACTTAACATGTACGAAGGATGGGCTTTGTTTATGGACTGTGATATGTATATGAGAACAGATATTATCGAACTGTTCGAGCATTATACAACACAAGATTATTCAGACTTCTATCCTCTGTTCTGTGTGCAGCATGACTATGCGCCTAAAGATACACACAAGATGGATGGTAAGCTACAAGAAAATTACTTTAGAAAAAACTGGTCGAGTTTTGTGTTATGGAACTGTGGACATCCTGCACATAAGAATCTAACAATAAACGAAATTAATTCTAACTCAGGCTCATGGCTACATAAGTTTGGCTGGCTATCAGACAAAGCATCCGACATTGGTAAGATTACTGAGGATTGGAACTGGCTAGACAACCATTCTCCCGAAGACCTTGAAGCACGTAACGTACACTTCACTACTGGTGGTCCTTGGTTTAAAGAGTGGCAGTGCCGCCGAGCCATAGATGGTCAGTATGCCGCCGAGTGGAATATGGATTACTCTTACTTACTCTTACATGGACTTACTAATGAAATATAAAATTGTAACTTGTTTTAATGAAGACATTCTAAACCAAACAGGTAATACAGTACTAAATCAGTTTAAAGAAATTTGGGAACCAAGCTTTGAGTTTCATTGCTATTATTATCAGATAGACATTAGTAAGTACTCCCTGCCACAAGCACCAAACATTTTCTATCATAACCTAGAAACTCTAGAAGATTATTCAAAATTCTTAGAAGAGTATAAAGAACATGATGGCACTGAAGGTGGACAGATTCCTTATCAGGATATCCTAAACCCCCATAAGTTCTTGCCTCGCGTTCTTGCCCTGACTGAGTGTGCGTTTAATAATGCAGACGCATGGATGGTTTGGGTTGATCCTGATGTTATAGCTAAGAAAAAAATTACTGTCAAGGAACTGGACAAGCTATTCCCAGATGAAGGAGACAAGGTTGATATGCTTTGTCTTAAAAATACAGAATATCTAATGGCTTTTAATTTATCTAGGCAGACATCAGTAGACTTGTTAGGAGATTTTAGGGGCGCGTTTATCTCAGGTGAGTTCCTAAACTACAGAGAGTGGCACGATACATTTGTTCTTAATAGACTGCGTACTATTTATGTTGCACATGGTATGCGATACGAAGAACTCTCTAATGAAAAGTCTTACATCAATGATTTGTTTGCTTGTCTTAGAGATAAAAAAAGTGCTGCTCTTAGAGACAAAGATGGTAACAGAATACTTCAACTATCTGATACCGAAACATCTCCAGATATTCTTCCCAACAGGTATCGCCAACTTGCAGATTTAATTAGATTCTATAAGCCTTCTACTATTCTTGAAACAGGAACTTGGAACGCTGGCCGTGCTATTGAAATGGCTCTTGCAGCGTTTGACAATACAGATACTGTGCATTATGTTGGCTTTGATTTGTTTGAAGATGCTACGTCTGAGACAGATGAGGTAGAGTTTAATGCCAAGCCACATAATAAAATGTTGGCAGTTGAAAATAGGCTCAATGAGTTTAAAGAGCATATGCAGAAAAACAAAGGCAAAGACTTTTCGTTTGATTTAGTTAAAGGAAATGTACGAGATACCCTATCTATGTACTTTGAAACTGCGTCAACTGATAGAGAAAAAATTGACCTTGCTCTGATTGGCAGCGGCAATAGCAAAGAAACAGTAGAGATTGAGTATCAGTATCTAAAAGATGTTCCAGTAGTTGTTATGGATCATTACTTTACAAAGGACGACGATGACAAAATACCAGATGAAAAAGCGCAGGGCGTTAAAAAGATTTTTGATGGCGTGGCTACTAAGAAGATGGAGAAAACTCCTGAGATTGAAGGCGGTTGGACCACATTCGATGATCGGAGTATAGTTAGAAAGTATGTGCTTCCCTCTGGTGACAGAGTAGCTGACGGTGGGCATACGCATCTAGCAGTTATTCTTAATAACGAAAACCTAGAAGATGTCCCAGATACTCTCAAGCGTGTTCCTATTATTGTAAACCCGCGTGACTCTGTGCCGCGAGAGTATATTAATAACAACATTCAAACTAACATGAAGCTTATTGGTGACAACCAATGGGTTACAAAACACCCTGCCCACAAAGAAACAGGAGTTGTTGTTTCAGCAGGGCCATACCTAGACTATGAAGCACTTAAAATATTTTTACATGAAAATCCTGATGCTAAAGTACTAACAGTTAAACATGCCTATCCTCACCTACTTGCCAATGGCATTAAGCCGTGGGGCTGTGTAGTACTGGACCCTAGACCTATTACAGGTAAGAGTACACACAACATTATTCGACAGACCTTGTTTGAAAATCTTGATACTAGCACAAAGTTTTTTGTAGCTTCTATGACTGATCCATCTGTCACTGAGTTTCTTCTAGAAAATAAAGCTTCTATATATGGATGGCACGCCTATACTGACTCACTCAGGCAGGAAAATGAGCAAGGCCAAGAGATTCTCAATCAGCAAGTTAAGGTAGAAGATAGCCTTGGTATTCCGCAAGGAGCTACGCTTATTACTGGTGGTACTTGTGCAGCAATGCGGTCTATTGGAGTGTTTCATACGATGGGCTTTAGAAATATCCATCTGTGGGGCTTTGATTGTTGCAGAGACGAACCATCAGACAAAGAAAAAACAGAAACAACAGGTGATGTAGAGGGCGGCGAAGTACCAAAGCCTAAGTACATTGAAGTTAATGTTGAAGAAAAAACATATTGGACTACAGGTGAGCTACTGGCTATGGCTCAAGACTGTGAAAAAGTTTTTGCAGATCAGGGCATGGATGGTGTGCTAGATTTTCATGGAGAAAACACAATGGTAGCCGATCTTTGGAAAATAAATCAGAAGCGAGATGATCGCCCTAAATTTAAGGATTACTATAATGGTTGATACATTTGATGATGATTGGGTAGACACAAAGATTTCTCAGTGGGGCCATGTTCCCGACCGAGAGATAGAGTATACTACTGAGTACAATAGACATAACGCATCAGAAAAATATCAAGAACTTTTGTCTGAGTATAAAACTATGCACGAGTCTGCTGAAGGAATGTTTAATGGTAAAAGCCTTCTCAAGTATATAGATATTATTGGAAGTTACCTAGAAAAAAATGACTGCATCAATCTGCTAGACTATGGTGCGGGAAAAGGTATACTATACACAGACAAATACACAAAGCTAACAAATGAAATTGACAAGCCTCTCGGAGAACTTTGGAATCTCGACTCTTTTCACCTTTACGATCCAGGTTACAAGCCTTATTCAGTTCTTCCTGACGAGTGGCAGAAGGGAACCTTTGATGCTGTAATATGCACTGATGTTATGGAGCATGTACCAGAGACCGACTTGTTCTGGGTGTTAGAAGAGGTTCTTTCTTATGCTGGTAAGATGGCGTTCTTTAACATTGCCTGTGTACCCGCACTAAAGAAGTTTGCAGATGGCACGAATGTTCACATCTCTGTCTTTAAACCAAGGGCATGGCTAAACTTTTTTGCTGATATGTCACGTAAGTATCCTGATATAAAAATATATCTTTTCTTTGACACACCTGACAAAGAAGATAATCTTATTGTTGAAGGATATAGAGTTGAAATGTACCCCCAAGTAACAAGTCTTAAAAAGAAGGATGGAACAATATTATGATTGGAATTGTAGATTCAGTTGTCGGAGTAGCTGGCAAGGTTCTTGATAAATTTGTTGAAGACAAAGACCTACGTGTTAAGCTAGAGTCCGAACTTAAAAGTCAGATTATTGCGTTAGACATGGCGCAAGCACAGGCTAACATTGAACAAGCCAAACACCCCTCTGTGTTCGTAAGCGGAGCTAGACCTGCTATCATGTGGGTATGTTGCTTTGCACTGGCATGGCAGTTTATCTTTGCGCCCATTGCAAGTTGGGGATTGGCTATCTGGTATCCAGTAGTTACTCTTCCCGTACTAGACACACAAGCCTTAATGACACTCTTGCTTTCGCTGCTTGGCCTTGGCGGTATGCGTACAGCAGAGAAGTGGAAGGGCGTTGCTCGTAACAACATGAACAAGTAACAATGCCATTAAATGAAAAACAGGAAAAGTTTGCACAGGCATATGTGCTGCACCGCAATGCTACCGAAGCTGCAAAGGCAGCAGGGTACTCAGATAAGTCAGCATATAACCAAGGCTATAGATTACTACAGATAGACGAAGTAGTAGAACGAGTTCACACATTAGAAAACGAACTAGAAACTAATGTAAATGTTATTGAAGAGATTGAAAAACAATATAGCTATGCTGCTACCAATGGACATACTAACAGTGCCATTAAAGCACTTGAATTATTGGGGCGTGTTAGGGGAGCTAATGCGGATACTGGTGTACCGAAAGATCAGGAGTCACTAGAGACTGCGATTGTAGGATGCCTTAATACATTAGGCCAAGAAAAAGTCATTGACCTACTGTCTAAGACAGATTATGCAGATTTATTCTTTGAAACGGAAGAAAACGCTGCCGAGGATGCGTCAGGAGAGCCGTTGGAGGCTGTTGGGTAGGTAACCCCTACCGAAATAAGCTACATGCTCTGTACGGCGCTCCCTACCCTCATAGCGTAGATTTAGCTTTATTTATAACTCCAGACCCACGGCCTTGGGTGTTCTCCGTTAGGCATGTCATCTAAATGGATAAATCTATTTTCAATTGCCCCTCTTTGGGATACTCCTATCCCTGTCATACCCAGCTCCATAGCAATACGTATTAACCGATAGGCATCTTTACCGTGTACTGCTACATCTACAGCACGACCATACACATGAGGTGAGTTAGGTGCGCCATTGATAGCTGAGTTGTGGGCGGGGTGTCTGTATCCAGAGGTGATAATCATGGGAGTGTTAAACTTCTTACGGACTGCAATAAGCTTTTCCATAAAGACATCACTTATGTCACATAGGTCAGTACCTTTACAGGCTAGTTCTTTAACACTAAAAAATGGATTGTCTATCATTATTTAACCTTTAGTAAAAAAGAATCCAGCTTGGCCTCAAGCCTATCAAACCTACTCATAATTTTATTTAGGTCTTGATCTACTTCTTTCTTAGTAGCGTAGGTCTTAGCTGCTTCTTCTCGTGTGTCAGAGATACGTCGCTTGGTATCTTGTACCTGTTGGCTGATGCCACGCACCCACCATACAAATGAGCCACATGCAATACTTAATATCGCGTTCCAAATCATAGTGGGATCGTTAGGCATTTTAAATACTCCTTAATTTCTTTCTGCTTGAGGTCTTAAAGATATACCAGCATACTCTTGATATATGGCATACAAATCATTAACTAATTCTCTAGGTAAACTTTTGCTTCTTATATATTGATTTATAACTTCATCGGCTGGATCATCAGGCATAAAGACACCTTCCTTAGATGCACCATTGCCAACAATATCAAGCGGATCGCCAGCATATCCAGCATAAATAATGTCATCCTTAACATCATACCAACCATCATCACTTACAATTCGATAAAGTTTTTCACCATCAATAGTTTTATCTTGTCCTTTTGCATCAGTGTATTTTATTTGTTTAATACGATCTATTTTACCAGCAAGGTCTTGCATACCTTTATACTTTAAGTCTTGATAGTATCTGTACCTATCTAAAATATCTTGACGACGTTCTGGAGTATAAACCTGTCTAGGTAAATCTCTTAGATAACTTACAAATTCATTACCAGTTTGCTGGATTGCTTTTACATCTTGAGATAAACTATAACCAATAGACTTATCAACATTCATAGTCTGAGGTTTAATACCTGTACCCATGTGCCATTCAATATCTGAACGCTCAAGCGGAAAACCTTTAGATGTTTCAGCAGCTAGTTGTGATTCTTTAGCTTGTTCTTCAGCATCAAGGGACAGCCAGTATTCTCTAATAATCTGTGTAGTTCCAGGTTCAAAAGAAGATGCTAGTTCTAGCAAAGCTCGTTGTGTGTTTTCTAAGGACAGCCCTTGCTCACCAACTGCACCAGAATAAATACCCCCTTGATCTTTAGTATCCCCATCTATAATGTTTAACAAAGCCTGTGTTAAAAACTTTGGACTTGTATAAGGAGCAACAGCAGAAGCAGCTAAACCAGACAAGGCTTCATCTACTTCTGATTCTGTTACATTCTCACCAGCAAGAAGCTTTCCAGTTATAACTCTAATCGGTTGCTTAACAAAATCATAAGCATCATATTGAGAAGAATTTCTAAAGTTAGTTATAATATCTCCCTGATCGTTTTCTACAAGACCAGTATTATGTTGACGTACAGTGTTCTTGTACCAAGGGGCCATTACTTGCTCAAGAGCGTTAGCAGTGTCTTTGTCAATACCCAAGTTTTCATTAGAGTTATTAATCATAGCTTCTGTACCAGCAGTTACCGCACCAAAAGCAGTAAGGCGATTTAAACCTGCTCTAATCTGTGCAGCATTTCCATCTTTAATTCCATCTCTAATATCAGTTACCCCTACTTTAATAATATTTTTGCTTGTGCGTACAATCTCAGAAGGGAACAAAGCGTATGTACCAATAGGCAAACGAGACAGTTGACGGGCAAGAGGAACTGCTGCATTATATGTAGGAATAGTAGCCCTTGTTCTATCAATAGCTAGATTTATTAAATCTTCCTCTGATAAATTTTTACCAAACATTTTTCTTACAGAGTTTAGCTCACTTTCAAAAGACAATAACTTAGCAAAGGTATCAGGCTGACCATAGGCTTTACCTGCTTTGTCCATTGCATTTCTGTAACCCTTAGTTAAAATATTTTTAGGATTAGCTAAAGACCTATTGACATTAGTTCTAATTAGTTCGGCAGACAAATCAGACTCAATTAGCCCTGCTCTTTTTAACTTTTCTAATTTTTCAATAGCTTTCGGGTCTTTTAATCTGATCTGTTCTACTGTATTTTTTACTGCTTCTTTAGCAGCTTTGTAAGCAAAAGGATTTATAATGTGACCATTGGCAGCAGCCATTGTTATGGCACCTACTGTGTTTAAAGCATAGGCAGGAATATCAAAAATTGTTTGAGATGCCTGACCAATAGCGGCTAGGTTTTGAACAGGAGCCATAAACTTATTAACTTCTCTGCTACCATCAAACAGATTAATACCATTACGAATATATGTAGCCATGTTAGGAGTTACATACAGACCTTGTAGAACACTAGCAGAGCTTGCTCTGTTGCCTAAACTTTTTTGTATAAAATCGTTTAGTCCGTCATCTCCTCTAACATAAACAGTTTTTTGTTTAGGCTTTCCTTTATTAGGTCCACTTGTAAGCCTTACTACATTACCTTCTGCATCTAGAATGTTTTCTTTTTTTGTTACAATTTTTTCTTTTGATATTCTTTCGATACGAGTAGGAAGTTTAGGAATTAAGCCACCCATAGGAATATCTACAAATTCTTTTCCAGATTGTTCTAAAGCTTCTCTAGCATACTTATCTACATCTGCTAAATACTGAGCCTGTCCTATTAATCTTGTTTGAGTGTCAAAAGTTTTTTGTATTCCTTTTAAAGGATCATCTACTTCACCAAGTAACTCTCTAACTGCTTTATCATACTCTGTATCAGTTAGTTTTCTTCCTCTTAAATTTTTAGTTATTGAAGGTCTAACAATTTTAGTAGATGCTTCTACTACTGCATCAGTAAATAAATCATTTTCACCCTTTGCAAGATTTTTAACCATAGCTAAAATAACTCGATCTTGTTCTTGAGCAGATTCTACACCTTGCTTTCCTAACTGATCTCTCATATTATTAACTCTGTTTATTATTTCGCTGCTCTTAGCCTTACTCCAAGTAACTCTATCACCAGAAAGAGCATTTCTTATTTGCTGTAAATATGCAGGATTATTTTCTGCTTCATAAAATCTAGTAAAATATGCTTCACCTTCTTTTTGACCAAATCCTAATTTATTTTTTCCTTTAAGACCTGCTGCTATATTAAAAGTTTCTTCGTTTTTCTTAATGTATTCTTTAATCTCGTCCGCAACTTTTATAAAGCCATCGCCAAATTCATCAGAATTTTCACCAGTGCTTAGATAATTATTAACTTTATCTTTTTGAGCAGCAGTTAATTGCTTATATTCTTTTTTAAAAGCTTTAAATAATCTTTTACCTTGAAGTTGTAAGGCATCAATATTTTCTCTTCTTACACTAGCGTCTGCAAGAGGTTTAGCTAAAGCGCCTGAACTAGTTAGAAGCCTACCTAAAAATGTATTAGCATTTCCAACAGTTTGAATTAACTTACCGCGACTATCTACATTAGGTTTACCAATATCAAGGTCTTTATAAGCTAACTCTTCAACATCTTCAAGTCTTTTTTGAAGTTCAGGAGTTCTAAAAAATCCTTCTTTTCTAAATGATTCTTCAACATCAGCTTGTCTAGCTATATCACCTTCAAACTTACCTAGTTCAGATTGTTTACCTCTAAGCTTGCTAATACCCTTACCAATACCAGCCAGACCAGCACCAAGGCCAGCACCAGCACCTGTCATTATTGCAAATTGTTCGTAGTTAAAGTCTTTATCATCATCAATATTCATGCCAAACTGTTGTTCAGCAGCATCAAATGCTCCCGTATAACCAGCACCTATAGCAGAAGCTTTGCCAACTTTTTTAACAGCAGCTTTAGTGGCAGCAGATTTAGCATGTGATTTTAAAACTTCTGCTGGAATAGCACGAGACACACCTTCGGTAACAGCACGATTGACTGCACCCTTTTTATACCCTGCCTGTGTAAGACTTTTAACTAATTCTTTTTTAAATAAATTAATTGCAACTTTAGATGCTCCTTTTTGACCAGCCATTTTAGCTATGCCACCTACACCAAAACCAAATACTAAACTGCCCCATGTAGTAGGATCAAGTGCTATTTGTTTAGCTGCCCTTGCAGCCGAACCTAAATCACTATCTGTATTTTCATACATATTAAGAGAATCTACCCAAGCTTGCTTGGCATCATCAGACAAATCAAATGTAGTCAAAGCTGTTTCAGCTATGCCTTTACCTGATAAATTAGCAATACTCCAACCAATTTCAGAATGTCTTTCCTTTAGCCACTGAGCAAGTTTAGCTGGGTCACGCTGCATTTCAATAGGTATTGGACCTTTTTCACTTTGATAAATTTTTCTAGCAGAATCAAGCCATGCTTTATTAGTATCAAGACTATCCATAGTAAATGTTGCATCAGTAGGTTGTGGACCTTCTGCTGCTGCCTGTTCCATAGGACTAGGAACAAGATTGTCGAAATCAATGTTATTAACATCTATGTTATTAGCACTAGTCTTAGGAACAAGATTGTCGAAATCAATGTTATTAACATCTATGTTATTAGCACTAGTCTTAGGAACAAGATTGTCGAAATCAATTTTACTAACATCAACCATAAAGTATTAAATTCCTAAAGCAGGTCTGCCCATAGAAATAAGAGCAGCATTAAGTTTTTTTAAGTTTTCAGGACTTATTGAAGAAGGATCATCATTATAAGCAGCAACCGCTCGATCTAAATTAGTTGTATTAGCAGGTGCAGTACTTCCACGCATTGCTATTTCTAGTTGTTCTTCAGTAGCATTCTTGCCAAGTGCGTCCATTCTTTTTCTTGCTGCTTCGGCCATTTCCTGTGCCTCAACATAAGCAGCAGAACTGCCTTGTGCAGTTGGGTTTGCTTGATATCTATTATTTAATATTTTAATAGCATATTCTGAAAGATTAGACATTTTTCTAGCATCGGCTCCTTGTAAAGGATTACCATTTTTTGTTACCGTTCCTGTTTGCCTATCAAATGTAAATCCAAACTTTTGTGCAATAGCGCCTCTTAAATCTTCTCTTGTTGCAGTAATATCAAAAGCTTTAGTACTATCAGCATCAGGAAGCAGATCGTCAAAAATACTAGCAAGAGAAGCTGCATTTGCAAGTATGTCTTTTCTTTTCTGTGCAGGAAGAGCAGCAAGTTCTTTTTGTCCAGCACGGTCTAGGTTAAGAATAGATAAATCCTGTGCATTATTTTTTTGCATAGTCTCTAAGTTTCTTGTCAGCTTCCTATCAATAATAACAGTCTCTTTATCAAACTCTTCTCTATCTAGTTCACTAAGCTGTTCTCTTTGCAACAATCTTTCAGCAACCATTGTTTCATTCATACCACTCATAGCACCAGAAATTTGCTGGACAATACTTAAATTAGGATCACTGAATGATTTAGCAGCCACACCAAAAGCCTTAGACAAAGTTATGTTGTTATCACGACCAGTAATTTCTTCTCTACGTCTAAGCATTTCATCAGCAAGTCGTTTAGTCTGGCTATCAGATAATGTATTAAATGCTTTTAACTCATCCTCACGCTGCTCTTTTATAAGTCTATTACGCTCTGTTCTATATGTTAAGTCTTCTGCTTTTGCGGCAGCAACTTCACTAGCAACTCTGTCATCCATACCAGCTAGTTGTCTAAGAATGTCTTTTCCTACATCATATGCTTCTTCATTAGGAGGAGGAGAAACAGTATCTTTAGGTCTAGATAAAATAGTTTCAGATGCTAACATTCCTCCTCCTTGTTCGTTAGTAGAAGGCATACCTAAAATAGCTGGTTCAGGCATTGTTACATTTCCTGATCTGCTAGGTGTATTATTAATTACTTGTCGTTCTGATGGACTTAATGAAGCTCTATCTGCTTCTTTAATAGTCTGTAAACCACCTTGTGCAGTTTTAGGAGTTTGAACAGTCAAACCTAAAGGTAAATCTGTTGCTGCGCGCTTACTCCTAGAACTTGGGCTTATTAAAACATCTGATAAGCTAGTACCATTTCTACGAGAAGTCATATCGTTTTTACGTATTGCTCGAATAGATTCCATAACATTTCTAGCTTCGTCAGGTTGTTTATTAGCTTCTAAATCTTTTCTCAATTTGTCTAGTGCCTGTACTCTTTCAGCCGCTTCTCTAGTTAGTCCAACGCTATAGTAATTATCGGGTACTTCTGGTGATGGAACGGTGCCAATAGCACTTCCAACATTTCTATAAACCATGCCAGACAGGCCCTCATCTATACGACCACCTCCTGCTCTAGTTCGTGGAATAGCAGGTGCGCCACCAAAGCCACCACCATAGTACATGCTGGCAGCATTTAAACCAAGACCTAGTAACTGTGACCCCATACCTACACTTGGTTGGCCTGGAGCAGTAGTTTGTTTATTGAGCGTAGGAATAGTATTTAAAGGGTTAGCATACACAGTGCTAGAGTACTCTGCTAATGCAGCCTGTGGTTCACCACGTTCTTCTAAAAATCTAAAGTAAGCTTCATCTAAAGCTTCTTGTGCTAGTTCTCTACGTTGTTCACCAACACCTGCTAATGCTCCCTGCTCTGCCAAACCAGAAGCAAACATAGCTGGACCTGCTTTTGCAAGTTGTGCAGCTTGACCAGCTTCTCTAGCTTTCTGAGCGCCAAATTCTTGACGACCTTGAATAAAAGCTTGCTGTAAACCTCTAGCTTGAATATCTCCAAGACGCTCTGCCTGTGCTTCGCCAAGTAACGCAGCTTGTACTCCAGCCCTAGAACCTAGCCCACTCATACCACCAGCACCTACTGCTTGCTTTTCAAACTGAGGTAGGATTCTACTTTCAAAATCTTCCTGTGCTTTACGTTTTTCAATATCAATAACTGCTTGCTGATATGGATTCATATACTGTTGTGCAACATCACCCGTAAACTGTTCGCCCTGCTGACGAGTAATTCCGAGAGCTTCTTGCTGAAGAGGTGCTGATAAACCTACAAGCCCTTCAATGCCTCTTTGAGCATCTAGTTCTTGTTGAGTAAAAGGAGCAATAGTTGCACCTTCAAAAGGAACATAACCTTCTGCCACCCGTTCGTCATAAAGACGTTTAGCCTCATCAGCAATTTCTTGAACTTTAGGAGCAATTTCTGACGGCAGTGTTGGCGTCTGCTGAACTACAGTAGTTTGCGGTTGACTCTTAGAACTACCAAAAAGTGATGATAGAAAACCCATTGTTATGTCCTCTCATTTATTGAAGATGTTAAGGAAGCCAAGCCATCAATTTCATTAGGCTGTTTAGTATTTCCATAAGCATCTTTACGAATATCTTTTACAACATTGTCCATGATGTCTGCTCCCTCCGCTGCATTACCATTTCCTAATGCTGCCATTGTATGACTATC
>Ga0098041_1000384_pt1 | contig 17878 bp, 3 predicted proteins | sample 8_EtaG_FD_77066 | JGI IMG/M metagenome (GOLD analysis project Ga0098041, IMG submission 77066) | Marine viral communities from the Subarctic Pacific Ocean - 8_ETSP_OMZ_AT15162 metaG | ecosystem: Environmental > Aquatic > Marine > Oceanic | place: Pacific Ocean | collected 2015-01-08
CTCCTGTATGTCAGTGTTGAATGCGAATGTGGTGCCGAAGGTGCCTTCGACGAGAATGGTTTGGTCATCGATGATGACAACCTTCGGTGTGACTTTGGCAAGGCTACGCGCACCACCGTCGTCTGCTGACGCCTGTGTGCCGTCGCTGCCGATATGCAACTCGTTCACGAGCGTTGCGAAATGCTCAACGAGCCTGCGCTTGATACTGTTCAGAATCGGCATCAGCGCCCCTCCTTCAACAACCGCATAGCGATGTCCATAGGTTCGCCTGTAGTGAATATACCTTGAGGGTCAGACCCGAATCGGATGTTCGCGTTGGTTGCGCGTGGTGCTTCCTCGGGCGATTCAACGATAGTTGAAGCATAGACTTCCGGTTCACCGAAGTCATCATTGTCAGTCATTCGCGTTTGTGCCATGCCTGCTGGTGGTAAACCTGTGCCTTCACAAGAAGGACATGTGTCCCAACCACCATGCTGTGCGTCCGCCGCGCGCCCTTCACCTGCGCATGTCTCGCAAATAGGGTAGCCCAACCTCTTAGGTTGCAATATCCCATCGTCAGTCATGACAGCGTTGCCAGCCACCATAGCGTTGTCGACATCAAACCTGCCGCGAATACCGGGGTCGCGCACATCGAATATCGTTCGGTCGTGGCGAAGTCCGTGAGACTGTTCGCCGGGATGATGTGTGTGTTCAATTGTGCCTGAACCCTTGCATGTTGCGCAGGTGATGTAGTCGTAGTCTGTGCCACCTTCTCCATCAAAGGGACCTTCGGCGAACTGACCTTGTCCATTGCATTGAGGACACTTCTGTTCTCTATCCAACGGGTCTTCCCAATCAGGGTCGTCTTCAGGATAGCCAGCCACGCCCGGCATCGAGGCTTTGAGCAACCGCCAAGCGATGTCCATAGGTTCGCCTGTAGTGAAATCCCCACCCATCGGCATCTTGTTGCCCGCGCATTGGTTGTATGCGTCAGCATAAGTCATGTTGTGTGTAAACGACCAACCTTGAGTCGCATAACCACTTGCCATCAATTCCTCACAACTCATATTTTGGACAGCCTCAAGACCGGGCGGGTTCATGAGACGAGCGTGTTGTTCTGCTGTCAAACCCGCCTTTCGGTGTTCGATATTCCCAGCAGTCATCTCAAGAGAGCGTTTCATATCCTTAATCATTTCAGCGCGTATTTCTTCACAGCAGTCTTGGTCAGCCTCATCACTTTCCATTATATTCTGCGCCTGTAATGGTATATGACCAACGTCCCCGTGTTGCTCTTGGTAAGCATCACGCAATCGTTGGTTGTGTTCTTCACCGTCAATGAAGTCTGATTCAGGCATACTACATCACCATCTCCTGAACGTCTTTGCCAGCCCTTTAGGGCTGCCTGCCTCGTGCGAGCGAGAACGTAACAATCTTACAACACTTGTGTTCATCCACGCGCCAGCAGCGACCCCTGCTTCTGCCGCGCCTGCAAGCGTGAAAGTTGTCGCGCTTGCAACAGTTGCGGTGTAATGCGCACTGTCGCCTGTAGTGCCGTTGATGACGCTGATGTGAATTGTGCCTGTTGGGAATCCAGCAGTGCTTGTGACTGTGAGTGTGACACCAGCGAGATTGGTGCCGTTGGTGATAGGTGAACCGTTGCCACCACCCAGCGCACCTCGTATGCTATTCGATGCGTCAGTAGTGTAGTGTGTGCCAGCAGAATGCTTGGCAATCTTGCGGTCACCAATGAGGAATCCAGCGTGCTTGTCGATGCCTGTCTCAGGTAACTCGATAATATCAACAGGGTCCCATTCTTTGTGGTAGTCACCACTATAGAAGCGTGCTTTCTTACTCAAAACATGGCGGATGTAAGCAATCATTCGCACGTTAATTTTGGCCCTCCCGATACCTGAAATCTCTTTCTTGATGACTTGCAAATTGCGGTCAGGTTGAGACTCATCAGCCTCCACTTCTTGCCCTCCACCGAAAGCAGTTAGCACACCCTCAAGTCCTTGCTGATACGACGCAAATTGAAACTCAGAAGTATTCGCACTCAGGTCGTGCCTCGACTCGATAATTGCAACACGCTCGACTTGCTTATCCACAGGGTTCTGATACTCAACCACTTCACCTGCGTTAAGGTCCCACGACTTCATGTGACCACTGCTACGGAACGCACCCTGAGCCTTGCGGTTAGCGCGCAAGAATTGGTTTGCGCTACGGCGTGCGGCTTGTTCAGTTGTTGCTGTTGGGTCAATCACTTCTTCTTGTTTGATATGCCCGTGTCGTTTTTGTAACTCTGCGTCATCAACCACGATGATATTGTCATCGTTATTTGCTTGTGTTTTACCACTAACAATCAATCGGTTCGCTACATCGGCAATAGGGTCAGATTCTGATTCGCCCATGCCTTGCACTTGCCCAACCGTGCGGTCGCTATGCGCAAACACACGAGGCGTGTAAAGGAAATTACCGAACCTGTCATGGAATAGCGCATAGTCATCGTGCCGCGCAATGTAGCGTAGCGCGGTGGGGATGCGCACGCCTCGGAAGTTCTGTGATAGAAATGTGGATGAATGTCGCGCGACATCTGCGCCTTTGTATGAAGAGACTGTCCCAGCACGAGGTCCAGCGAAATTATGACCCACACTGATACTGTTCAGCCCATGCAATTTGTCAACAAACAGTTGCTGAACAAGGTCAGTTGTGCGGAATCCAACACCAACTTTCTGCCCGAGTCTGACATGCGACTCATCACCAAACTCAATGTCTCCCAAAGTGCGACCTTGCATGTTCTGCAAAATGAGTCGTGAGCCTTGAGTTGCTGTCTCTATAGACTGTGATTTGAGTCGTTGCTTGTAATCCGACTCGGCGTAAACAAGCAGTGGGACTTGTCCCCCTGTTGTCAATTTGTTGCCGTCATAATACACCTGACCCTCACGGTCGATGCCGGGCTTATTGGCGTGAACGAGTTTGATTGCGGACTGCTCTTCGACGAATCGGTATCGTCGGTCGTGAGTCATTTGGAAATCGGATTGGGTGGGTGGTTTGAGCGTGTGCATGCGCCCTGATACCGCGTCTTTGACGCGCGTGTATTCCGCATGAAGCACCGCGTTGTCCACAAAGGTCGGCATTTCCACGCTTGACTTGACTGTGTCTTGCACGTTGTCAAGCCTACCGCGCACGGAATACGCGCGTGTCACTCCCGCGGCTGGTGGTGAGTAAGCCATCTATTCACCCTCCATCATATCTTCTTCCCAATGATGAGTCACAGGGATGCCTTTGACGCGTGCCTTATCCATCGTAGTCTGTGTGCCTCTCCCCCGTCGAGAGGGAAAAGCGAGTAAGTGGGTGGAATCGTCCACTACCAATTGGTTCCGATGATGATACATCCGAGGGCTACCCATGTGGCGGTATGTGTTGTGGTGGTGTTCGGTGAACGGTATTTCATTCTCTTGCGCATACATTCGCGCGAAGGTATCTGCGCCCCGCTGGCCGCCGGAGATGATACTGTGTGGTTGACCATTCTGTGCTACCCACTCGTTCACCTTCGCCTTGAAAGCATCATAGTCAGGCAAGTTGCGTGAACCAACGACACCAAGATGGATAGGGTCTCGTGGTGGTGCGGACATGGTCGGTGGTGCGGACATGGTCGGTGGTGCGGACATTGTGGGCTCATCATCTTCTTTCAGCACACGCCACGCCACATCTATCGGTCTCAATTATTCACCTCCGAGTAGTCTGCACTGACCTCGCCTCCGTGGTCCTTCGTGTTGAACTTGGTGCCGGGGTGTGTCGTTTGCGAGTGACGCGGTTCCACACTGTAGTCCGGCCGCAGAATGACATCTTCACTGTCTTGGTTGATAACAGACTGTCTGCGCGCGGCGTCGGACTTGTAGTGGCCCAACGTGTTCTCACTGACCACTATTCGACCCACCGTCTGACGCAGACTCAATTGGAATCCAGCCGATTCAGTGCCGGGGATGAGTAGTCCTGTGCTGACCGGCACTGTTAGGCTCACGGCAGGGTCCACGTAGTAGACCGGTGCGTATGGTGGATTAGTCGGTGCGGGTGCCGCAGTGAGGATGTAATTCTCCACTCGCGCACCGGGTGTGTCATAGACGAATACGCCGTATCGACCACCCGCTGTGGCGCTGTAGTAATTCTTACTGTCTTGCGGGCTACCTGCGTTCACACGTCGGGCGTGTCGGAATATCTCGATATGTCTGTGGTCTAACACGCGCACAGGTCGCAAGAGTAGTCCCAACTTCTTGTCTGACACATTGGTGCGTTTCACGAACGGGTCGTGGTCTAAAGTCTGATACGGGTTACTTGTCCGCCATCGTGTTGCTGATGTATGGGCAATCGAATACTTTTCAGCCAAATACGATTCGACTTCTAAGATTTCAGCCGCACTCAATGCACGATTGTAATGGATGATTTCAGCCACTTCACCATCGAGCATATACGACGATGTGTTCATTGTCCCGATACCAGCGAAATCATCAGTTGACTTGTAGTAAGTGCATGCCTGTGTCAATTCATTCCCGTCTTTTCTAAACAATTGAGTAGCCGCCGCACCTAAGCCGTTACCGCCACTGATTTGTGCAGTTAAGATGGCAGACGCGGCTGTGACCAAAGGTGTTGATGCGTGCCCCGAACCTAACGCGGCCCAACTTTCTGCTCGGCCTGCCCACATTTCCCAAAAGCCGCCAGCGGCACCACCGGTCATGTCACCATACAGATTGAATCCAGCGCGCACAACAGATACGGTAATGTCTGCGACTGATGTGGCCGTAGCCGCTGCTGTCAACTCAAAGTGAGTTGCGTCGGTGATTGAAGCGATTTCAGCACCTCCGGGTATTCCGGGTCCTGATACGGGCATACCTACAACCAACGCTACCGGTGATGCGGCGTGAGTGACAGTCGCATCAGTGTTGGTGAGAGAAATACCCGTGAGTGTGAAATCGTAACTGCTTCTGCTTTCGTAAATCGCCTCGTGGGTATTGTTGTCAGCGTTGACTGCGGCAACAACGAACACGGTAAATTGGTTTGTATTCAATTCCGCATCATACGCGATACTCAATTTGTCACCACCGTCAAATCTAACTGCGGGTCTATTTCCGAAGTTGGCCTCACTTGCGATATATGCTGGTTGTTTGCTGGCTGTTCCTTGAGCGAAGTTGCGCCCATTGCCTGATGAGTCATCCCACTGTGTCACTGCTGCACCGTCAGCCAGCCCTTTGATTGCGTCAGCCTTGAGCCATAGCACCATACCGCTTGTTGGCAGTTGCGCGCCCCAATTCAAATCGCTGACGGGTTCCATGTAATTGTCAAGATATAGAACGTATGACCCACCGAGTGGGTTGATACCATCGGTGAGTGACAACTTCATGACATCGTCGGTATTTGTGGCGAAGTCAAGCGTGGTCAAATCATAATCTTTCGCGACTGTATATCGCTGTCCCACACCTCGGTCAGTATGCAGACTTGTCGCGTGTGTGCCCTGCACCATGTATGTTCTTGATACATCGCCCGTAACATTCCCAACAGTCAATGCGTCGAGACCAATGCGTGGTGAGAGTCGTGAAATTGCATCTTGGATAAACGCGCCACCTGTGAGGAAATTGGCCTCCGCTTGTTCCACATTCATTCCACTCATTGCTTCAGGTTTGAGCAGTCCATCTTCTCTATTGATACCGAGTCTGCGACTGATACCAACAGGAATGTCAACAGGGGATATGGGGTCGTTTGATGGACGCAACAATCCGACCGTAAATGGTGGTTCTGCGGTGTGATGACTCAACACCATACCAACCGGACGAATTGGAATACTGACTGCCTGTAGCACATTCTCGTTGAACACGGTCGGCCAGCGCACGCCACGCCCATCACCACGGTCACCAACACGCATTGCTGTCTTTGGGTTGAACCAATCAACAAGGTCTTCTGACCCTGCGCCACGGTTCGTTCGGTTGTCCACGCCTTCTGCTGCGGACGGTAGTGTGAAGTGGGAACGGTCACGATACAATTTGACTGTTGTGGGGTTCTTATCGGGTAATGCGTATGCGTCTTCAGGGTCCCATGTTGGGCGAATACCGAATCCACGCACAGGATATTTGCGCACATCTTCACCTGTAGTGTTGCCCCACCAATCTACGATGTAATGCAAGACTCCGGGCACAAGGTCACGCTTGTGATTCGCGTGTGTCCCTTGCTTACCAACAAAGAAATCGCCGGGGTGTAGTCGTTTGGCTGTGACAGGGTTTACGATGTTGCGCACAGGGCAACCGAATGGTGCGGTAATTCTGCGCCCGTCAGCGTATCTGACCTGATGACCGCGCACGTCCGCACCGAGCAGGGCTGACGCGTTGGTCTGTTGTTCCATGATGCCGACGTTGGTTGCGGTAATTGCTTGGTCTGCGAGACCACCTTCTCCCTCGTATGTCCATGAACCAATATCGTGCTGAATGAGTGGCCCGTGCTGATACCCGTTGTGTGGGAAGTTGAATGGACCTGTGATACCCTTCGCGCCTTGAATCGCCCAGCGTGGTCTGTTGTATGGCTGACGCACTGCGAACCGATGCCCAAAGCAGAAGTTGCGGTGGTAGGCGTATGTCGCACTCGATGCGCCATATAACGTAGCAACAGCAGTTTGAGTCACTGCTGTGCCATGTGTGCCTGTTGTTGTCCACGTCTTACAATCACCCATCTTGAGTGCTGTGGATGCGTGCCAACCTCGCATGACATCACCCCAATGGTCGAGGCGTGTGGCTGATGCACCATATCGTGTGCCACCGGGCCAAAAGTTAGCGTAGTGGAATACAACACCATCTGTGCCACCTTCTGCTGGGTTAGACCCGTGAAGTGATTCGGGGACTACAGCCGCGCCTGTGCGTGCTGCATCGCTATGTGCATTCTGCGCAGCCATGCGGAATCCGAATGGACCGTTACTGACTGCGTATGTGAACTCGTGATAATGCACCATGTCAAAGAACTCAGGCAAATGGTTCAATGGTTCTTGAAGGAACGCAGGTGAATCGGGATTGGGGCGCGACGAATCAGAATTGATTGTGTATGGGCGACCAAGATTCTGATGCCATCGCACCAAGAACGCATCAGCCATGTGAAGACTGTTTGTGTCGCGCGTCCCATGCAAGAGTTGTGTGAGATTGCGAGTCGCCACATCCTTCATCGAATCTGTGTAAACTTCACCCGGTAGTGTATTCTTCCAATGGCCTGTCAAACGCAGTGTGGACCCAGCAACAGCCTTCGCCCAAAACGTCGCGTCTTCAGGAACCACAGTCTCAAACCGCGACGTGTTTTCGGTTCCGAGACCTGCCCCACCACCGCTTGTATAGCCTCGATGATTGTATGTCGCATACATCTTCTCGTTATCGACTGTTGTCAATTCAAGACGCATATTGTAGTAGTCGATTCCGACCAGCGGGAACAGGTCGTTGTTGTCCACAACGATACGAGCGTTGCCTGAATCCACACTGATGACCTTACAGGTCGGTGAGAGTGCGCTGTAGTCTCCTGTATAGGCGTCGTAGAAATGAGTGGGATAACCGGCCAGCGTAATTTGTGACGAAATGGCACCGAGAGTGCTACGGCAGAAGCGATAGTAATCGTCCGCATGGTAGTGTTCCAAGTGCTTGAAATGTGATGCGGCGAATGGACTGCTCAGACTGTTTGCCCACCACGGGATAGTGATAGTATAGCCCGGTGTGGAACGCCTGAACATGTTGGGATGATACGGCAAACTACGACGAGTGAATGTCCCACTTGTGCCTTCGTTCACACCGAGTGGATTGAATGTCGCAAGTAGTGGGAGAGTAGTAAATTGCTGACCGGGTGATGGGTCTATATCAAGCATCATTTCGTTGACGTAGATTTCACAACCACGCACATCCGCGCCCACTGCCGAAGCGAGGATGAGACCGATGCCGCCTTTGGCTTGTGCGTTGTCATCATCTATCCCAATCACAGTCGCGACTTGTTGCCCTGTTAGGAACGGCACGCGTGTAACAAAAGCACCTGCCGCTGGGTCCCACGGTGCAACATCGCTGACTGCATCAGGGTTGTGATGATACCCAACCAACTGTTGCGCGTAGACGTTTGGCTGTATCACAATTTGATACGCGCCAACTTCCATAGGGTCAGGGAAATGATGAGTGAGCGTGTAGTCTTTTGCTGCTTCCAAGAAGATGAGGTGACTGCCCTTACTATTCTGTGTGCCAGCCACACCATCGCTCGCGAGGATTCCATATCCATCGTATCGAATCTTCGTCTCGGTCATCAGTGTGAATGCGCCACCATGAATATCAGACGGTGGGTAATTGGCGGTCAGATTACTGAACCACACAAGAGGGTCACGAACAGGGATATTGGCCGCAGCCTCAGTCCAATCAGCCCCTGTGAGGTCTTGCAATTGCGCTTCCCATGAGGTCTTTTGACCCAATGAGCATCCATAGTGGCTTGTGTAAAGTCGTTGATATACAGGATGCGCAAGATGTCCCGGTAGCATTGGCATTGTGGGTGTGACGTAATGGTGCCCCATGCGTGGTAATGGCATTGGTGTCAGTTGTGTCTCACTTAGCAACTCGTATGGGCTCTTTGAACCACCACGGGCACCTTTCACGTCATACCAGCGCGTCAGCGGCATGTCAGGTGACTCACCACTTACTTCTGCGTGGTCGCGCAAACGACGCGCGGCGAAGAACCGATTGCTACCCGCAGGGACATAGAACGACGGTTTGACTGAATCGCCTACAGCGGCTGTGAAGTCAGGCGTGAACACCACACCTGTGAATGTGCTGGGTAGTGTTACGCCTGTATAGGAAGCGATGCGCCCGTTAATGGAGAGGAACCATCGACCGCTACTTGCTTCGCCTGCCGCGAGCCAAATACGTCGGTCAATCGCTGTGTTGACAACAATGGTGTTTGTTGTCTGACTGACGTATGTGAGTGGGTTACTTGTGACATTGACATCCACAGTGGCGCTACCAAAAGCATGAGTGTGATACAAGGCCGGTTCACGCTCGGTGTGAGTATGACCCATCTTTGTGATGTGGAAATATAGAGCGCGGTCATGCGGCTCATACGAAGTGCGTAACGGCGCATCATTGGTGGTATCACGCCAACCCGATTGTGCATTGTCGGGGAAGTTGTCGGGGTCAGAATCGATATGGTCCCACGCGTTGTTCTCCCAAGTGGGCCATACACGAGGGCCGGGGTTCGTATTGTCGAATGACCGCTTGACAAGGTCTTCGGCGTCACCGGGTCGTTGCAATCCACCGGTGCCAATAGATTCGTTCTGGTAGACCTGCGACCTATCGAATCCTGACCGCACAATGATGTTGCCGGGGATTGTGTCAGGGTCCGGTAGTCGGATGCGCATATTCGGAGAGTTGCCTGAACCTGCTTCTGCTGGCGCGAGACCTTCAACATCGCGGTCACTAAGCAAGTCGAAGTCACGAATGATGGTGCCGAATGGCGAACCACCTTCGATGAAATGCTCTTGTCCTGTGTCGTCCACAACTATAATGCGCTCAAATTGGATTTCCTCGTTGGGTATTTCCAACACGTTGCGCATAGGTCTTGGTAGATTTTCACTCATCCCCGGATGGGCTAATTCTTGCGCCTGTATTACAGGGAACATTGCCGCGTTTGTTGTTTCAAATGAAAACCGGCAATTACCGAGCAACTTTTCACCTGTGAGGATTGGAACACCAGCCTTGACGCGCGTGATGAACGGTATCGCACCGAGACCGCGCGCGTTTGATGCGGGAAGGGATAGACTGCCACCATCCATACGCTTCCATGTCACATGGTTTGTTGCAAAATTGCGCGCAGGGTGTTTGTTCTTCCAGTAATTCCACGGCTCGTCGTCCCAAGTCCCTAATGCTCGGTCACCCGCACAAGTGCGCTTCAATGATTCCCCATCTAATGTGGCGTCAGCATAATACCCAACGGTGCCGGGATTCAGGTGGTAATCGGTAAACAAGTCGCCTGTCGGAGAAAGACAAGTGTCCATTTGATAGAGGTGCGTGCCCGCTGTGACAGGTGCGTGCCATGCGGTCGGCGCTGCTTCCGCATCAGGGGGTGGTGTCGTCGCATGAACCCACAACGCTTCTACGTTGGGTCCACCATTTGCAGGTGCGGTGTATCGTGAAGGTGAATGCAAATCCGCATCCCATAGCGTAGTGCCGGTTTGGGCCGCAGTCCCACTACCCCCATCCCCCCATCTGTATGCAAGCAAGTCGCCTGTGCAAGAAACACCATTGCGGTCAAACTTGGCAACAAGTGGTAACTCGGCTTCGTGACTAATCACAACGTAATGTGAAGGATGCACACCATGAGGACAGTCAGCGACAGGGGTGTAACGCAATTTGTTGTTTGATGAATCCACATCCACAGAGATTAGACCACCTGTTTTGTTGTGGCAGACCATCGAAGAGCCATACGGATTGAAAGACAAAAATGCGTGCCACGCACCCTTACCTGCACCTACGCCATTTGTGCCATCAGGGTTCGCAACTTCAAGACTATTGAGGTATGAGTAACGCTCACCATGCCACCCTATCGCGCCAATCGGGCGTGTTCTATCGACCGCGTTCACAATCCCACTAAAATGCACTTGCGTTGCGGCAAGATGGTCGTAAATCGTATTCGTTTGCGGCCAAGAAGCAGGGTCGCCATAGACACTACCGCCTGAATGGAATTTGTCTTGCACACCATTTGACCAACGCAAGTTGCCTGCTTTTGACCACACATATACTTGGAACCCTGCCCCATTGGCGGGTGGTGCAAGTGCTTGCGCACCACCGGACCACTTTGCGCAAGTGGCCTGTGTTACCATTGGGTCTTCAAACGCAGTTTCAGTTGTTCTTTGATTAGGCCCGAGAAGGAACGCGTAATTGTTGTTGGCTTTATCGATGTGAATACCATAATAGAACGCGTAGTAGCCTGTTGATAATGGGTCACCGGGGTCCGGTGTTGTGGGCGCAATCCGAATCCATCCATAAGCAGGTGTTGATTCAGGAATGAATGCTACTTGCACATGCCCACTTGTGGCTGTTGTGCCAGCGGGGGCGGTCGTATAAGCGCCCATTGGTCCCATTTCTATCCACGAATATCGGTCTTGTTGATGTGCGCTACCGAACGAAGGTGCGAAGGTGCCACCGAGTGCTTTCAACGCACCCTTACCGGGGAACGCGTTGATAGAACCAGCAATCACTGCGCCCAACTCTTCGGAGTTTTGCACGCGTGTGGCATCGATTACAATGATTTCAGTGTCAGGTGGTAAAGCCAAGTCTTTGTCATAGTCAGGTAGCATTGCCGCACACCCTCTATAGATGGTCGCGTTGTCACCAATGACCTTAGATGTAGCGGGTGAAACGACTTTAGATGCGACGTGCCTACCGGTTACAGGATGTGGTGGATTCAAGCGTATGCAATTGTCAAAGAAGTGACCACCGGGCGCATACCCTCCGTCCATGTGGAATGTCACTCCACCGAGGTCTTCACTCGGCGCGCCTGCTGTTGTGCCGTGTATTGGGATGGCTGACGATGCAGCCAACCTGTGAATCATGTAAGGATAGAATGGGTGAGCAGATGGATTCGCAACACCACCTGTTCCGGGGTTGTAAAATGGGTCGCAAGACCATAGAACATGGCTTGTGTTGTCCTTGTTGTAAATGAGGTTCGGCGCGCCATGCGCAGGGTCCCAATTCGGGACATGCTTCCATCCACCGATATTTCTTGCGATGTATTCACGAGGGGGTGGTAAGAATTGGTTGCTACCAAATCGCATGAGCGCAGGCGCGGCTGCTGGGAATTGTCCATCGAAATTAGAAATCTCATTGGGCAAGAATGCTTGATAGCGAGTGCTGTGATACATGACCGCACCTGCTGTAATGTTGTAGCCCCATGCGTGCCCTACACTGCCGAGTGTCCCATCTATAGGGGCGACGCTATGTCGCACATTGGGTTCGACTTGTTCTGTATCTTCACCTTTCCAATGCTTCGGGAACGATTGCCCCGGCCCAAAGATGACGTAAGTTGTGTGGTCATTTGATGATGATGGTTCGTCTTTGTATCGAGCGTGTGGGTGTGCGAATCGAAGAATAAGCGGTGAAGGGCGCGTGATGTCGACACTGTTTGCTGTGCCGGTCCCGTAAGAATTCCCAGCACCCTTCGGGTCATCAAACCCTGTCGAAGCATGCGCGCTGTCATTGGCCTGTCCATCCATGTCCGGTGATAGCACCATTTGCTGATTCGCGAATGGTGCGCCCACTTCACCCTCATGTTGGTTAAGCAGTGCGGTGCCGGGGAACATTGCAAGCATTGCGGTTGTATCTAACAATGCGTGTGAACCAAGCATTTCATTCGCATGCTGAATTCCCGCTGTCCCTGTTGGGCCTGTGCTATACGGGTGTTTGTAAAACTCGGAATAATCATTCTCCGTGCCGTCATTGATGTCGAGAACAACACCGCTGAACCCACCACCGAAATAGAGTGGGACGTGATGGTCTATGCTATCAAGCGCGCCACGGAAATACACAATGGGTTCAGTGTATAACCCGCCCGCAAGACGCGCACCATCGAACACACGCACACGGTCTATAGAGGCGAATCGTGAAATTGTAGCGCGTGCGCCAGTCCAAGAGCCATTGGGACCCGGCAAGACTTTCTTAATCAAATCAGTAGTCGTTACAGCCGCTTTCGGTTCTTCGCTATACACACCTGTGCGGTCATCAACAACAAACGAATGAGACCAAAACGAACCTGTCGCGCTACGCCCTGCTTTCGGTTCACCCACAAATGAATTCTTGTCATCCACACAGACGCGCATGAGTGGGGCGTATGACAAATCTGCGGCCCCACCAAAGTCGGCTGCGCCTGTGCTTGCGTCCACTTTAGTGCGCCCCACAGGACTCAACCAATGCAGACTCATACCGGGGTCATCGCCACTGGTGGGTTGTTGCTCTAAAGTGAGTGTCCATATATTGCCCGCTACCGTTGCACCGGCTGGTGGCACAGTGACTGCTGTTGGTGTGTCCGTGACATGGAATACAGGATTCTCAATAGCCGGTGTGATATGGTCACCGGGGTATCGTGTGTAACGCTCGCCGCGCAAGTTTGCGCGCCATACCGAAGTATCAATGACATTCTCTTGACTGTCAATTATTACAGGTGTGGCAGTATTCGCGTTGGTGCCACGATAACGTGTCGTGATATGCAAGACGGTTTTGGGGACATATCCTATATCAAGCCGCTTGTCCGAGTTCACTTCTGTGCGCGTTAGACCCCCAATGTGAGTATTGTGTTCTGCGTGACCGGTCCCTGTTGAACCACCAACGAATGAATTGACATCTGCTACGTCAATACTGCCTGCATACAGGCTCCAATCAGGGCGCCGGTCGACTTCAAACAAGTCTTTGAGTGGCATGACTTCCTGTTTTTCGCTGTATGCTTTGACACGGATTGAAGTGGGTTTGATGCCCCATTCACCGAATGTGCGCCCATCAGGCGCATACATTCCAGTGCAATCAAACGAAGTTTCATCAACACTTGCGTCATTGGGGTCAATCGACATCGCGTATTCTATAGCACCTGCGATGACTTCATCAGTCAGAATTGTGGTTGGATTGAGCATTGGTGAAATCAACAGAGGGGACTGTGCGTCCGCAAGAGATGTCGGCCCTCGTGTATTTGCGTTGGCAAAGAGTGTGGTCAATGCTTGACCCGACACACCATAGAAAGAATGCTGCCCTCCTTTCGCATTGTGCGTGCGGTGTGTGTAATGTAGCACATATCCCGCATGTGTGTATGTGATACCAGCAACAGTGTCAGGTAAACAGACCCAAATCATACCGCTATCAGGGAACCCAAGATGACCAAGGGCGTCCACACCAGCGGGCAAATCATGCCATATCCCGTCTGCTGCATAACCGACACCAGCCGCTTTGTTGAGTTCTAAAACTGTGTCATTCGGGGGCGTGTCTATACTGACAGCATAAGTCGCCTGTATCGTTTCCCCACCTCGGAATTCATTACCCTTCCATGATTGTAACACCGATGAAGGACCACCTAATGGGTGTGAGATTCGATTCGTTGGGTCTCCCTTGCCCCACATGTGGTCACCGATTGTGAATCCACCTGAACCAACATCACGGTCATCGAACCAAATCACAACTTCATTATCAAGTGAAGGCGGCAGTCTCGTATTATCGTTAGCGAAAGAAATGCCATACTGCTTGTAAAGCATGCGCAATGTGTGCCGTCTGCCAATATGGTCAACCAAACGGAACCCATAAAGTGGGGTGTCTCCAATGTCATCACCACGCTCCGTTGCTGGCACATAGGTGCTGTAAGTCAACAAATCCCCACCGGGACCATATTGTGTATTCCAGCGATTGTTTGACCCACCTTCGATTCCGAATCCCCACTTACCTGCGTCAGGCGCCCATCCCGGTATGCCTGCTGCAACAAGACCGCCGCAATTGATGCGAGCGCGTGCGCGTGTCCCTACACGAAGACCTTCGACAAGAGAACCTACGCGAGTATTCTGCTCAAATGATTCGTTGTAAGTAGTGTTGGATGAACGCCCTGTTGGGATTTCATTATTGAGAGTGCCAGCCTGACCCGCGAGCAATGCTTCACTAACAGATGGGACACCACCTCCATTGTAAACACCGCTCGCACCTAATTGTGAATTATGAGTGAGATAGTCCGATGGCTCATCTCGATGTGTCAGACCTTTCAAAGAAGTGATAGGGGCGTATGGACGCCCGTGTTTGTTAATGGGCATTGGTGCGGGGTGCATCATTTCTGCGAGAATTTCGTTTGGTTGGCACCAAAAGTTTCGGAATCTCCCACCATGTCCGACAAGGAATTGTGGTCGGTAAGCGGACTGTGCGCGACTGTTGTCGAGCCATACGCAGAAGTTACGACCCGTCGCACCGGGGACAGTAGCGTGGATGACCACACTGAACCCTTCGACACCGTCCGCATCCTCCACAACACGCCCGACGTGCGCTCGCAAATAGCCCATGTGACTACCACGGTCGAATGAAGAATACGCAGTGTCATCCCAAAACGGCGCAGGGTCATGCGTGCTACCTGTGATGGCGAAATCCGCTCCATGATGAGCCGCTGTGGGGTCACTCTCTTGATTTGAATCTGTATGTGCCGTGACATTGGTCCCCTGACGCGTGATGTCGAATCGCTCAGATTCGCCGGGGTATTGGTCAGCAGGTCGGCGTTGATTACTTCTGCCATTAAGTGCGCCTGCTTGATTGACAAGCCGGACTACTTCTTGAGCGGCCGCCTCAATATCAGTCACACCTTCTTTGACACCAACTTCACCAAGGTCAAGTCGCAAACGACGCACGAAGTCCATGTGAGTCCAATGAGGCAGATGTTGTAACCGCTGTTCTTTATGCGAAGTGAGTGAAAGGGATGTGCTACGGTTGCCGCGCAACGCAAGGAAGGCGGGGATAGCGCGCGTCCCTTCAGGTGTATCGAACATTGTAGATTGGAATGGGTAAGCGTCAGCATTTTCTGTCCATACTTTCGTCGCTTCAACTGCCGTCGCCTCACTATCAGTGATTGCTTTTTGCAATGTCCGGGCATGTGCGTCTTTGGCGTAAGAAGGGCAACAGACAGAATTATTGGTTCGGTCATTACCACCTCTCACAGGACAAGGTTCTGTTTCGTCATCGTTCACGAGGATGTAATTTGGTGCTTGGCGTTGTGTGATGTAAGGCACAATAACATTGGGTGCGCCTAACGTATCATTGAATTTGGCGTTGACGTAATACCATGACCGATGCGCATAAGCCGATTCCATAAATTCAGACTTACCTGACGTAGTGAGCATAGTGTCGACACCAGCAGGTGATGACCCACCAATGTCAGTCACACTCGCGACCATGTGGTCATAATTACCTGCAACTGAGCCGACTTTTGTTTGACCACCGTATGAGTAAGGGATGTTACGACGCTGTGTTCTGAAGCCATTTGCGACATCGAGGTTGCGTATTTTGGTTTCACGTTGGCTTGATTGGACTTGCATCCACAAGTCTTGGAATGCCACTGCTTCTCTATCGTGCGCAACATCATAGAGGAGAACACGCGCGTGTTGCTGTGTCGATAGATATGGGTCAACGTATGCGATGATTGGTGCGGTGGCTATATTGTGCCCAAGATTGGCCCAATTTAACGCAATCGTCTTATTGACGTGTTGCGCATAGTTGCGCGCTGTCGTGAGACAATCGTTGCCGATAAGGAAGTTTTCCATATAGACCGTGTCACGCGCTTCGTGACCACATTTGGACCGTCCTTCGTTGAAGCCACTCCATACTTCAAATTCATTGTAAACACCACGCGATTTAGCGAAGATACCTTCCATCGCATGCGGATTGGTATAGTGCATGTTCATCCAAACGGTATCACCCTGTCGCAGTCCACCGGGAGCGAACGGGTTATGCCATGTTGAATTGACAATACCGTCTTCGATTTTTTCTTGCATTTTGGTCATCGTTTGTTTGCGCAATGAATGCACTGTCAAGACATCGCCAGCGACTACCCCGGTCGCTGGTGCAGAAGAAGTGCTGTCCCACGGCGCTTGTATCACCGTGAATTCAGGACCATTGCCATAGATAGCAGCGTTTGGGTAAGCCAGTATTGCGTAATCTTGTCCGGTCCGCTCGTTGCGCACCCCGTAATATGCGACCGGTGTGACTTCGTTTGGTGCGCTATGTGTAATCAATTCAGGGCGGTCTACCATGAAAACCTGAGTTGGTGCCGTTCTCAAGACACGCGTGACTTTGAGTTGCGCACAACCACTTTCAATACGCGCACCGTGTGGGTTCTCGCGCGGCCCTGCTCTAAACTCAACCGCACTAACGTATTGGCGCAGACCATAGTCGCTATTGCCACCTTGTGTCATGACATTTGCGCGGTCATAGTAGTATGGATTGCGGAACTCTTGTGATGTGGTCGTTGTGTAACCATCATCAGCAATGATTGGGAGACTCTCATCCATGTCCCAGCCACCGAGTTTAATTGGGGTGTTTGGTTTTAGACTGTTGAGGAAATTGCCACTCATACCATTATTGGTTGTGCTTGTGTCTAATTGGATATACCCATCAACTTGTGGGTGGTTGGTGTAATAGCACCATTCACCGTTCGGGAGGAACGCGCGCCGCTTACGCAAGGTATTGTCCATCCCACGCACATTGCCTGTGCCTTTTGATGTGTAAGAGGACTCAGGGAAAAGGAACCCAATGTATAGATTGATGCGGTGATTGACCGAATCGTATTCTCCTTTCATAACTGTGCTTTGGTTATGCTTCTCATTTATCCATGTGAAATGATATGAGCCCATGATTTCACGGTCTGAAGCAGCATAATCATTACAACGCCGCCCGACAGGATTTGGTGTCCACGAATGCGCTGTCATCGTTGCATCAAGAATCAGTGCCATACTATTGTCAGGTCCGGGGAAGATGCCCTCTTCTCGGTTCTCAAAGAAATGATACGGGAACAGTGGAATCTCAACCAATGCGCGCGTTGATGCGTATTGCGTCCCAAGTTGATAATCATGGTTCACACTGCGCAAGGATTGGAATAGACGGTCATTGACTGAACTGCCGTCTGCGCAAATACTTTGTGTGAAATCAGGGTCGGCCACCAAGATACTGTCTGCGACAATTTCATTCGTCGTTATCCACGCAAGGAAAGTGGCTTCTTCGCTACCATCAGCGTTACGGAACTTCCCTGTGCCGACCTGCGTAGTGTGGTCGAACAAAAACTTGGTCCCTTGTTTAGTGCCATAGTAAGCACTTGCGCCACCTGTAGTATAGACACGCCCGCGTTGAGGGAAACA
>Ga0098041_1000385_pt1 | contig 17878 bp, 31 predicted proteins | sample 8_EtaG_FD_77066 | JGI IMG/M metagenome (GOLD analysis project Ga0098041, IMG submission 77066) | Marine viral communities from the Subarctic Pacific Ocean - 8_ETSP_OMZ_AT15162 metaG | ecosystem: Environmental > Aquatic > Marine > Oceanic | place: Pacific Ocean | collected 2015-01-08
ACTAAAGTAGGGTCTTTTTTCATTACATCAATAATTGCATCATATTGATTTAAATCATCAAGCTTTCCTTTTAATTTTCCAGCTTCTCTTGAAGAGTCACTATACCTTTTTTTGTATGGATTGTTTTCAGAATCCCAGTCAATTCCACCGCTTACTGCGGAGTCCTCGGTAACAGCAGAACCAACATCTAGATTCTGTTGCTCTTCGGGAGTTACCCGTTCTTTCGTTTTTGTGGAATTTTCTTCTGTATCATATATGATACCATTAACATCTTTCTCTAAATCATCAAAGAAATCTCCAGAGTCACCCATAACATTTTCAGCGACATCATCAAAGAAGTCGTTGTCATTAGGTGAGTTACTAGTCGTATCTTCCATTATTTGTTCCTTTTTTTAAGTTTAATTTAGTTATTTTCTTCGGTTTTAGTCAAGTTATTATTTTCTTGACTTTTAGCATATGCTTCTCTTTTTGCTGCTAAATCTTGTTCGTGCTTTTTATTTATGTCTTTTAATTGTCTATTATAAGAATCTTGGTTAGCTTTATTTACAGCTGAATCACCTCTTAATTTAGCACTTGTATCAACTAATTTTTTGCGCATATCGTGTTCAACTTGTCTAACTTTATCTTTAATACCAGCTTGAACTAGTTGTCTTTCTAATGTTTCTATTGTACCAGTTGAATCTTTCACTTGTTCCTCCAATTGTTGAACTTGGCTTTGTAATTGTGAGTATAGCGATTTTCTAGATGCAATATTTTCTTTATTTTTAACATCTGTTTCTGCTAATACAGCTATATCATCTATTACTCCTAATTGCATTAATTCTTTAAGTTCCCCTAAATATGCCCATCTGTTTACTGGTAAGCTATTTCCAGCTAATATTCTTACATCAAATTTTGCTTTAGCATAATCATTATACATACCAATTTCTTCACCAAAGTCATTATACATTGGTACATTTATTTCTGTTTCTCTTTCTTCTGCTATAGCACTAGGCTGAACAATTCTAAATACTTTTTGAGTTTGATATGTCGCTTGAGCAAAATCTCTAACTACCATACCTAATCCTTCTAAAGCCATTTTAATATAACCTTCTACCCACTGTTTAACTCTTCGTGTTCCGTATTCGTCATTTGCAAGTAAACCTTTATATGTATCGTGTTGCGCCCCCATATCACCTTGTTGTGAAGAGTATATTCCAGCAAGATATTCCATATCACCTTTACCCATATTAATCATATTAACAAAAGCAGCCGATAATTGAGCTGGTAATACTTCTTTAGGCATCTCATAACCATTATTAACTGGCAATAAAGCTCCCGGAGCTGATGCAAATTTTTCCCAATATTCTGTATCTACACTACCTTCTTGATAAATCCATCTTAAAGAAGAACCTAATGAAGCATTATGGACCATTAATTGATGAGCCTTATTCATTTCTTGTTGTTTACCAATTAATGGTGAAACAGCTGACATTGGATATGGTGTACCAGTCCATTTATATGTAAAGGGAATAATAGGGTATTCAGTACCCGGCAAATAGGATTCATAAATAAACTGGTCACCAATGCATAAAGTTAATTTAATTTTATGTTCAAAAAATTTATTTTCTGAAACTATGTGATTTTTTAAATCACCTTTCATTAATATGTTAAATTCTTCTTTAGAAAATACTTTAGTAATAGTTTGGCTAGCTTTTTCCATCATCTCTTGATTGATTTGTTGAGAAATAGCTTGTATTTGTTGTTCTACACCTTGAGAAGCTTTTTTCATTTCTAATTCAGCTCTCTCTGGTATAATCTGTCCAGCTTCTAATTGCTGTTGAATTTGTAGTTGTGTCTCTTTTAAAGAAACTTGCAATTCTTCTGCTTGTGCTTGTATAGCCATATTAGCTTCTTGTTTAATAACTTGAAGTTCTTCTTCTGTAGGTTCAATTCTGTAAGTGACATTATGATACTCTAAAGCTACTTTTTCATATAGCTCATAGTAATCTATCATTAATTCATCATCACCAAATTCACTAAAGTTTTCTTGTATATCTTTATATTGAAAATCGTTGTTGTCAGATTTTTCTGAATAAGACATATGTGTAGGGTACTGTGAAGAAGCTTTTTTTATTTTTTGGGCATAATCCGGCATTAAGTTTTCAAGCTGTTTTCTAGGTAAAATCTTTTGAATCATCATAAAACCAGCATCTCTAAACAAAGGGTCTCTAGATTGTGGGTCTATAAAAACATCAAATGGTTCTAAACATCTTAATTTAACATCACCCATTCCTTGGTCTGCGTTAGGGTCTACATAAACTTGCATATACCCAACAGATTTAGTTACAGCATCTTGTATAACTTGGTGCATAACTGATTTACCACTACTATGTGACCATATATATTCTGCTATATCGTTATGTACAGCTGCTATATCTGAATCCGAACCTTCTACACCAACAGCTTGCCACCTAGGGTCATTTGCTGTAGCATAAAAAACTAACATTTCTACTATAGGTATTATTCTATTAATAGTAAATGTAGGCATACCTTGGTCATCTAAAGCTTTTTTTTCTTTAGCAGACATTTGGTTGTCTAGAAAGTAGTCGTGACCTTTTTGATTGATATATTCCCAAGACTGTCTATTCTGACCATTAAGTCTTAAAAATAAATTATGTATCTCTGAAGCTCTTTTATTTTTGTTAGCCATATTTATCCTATTTTACAGTATATAATATAAGCATATATTATGCAATAATCCAAGACTTTGGTTTTTTATATTTTTTATTTACAGTTTCACCTTCTTTATATTCAAAATCTTTAGGTGCAACTGTGTATTTTACAGCATATGCTAATGCATCAATTGTATCATCGTGACCCATTCTAGGTCCAAATGTGCATATTTCGTGCTGTAAATCATACATTTCTTTCTTTATATGTACACTTCCTACTATAATTCTTTGACCTAACACTTCTTGTATTCTATCTCTTTTAGATTGTCTTGTTCCGGGTTTTTCTTCTTTAAAGTGAACAGAAAAATCATTTCTTCTTCTAGATTCTGATATTAACGATTGAAACACAGGTCTAGACATTGTCGTGTCTTCAATAGTATGTAATTTGGGATGGTACATTTTTTGGTAATCAAACATATAGTCAACAATGCCTTTTTTGCTCTCACCCGGAATACCTAATACTGGAAGACTTCTTTTTCTGATGTAATCTAAAACATAAATATTTGCATTACTGTCTATAGCTACATATATAAGAACACTAAAGTCTGTATCTCTTCTTTCTGAATCTGTAGCTGGGTCTACTCCACAATAAACATTAACTGGAATATCTTTTCCATCTATGTTTAATATAGACATCTCATTAGATTCATCCCATTTGTACTGACCTTTCCAGTGTCTAATATGTGCTTGAGTAAATATAGAGTCTTCAGCAGACTGAACTTCCATATGATACTCTTGCCAATATTTTTGAGGTTGTCCAGAGTCAGCATAAAACTTTTTCTTTTCCTCTAGTTTAGATAAAGGAAACCAACTTTGCCATAAAGATGTCCCATCTTCTTGTAAAGCTTTATATAGTATCAATTCCCACGAGAAGTCAACTCCGTCAGCTTCTGCTCTATTGTAATTAATAATGAGATTGTTAATGAAAGAATCATAATGCACGGGAGTGCCATTAATGCGTAAACGACCGTCAGCCGGCTCAAGAGCTGGATGGACAACCGCTGTAACCATATTAGAGTTTTTAGCACGACTTTCGGGAGTAATAGTGTTATTCTCATCTTCAAAATCGTCAAGAACGATAAGGTCGTATCTTTTGTGAAGTTTAGCACCGCCCCTAATGCCCGAAATATTTGATTTAGAAATAAGCTTACATCCATTTTTTAACTCCACATCTGTTTCTGTCCATTTTGTTCCCTTTTGTTTACCAAAATAGTATTGTATCTTATCGTTAAACTCTAAATGGTATTTAACATAATCCATATTACCAGTAGATAATTTAGCAGTTGCAGATACCCAACCATAAAATAAAGGACTTTTAGCAAAACAGAATGCGTGTAATATATCACATTTAGTTAATACAGTCTTACCGTGTCCCCTAGGCATTATAATAGCTAGGTTTCTATTCTTAAATATACCATCATCTTGTCTTTCAAAAATCTTATCAGCTATCTCATAATGAAACCAAGGTGTCTCACTACGCATAAAATCATCTGGTAGAAACAGTTTCCCGAATGCTATAAGGTCGTTCTGTGCCAATAATAAAGCTTCTTCCGCAGCACTTACATTTTGAGTGTTGATATTTAAATTCGTAAACTTGTCCATCATATACTCCTAAAGCATTACTATAGTATGGAACATTAATCGTCCGTACTTTCTGGAAGCTCTTTTGTAGCTTCTTTGATTTGTGTTCTTTGTGCGACATCTAGTTCCTCCGGTGAAAACCCTTGAAATACTCCCCGTACTTCCGTTATTTGCTTTTGTTTAACTACTCCATATGCATCCCATAGCATATGTAAAGCCTTTAATCTGTCAGAGTCGTTCTTCCCACTATCTACTACTAGTTTAGCTGATTCTATTAAATAGTCTAAATCGACATTCTGTCTTTTAAATACATCTTTTAAATCTTCATCCATAATCTTTTGAACCCTTTTTGTCTTAATTAATATAGAAGCCATCTTTTTGGCTGTCTTTTCATCATTAGTTTTATATACTTCTAAATATGCTTTATATGGTTCTTCCCCATATGCTACTCTTTTAGCAAACAATATTTCTGATTGGGTAGGATTCTTTCTGTCTTTTAAAGCCTTATGCCAGCTCTTGCCACTTAAATTGTATATATTATCTCTACGAACACTATCTAGCAAAGTTCCGGGTGCCACCTTGTAAGTCCCAGTAGCTGTAAGTATAAGTTCGTCCTTCCCCGCTTTATACCTTCTTAATATCTGAACAACTCTATCATCATCGGTCTTAACCCAGTCTCCTTTATTCCCATCTCTCCAATTGTCTTTATATTGAATACTTAAAGGAACTTCTTCTATATTATATACATTACACTGTTTTCCTTTAACTTCGTAACTTTTCAAATCAATCCCTTTTCGTTAACTTTAATTTAGTTCAGTAAAAAGAATTTTACAAGGCTTTTGTAAGGTACTGTGTGTTCTTTTTCTTATACTTATTCTTTTTCTTCTTCTTACATAGTGTAGCCACTCTGAAGGGACCCATTATAGTGAATCTTTAAAAATTGTAGCATTTTAGTGCTTACCCATAACTCAAGAGGCGCCCCCCTACAGAGCTTTTTTTCTCTCGAGGATTAAGTTATTTTTGATTTTTTTCGAATTAGTTGTGCCTTGTTCCCTTCGACAACATTTCCCCACACTGACCACCACTCTGTAATACACTCTGTGCTACACTCTACCTAATACCGATACATATTAGGCTGTGTAATGGGTTGTGCTATACCCGATACCATATATCCACCACTCTACCACCACTCTGTGCGATACTATACCGATACCATAGTGATAGACTCATACATACTCATAGATACAATCACTATTTATATAGTAAATTGAGTTGATACCCTATGCTATACCCTTTACTATAGCAACACCATACCACACAGCACCACACAGAGCCACAATGGTGTGTATTAGCTATGATTGTATTGGTATGCTTATAATGGTATAGTTTATGCATATTTGCCCCGATTTCAGCTATGATTATAAATTATTTTCAATCACCCTATGCCGATACTATAGCCTATTGATGTGATACATCTGTATCATTTAATACTTGCATTTGTGGTTTGGCTATGCTTAACTTGTGGTAGCTTATCAATTGATGTTTTATCGCTTTTTGAAATAACCACTTGAGCAGTGGGTCAACAGAGTTAGAGGTTTAAGAGTCTCCGAGAGAGACCAACCTTGAGACTGCCTTGCTGAATGCAGATACTAAACCGAGAAGAGATTCGAGGGGGGCTGAAAGGTATCGAGGATAAATGACAGATAAAGTAACGAGTGACTGACGGGTATTCGGGTAAGTAATTGACGAGGACACCATACAATAGATTTGAGTGACCTCCTTCAATAGAACAGACTTAATGTAATGGAAGATTAAATTCTGAAGTGTTTCCGATGCTTAGTACCGGCTCGTAGATGGGTGACTCCATCGTCTTACAAGGGGTAAGAACCACAAACCTTAAGGTAGGGAATAGAGAACTTTGAGTGGCTCGTAACCACTTCCTACCTCTGACAATTAAAAACAAAACAAGGAGAACAAAATGGCTATATGCTATTCGACTGACTTAAAAGAGATGGGTGATATAAGAGGTAGAAGACCTTTTCACAAATCTAAAGAACAGAAGCTAAATCTATCGATAAATGAGTGTCGTAGATTTGGTGATGCTTACTCTATAAAGAGTGAGCTACAGAGGGAAAACTCAAATTTTAACAAGAACAGAAAACCAATCAAGGAGAATAAGTAAATGAATATCAATGAACTAATACAAGAGGTTGCTGAAATGATAGGTAACCATACTAAAATGGGTCAGAGTGGTATTGTCTGCTCTATGAGTAAAGTAGAAGAGATTGTAGGTAATTGTGATGCCTACGACAAAATAGGTGACCATATTGATGGTGTGTCTACTTTCTACCCCGAAGATGTAGCTTTCTGCTTCATAGAGTGTGTAAGACAATGTGAATTACTTGCTAATACAGAGGTGATGAATGGGTGTGAAGAGAGAATAAATGTGTATCAAGAATCTGAAATCAAAATAGGAGGAACTATCAATGGGTAAGGCTGAAGCTAAAATCAAACTATCTAAAGTGCAAGAGGAGATTCAGAACATCGCACTTGACTCTCTTAAAGAGGGTAAGCTAATATGGAAGAAATCTTGGGAGAGTGGAGGAGCTGAAATTATGCCTATGAACCACATATCCAAGAAGATGTATAGAGGAGCTAATATGTATCTAACATTTGTAGCTCAAGCTGAAGGATATAAGCACAATAAATGCGTGACTTTCAATCAAGTGGTCAAAGCTCTTGGACTGACTAAAGAGAGATTTGGTAAATTCTACAGATTTGTAGATAAAGATGGAAAGAAATTCGAGGGTAAGATTGTGCAGAACAGAGATGGAGAGAAAGCTAAAGCATATCCCGTTGAGTTTTGGAAGATAAACTACAAGCTAAAAGAGACGGGTGAGTATTTCACCTACGATAGATACAAGGAAGCTATCAAGAGTGGTAAACACACCAAAGATGAGTTTAGAACTTGGTGGGGAACTCCTCGAGTATATTATGTCTACAATATCGAGGACACAGCTCTTCCTCTTCCTAAAGTGGTGAAAGCTAAAAAAGTAAGAAAGACTCAAGCAGAGAAGCTGTTCAGAACTCTTGTAGAGGGTATGCCTAATGCTCCTAAAGTAGAGATAGATGGACGAGATGCTTGTTATAGTCCTCCACAACATACTATCCATATGCCTACAATGGCTCAATTTAAAGCTAAAGTGAAAGGTAAGAATGGAGAGTATTCTTGGTTCGATACATCTTGTCACGAGTTAGTGCATTCTTCGGGTCATAAAGATGGTCTATCAAGAGAGGGTATTACTGACTTGGGTATGTGGGGTGACCACAAGTATGCTAAAGAGGAGCTTATCGCAGAGAGTGGAGCGAGTATGATTGCCCACTTTTATGGCTTGGTATCTCCCGATACTATCAAGAATACTAAAGCATACTTACAAAGCTGGTCTAAAGTACTGAAGAAAGACCCGACTATAATGTATGATGCTCTTCGTGAGTCATCTAAAGCTGTGACATACATCTTACAGCTTGATAAATAGGGATAAATAATCAGAGGGGTTGCATCTGTGACCCCTCATAACATAGGAGAGCTAAATGCATAGAATTACTGATTTCAAAACTGAACAGCCTTGCATTAAGGTTAAGTATTTAGAGGGTAAAAAGATAGCTAAACAGCTTCTTCTTACAGCTCTATTACCAAACAATAGCAGAAGATGTGTTGGTCTCGCTCATAATCAGATAGGTGGTGATAAGAGAGTATATATAGTGAAACACGACAAGAATTGGAGAGCATTTATCAATCCTACTATATCTGTGAGCAGTAACACAGAGACATCTTTTGAGAATTGTATGTCTTATCCTAAAGGTAAAACAACACCTATTCAAAGAGGTGTTGAGGTATCTGTGATGCATCAAATAGGTGAGAATGAGTTTAAAACTGAAACATTTACTGGAGAGGTGGCTATCAGACATCAACACGAGTTTGACCATTTGCAAGGTATTCATATTTACAATAAAAATGAGGAGAAATAAATGAGTGTATGTGTAAGGTGTGCTAAAAATGAAATGGATAGTGGCGAGTCTACATTTGACTTAAGAACATTGAGAATGTCTTGCTTTTATGCTATGGACGAATATGATGTTCCTTATAAGAAAGATGAAAAGAATAAACAATTTACATTGAGAGTGTGTAAACCTTGTCGTGCTGATTGGTTGACTACTATAGAGATGTGGTTTAATATGCCCCAAGATTTAACATACTATAAATCAATGAAATGTATAAACAATATTTTAACAGAAAAATTGGAGAACAAATAAATGTCAAATGAAAAATATACAGATGGTTATGGTAACCTTTTAAATGAAGAAACTGGAGACCAGCTTACTGGTCATACAGAGTATGGTGATTTTATGGTAATTGACCAATTAAGTGGTGGTAATAAAGTGGTGTATGCTTTTAGATATGAGAGAGGTGAAGAGAATGTTCATTCTGAAAGAATAGATACTATTTATTTTCACGATGCTAAAATTGGGTATTGCACTGACCATAATGCTAATTATATGAAGAGCAGAAGCCACCAAAGCTGTGCTATTGATATATTAGATATACATTGGAATAAAAATTCTTACGATGATGCACAACACAGAGAACAGAAGACTCATTACAGACTTAATCAGTATTTGGCTGGTATTGTATTAAGAGGTGAGCATTCTTATAAGGTGGTTAGATTTACTGAAAAAGAAGATGCTTGGATAAATACTACTCCAGATATGGATTTATGGGGTAGCAGACTTAATATTGCCCAGCTTCTTAATGATTACAGAGAGCGAGAACTACAAGATAAATTAGACGAATTAGGTATTTAAAAATAATAAGGAGGTCAAATAAATGGCTAAAGTTATCAAACAATACAGAGTGCATCAAACAATATCAATATTTGTAGAAGCAGAAAATGAAGCTGAAGCTAAAGAAAAAGCTCTAACCGATGACAATTTAGATGGGTGGAATAAATGGGACATCGAAGAGTGTGATAGTATTATAAACTTTTATCCACCATTAAACAAGGAGAACAAGTAATGGAAATTAAATTAAACATTGAACCTATGCCCGATAGAGAAGACTTTTTCTATTTCGAACTTGCTGGTAACTACTATACTATAATGACTGATAAACATTATTATTACCCCGATGATAAGACTAATGGTAGGATTCAATTAATGTCTTCCCCATCACTTGATGGTGGTGGTGATGGTAACTGGGATTGGTCTATTGTAGAAGATGTAAGTGACTTAACTATTTTTCAATTAAATATATTAAACTCTGCATTAAAGAGAATATTTAAAAGAAAGATAGACATTAATGAAGATGTAATTCAAAGAAGAGGTGTTGAACTACAATATGCATAACTTAATAACTTAAGGAGAAATCGATGGGAAACTTAATACTTTTCGCTTTAGCTATAATAAACTTAATATTATTAGTTTTTGTGATGACTGAAGTGCAAACATTACTCGCATTCAGAAAGCGAGACAACAAGAGAATTTCTGAAAACTTTTCATTTATATTTAAAATATATAAGGAGAAAAAAGATTTAAAAAGCCAACAATATGAATTGATGGATAATGGCGAATATTTAACTATAAATAAACACGAGGAGAAAATAGATGGAAGAAAATAACAGAGAACTATTAAACACACCAAAATGGTTTGGTTTATATTTAGATGGGTATCGTAGCACTAATAAAAGATATAGCGATATATGGAGCTTTTTTGGTGTTTCTTTAAATCATATATATGCCGAAACAAAAGAAACTAAAAATGCTGAAGGCACAGAAGTTATATATAAAGACATAACATCGGAATACTATTCTGAACTTTTGCACAAACCTATTATGCAAGATTATAGTAAGGGTTTGAACGAGGTAAGAACCGATGTTAAATATGGTTGGGACGATGTGGAGATTAGACAGAGACTCAAAAAGAAAAAGAAACTGCTTAAGAAACAGCTTGAGGTAGTTAGAAGAACCAACAAAACTAAAGATAGAGAATCATTAAGAAAGTTATCTAATCTTTTTGCTTACGATATATTTGGATATGGTTATAATAAAAAAGATAAACCTTCTATGCTACGAATAATGATTGATATGTATATTGAGCTGGAACTTGCCCGAGATAAAGCTAAAAAAGAGGTTCAAGCACTTACCGACCCTCTATTTTTACAAAGAAGAGATATTAGGTGGTTTGTGCAGAGAGAGTATGAAAGATATGTGACTCTTACCACAGAGATTAAAACCTATGAATCAGAGATGGCTAAATGGGAGAGAGTTATTGCTTTATTGTATTACCCTCTTTATTATTGCTCTCTAACAGATAAGTATGAGTATAGAAATGGCTTTAAAGGTCGTAAGCCAGAGTTTTTAAGTAATAGAAAAGGGTTAGATGCATTCTATGATACTGAAATACTTACTGGACACGAGACACCTACACACTGGGATTGGATTAAAGCTGTATTAAGAGGGGTTGACTCAATAGTTGGAGATGCTAATTATAAATATGATAATATGGTCAGAGATTTTGTCAATCATAATTTTAATGGCTCTACAAATATGTCTTCTAATTTCTATAGAGGTGTAGACAATGGAGCGAGTATTTTTGTTCTGGAGGGTTTATGTAAACTATATAAGCTGAACAAACAGAGTATAAATAGTAGCTCAAAAGGGTTGTGTCTTGCTTATGCTTTTAACAAGGAATATAAAACTGATGTATGGTTTAGAAATGCTAAAATGGAGGGAGGTAGCAATGAGTAAAGAAAATAATGAATGTGATATGGTAGTAACACTTACGATTCCTTATGTTCCTAATTGCGAGGAATCTTTTTTATTAAACTTACCACTCTATCTTACTAAAGGCTGTTTTCAAGATGGCTTGGTAAATATAGATAGTGTACAAATGGTTAACGAAAGATATGTGGAGGGAAGAGATGAGTAATAAACAAGAGATATTAGAGAATCTGGAAGAGGCTATCGATACATTAAATAATCATTATGATGCGATGCCCGATGTAATAAATAATGTCACAGATAAACTTAAGTCTGTGCAATGGTCAGTTAATATAAATATGGAGGATAAATAATGGCTTTAAGAGATGTTGAACAAGAAACTTGTCAGCCAGAAGATAAAAAAGATGTAATGGCTGAAGTAATAGATTCTATGTTTAGGTATGGAACAAGCTCTCTTTATAAAGAGCAAAGAGCTATAGCTAAAAAGAATATGGTATGGAACGAAGACAAATCTAAACAAAAAGGAGTTTGGGGTGAAGATGTTCACTTTATGTTTAGACTTAATGAAAGATGCTTTTATGTAAGTGGAACGAAACATTACTACGGGGTAGATGAAGAGCTTAAAAATGATGGGTGGGGTTGGATGAATGGATTTAACTGGTCTTGTAATATATCTTGGTGTGATGACGAAAGGTGGAAAGAATATAAGAAATGCCTTAAGAAATGGGGGGAAACACCTTTTGGAACATACCCAGATAATTTTGACCACCCATATGATTTTGACCTTATGGATTTCTATAAACAAGAGCGAAAAGAAGAAAGAGAACTTCGAGAACTTGAAGAGTTAGAAGAAATAAAAAAAAGTAATGCTTATGAACTTGGATTAAAAGAGGAGGATAAAAATGATTAAATATCAAGTACAAGCTAAAAGTCACAATAGAATAGCTGAAGAAAAGAAAGCTGGTGGTGAGGCTGGTGGTTATGATTTCTATAGTGGTTTACACGACACAAAAACAGATGCTGAAAAATATGCGAGTATGCTATTAAGACAAGAGAACAAATACTGGGCTATCACAAAAATCTTTGAGGTTGAGGTAAACTTCACCGATGATGAAGAGGTTGCTAAAAGAGAGGGATATAAGTCTTTCTGGTTAGAAATTTATGAAGAAGCAAAGTATGTAAAACAATACTGGGCTAAAGATGAAGCATCACTTGAAACTGATGAAGCTACTGAAGTGATTCAAGAACACTATAATGATGGAGATAAGTTTGAGTGGATAAAAGGTTCAGAAGATTGGACTATCCACGAAGACACAACAGAGGAGGTTAAATGAGAAAACCAGATTATAAAAAAATGAGAGATATGCTTGGTAAGGATTACAAAGACTTAAATAATAATGATACAATCTATGAGTTTTTAAAATCTTTTGAGCCTTATCAAATTCCAACAAAGGAGGTTAAATGAATAAAAAAACCGAATGGAAGAAATTTGGCGAACCTATTGACTTGGTTGCTGAAGTAGAAAAGGCTCTGGGTTATAAACAAGGTGAACCCTTTGATGAACCAGAACCTAAATACACACCTATGTCTAATGATGAACACGGAACTATAGAGGCAAGAGACAATTATGAAAAATGGTATTATGAAAAGTATGTTAGACATTGTGATGAGAATGGATGTGGAGGTTGTGAACATTGTGTTAATTACCACGAGACTTTAAATGGTAGACACGAGGGATATGAACAAGCAATGAAAAACAAACAAAAAGCAAGTAAGGTTGAGGTGGGAAACTTAAAACCAGAAATTGTCTGGGACTCTTCTATACGGAGATATGTAGATATAGCCAATGGTAGACTTGCAGATGGGGGGAATGAATGAAGAGAGATGAAGCAATAGGATTTATCCAGAGGAACTTTAAGAAAAACGAATCTATAGCTATTTTGACTTGTTTTACAAGCTCTGATGTAGAGTGGATGTTTATACAAGGTAAAGAGCAAGGTTTAATTAAAGGGCATAAAAGAATCACTAAAAAGGATGCTGATGATACAATAGGGTTGTTTGAAAAGAGGTTTGATGCATCTGTTGGTTCTGGTTGGGACTCGTTATTAGATTGCCTCAAGGATGTATTAGAAGATAAAAAAGTATCTAAAGTTATTAATATAAAGGAGTCGAAATGAGTGATAAGTGCAACATAAACTTAAGAGGTATAGATAGAGATTTATATCAAGAATTTAAATCTGTAATATATAAACAAGGAGCAAAGAATGTTAAACAAGCAATTGTTAGAATGATGGAGGCTACTATTAGAGCTAACAAAAACCTATAACATTCGATTCACAAACCAATTCAAGATGTTCCTCATCTATAAAATCCGATAAATAATATGTTTTTTCGGAGGGTGATTCAACAGAGTTACCCTCTGAATCATACATAGGGGACTCTTGGTCTAGATTGTCAACACTTTCATATATTGATAAAACTTCATTTGTTTTGTCATTATATAAGATTTCTAGAACATATAGTTTTTTACCTTTTGACATACATAAATATAAGAATATTAGCACTATTTTAATATTCATATCTTGTAAAATATATTTTACAATGTTAAATTAAGGTATGACTATAAAAGAAATAAAGGGTTATCTGGTCGATAACGGGGTAAAGAGAAACTGGTTAGCTAAAAAGCTAAAAATATCAGATTCTTATTTATCATTAATCCTCTCTGGAGATAGAGTGCCTCCAGAGTGGTTCGGGAACAAAATAAACAAAATAATGAACAAGGAGAACAAAAATGGCGAAGAAAGTATGGGAAGTCAGATATAACACAAATCAAGAAGGCTATAGAACTAGATGGACTATAGAAGCTACCACAAAAGACCAAGCTATTGGTAAGGTTGCTAGAATGGTTACAACTAATTCTTTAGTTAAAGGTGTGATGTTTCAATATGTAGACTGCATCAATGTCACTGAAGAAGTAAACAATGGGACTTATGATGCTCAAATAAAAAGAGACGAACAAGGTATTAAACATAACTATGATATGTATAAGGAGGGAGAATAATGGCTAAATTAACATATAAAGAAGTGTGGGAAACACTAGGTAAAGTAAATCTAAAAGATATTGGTGGTAAAGATTATACCGAAACAAGAAAAGGTAAATTTACTGCAACATACTTGCCTTGGGCTTTTGCTTGGGAGGTATTAATGAACAACTATCCAGATGCTAGGGTTGAATGGAAAGAGTGGGAGGTTCAAACCAATGTAGAAACATATACTAGAGATGTATTAACATACGATGATAGAACTTGTATGGTTGAATGCACTATTTGGATTGGAGACCTTCACAGAACAATGTGGTTACCAGTATATGATTTTAAACACGATGCTGTTGCTAACCCAAACTCACACCAAATAAATACTGCTAAACAAAGATGTTTTGTTAAATGTTTGGCTATGTATGGATTGGGACATTATATCTTTGCTGGTGAAGATGTTCCAACAATTCCAGAAGAAACAAAACCTAAACCAAAACCAAAAGCTAAACCAAAACCAAAGGCTAAACCGAAAAAGGTTGAAGAACCTAAAGAAGATTTTAGCAAACTAGAAGATGTTTTAAATGATACTCTAGATGGTTTGGCTGAAAAAGATAGAAGAGAAACTATGGTAGGCTTCCTTAATACACATAAGGATGCTGAATTTCTTAATGATAACTCAAGAAAGGCATTAAATGATTTTCTTGTAAAAAGTGATAACCAAACAACTGAAATAATTGAGACTTGGTATGACAGACTCAAAGAGGTTGTTGATAATAATAAGGAGAAGTAGTATGGCTGTAATTTCATTCAGTGAAAAACCAATAGATGTCAAATTAAAGTTTGATTCTGGTAAAAAAGTAGAGGGTAACTATGGTGACCAGTTTATGTGGGGGTGTAATGACGATGATGTTTTTTATGCTACACCAACACTAAATGCCTTAATTATGATGTCTAGTGTTAAGGCTGGTGACACATTATCTGTAAACAAACAATTCAAAGAGACTGACGATGGTAAAAAAATACCATACTTCTTAGTGAATGGTAAGTCTATGGATGATATAAAACAAGGACAACAAGATAAGGAACAAGACCAAAACCACCAAGAAGCTGTAGATATGGTGAAAAGTGTTTTTGGAGATGCATCTGAAAAACCTAAAGCATCAGATGTATATACAAGGTTAGGAGACCTTGAAACACGAGTTTCTAAACTTGAAAACAATAATAACCCATCTAACGATGAGGTTCCATTTTAAAGGAGAACAATAATGCAACATTCAAAAAAGAGATTCACTGATACTAAAAAGTGGGAGAAAGAATGGTTTCTTTCTTTATCTCTAGAAGACAAGTTAGTATGGCTTTATTTACTAGATACTTGTGATGAATGTGGTCTTTGGAATGTGAATTGGAGGTTATGCTCTGTATTGACTGGTGTGGATTTACAATCTGCACCAGATTCAATGCAACATCAATTAATTAAAACTAACCACGAGAAAGTTTTATGTATAAAGGATTTTATGCCTTTCCAATATGGATTAGAGTATTTGGAAAAGAAAAGTCCTATGATAACAAAGTGTGTAAGAAAATTAATTGGATATGGTATAATTGAACAATCTGATTTCGATACTGCACAAGCACAAAATGGGGGTGAAGCCAGAGTGGTTACCACCCTACAAGAACAAGAAAAAGAAGAAGTTAAAGTAAAAGAAGATAAAAAATCTTTAAATAGTATAACTATAGAATATAGAAAGGAACTACAACATAAGTATTTAGATGTAGATGTAGAACTAGAGTTTGAAAGATTTAAAAATTGGTTAGCTTCTAAAGGTAAGAGATTTAAAGACTATAGAGCTGGTTTTAGAAATTGGCTTGTTAGTCCCTATGTTGAAAAGACTGACAAAATGAAACAAAAAATAAAAGAAGAAAAACAACTAAAGGAACAAATAGAAGCTAGGAAGAGAGATGAGAATAAAGACCCTAATGAGTTTGCTCCACCACCAGAGTTTTTAGATTTTGTTAAAAACTTTAAAACTAGAAATCATAAACCAGAGGAAAACGATGGAAAAGAGACTTAACATAGATGCATTGCTTAAGTTTTTAAACTATAGTGGTTTTAAATTCTATTTTGAAAGAGACCCTTTTCTTAAAGGAGGTTCTAGTGTTTCTATAAACACAATAGATGAATCTTTGTTAATAAGTAAAGTAAAGGATTTCAATTTAGAAGAGACTGCTAATAGTTTAGAAGATTTTAAGTAAGGTTAGATAGTAAAAAAGGTTATATAAAAGACCCGAAAGGTAACTCTTAAATATAGCTGGATTTTATCCTAGGAACTAGAGTGCATAAGCCACCTTACTTTGAGAGGGGTGTTCTTTGTACAGAGGACACCTCGCTCTAAAATTAAAGGAGAACTATGATTGATTTAATTAAGATATATAATAAATATTTGCTTAAAAAAGATGCTGAAAGTCAAATAAAAAGAAACAAAGATAATCCAGATATGATGGATGCAAGTTCTGGTGGTCTTTGTATGAGAAAGCATTACTTTAAAGTAAATGGATATGAAAAAAAGCCTACCGATGTAGATTCTTTAAGAATTATGAGACTTGGAACTATTGTAGGTAATGAATTTGAAAATGTAATGAATGATGCTTTTGCTGGTGATTTATCTATAGAATATTACCAAGAAATATTATTAAAATCTGAACGACTTAAAGTTGCCGGACATTTAGACTTTATGATTGTTAAAGATAAAAAAGGGTATATATATGACTGGAAAACAGCCAAAGCATACAAATTTAGAAATGTAAAAAAAGGTAAAGCTGATGCCTTAAATTATGAAATACAAGTTGCTACATATGGATTGATGGCTTTAGAGCAAGGTTTGTGTGATTCTATTGAATATTTAGCTCTTGTATATTATAATAAAGACACATCAGAAATGTTTGAACATAAAATTCCACTATCATCTATAAGGCAAGCAGAAGCATATTGGTTAGAAGTAGCTGAAAGAACAGAAGACTTTAAAAGAGAACCAATAGAGTGTATAAATAAGGTGCCTATATACAGATGGGAATGTGGAAAGTATTGCTCTTGGTCTCATATATGTGAGGCTTCAACTAATATAGGAAAGGGATAGTATGGAAATAATGTTTGGTTTTTTTATAGTAATAGTTGGTATGTTTTTAATAACCGGAATTATAATAGAAATTATTGAAAGATATTATAAGTATAAACAAAGGAGAATTTATGAAAATGAAAAAAATTAGATGGAGAAATTTAATAGTTTATTCATCTCTATTTATATTAGGCTTTATGTTCTGGTATGCTATTGTAAATAGATTTATGGAGGTTTTATGAGTCGTGGAATAGCACACGAATTAGCTTTTGTGTATATAACATCAGATGGCTCTAGATTTTTAAATAAACAAGATGCAGTATTTCATCAAGAATATTTAGATGAAACAGATGTGGAGGAGAGTTAGTGGGTGATATTGTTATTAAAGGAAGCCCAATAGCTCAAAAAAGGCATAGGCATATTGGTAAGTTTGTTAGGGTTTATGACCCCAGCTCAAAAGACAAGAAAGCTTTTGCTTCTAAACTAAAGAAACAATGGAAGAAAAAGGCTCTAAATGGGAACATCTTGCTTTTTGTAACCTACTATATGCCTAGACCTAAAAAACACTATAGAACCGGTAAATTTTCTAATGTCTTAAAAAAGGATGCTCCAGAGTATCATAAAATAAAGCCAGACATTGATAACTTAATTAAGTTGA
>Ga0098041_1000387_pt1 | contig 17874 bp, 9 predicted proteins | sample 8_EtaG_FD_77066 | JGI IMG/M metagenome (GOLD analysis project Ga0098041, IMG submission 77066) | Marine viral communities from the Subarctic Pacific Ocean - 8_ETSP_OMZ_AT15162 metaG | ecosystem: Environmental > Aquatic > Marine > Oceanic | place: Pacific Ocean | collected 2015-01-08
CTTGGACTTCGTGGCACGCCTCGACAATGACAACACTCTCATTGTTGAGAAAACTCGTATCCCTGAGTTTGCTGGTGCTGTTATCAACAAACCAACAGAGGATATAGGTAAGCGTCTAGCCAATTGGTTAGGCCAAGGCGAAAAAGTTCCAACTCCACTGGAGCAGTTGCAAGTATTAATAGCTGAAGTTAGTGACGCTGATGCGTTTATTAAACTAGCTAAAGATCGAGAGCATATAGATGAATCAGTTTCTGATCTATCTAACGTGCCAACTGAGAAGGTTAATTTCTTCATCAGCAACTGGAACTCAATCGCTCCGCTACTCAAGGCTGCTTAATGGCTTACGTTAAACCAGACAACTCTGCTCATTGGTACACTGGAGATGGTGAACCAAGGCACACTAGAGAAAACGGCAAGTCTACAACCTTGAAGGATGCTAGGGTTGAGGGGTTATTTCCTAGTGTGACTTCTATCCTTAACATCATGTCAAAGCCAGCACTTGAAAGCTGGAAGATAGAGCAGGGAATACTCTCTGCTTTAAGACTTGAACAAGGAGAAGATGAGACCACTGACAAGTTTGCTAAAAGAATTGTAGCAGACATGAAGGTTGCCACATCTGTAGCAGCTACGTTTGGAACAAAAGTTCATAACGCTCTTGAGCATTACAATATAGACCGAACCGAACCAAAGGAGGATGACGAAGTCTATCCTTGGTTCGTTGAGTACAAGCCTTGGTTTGATAAAAATATAACCAAGGTTCATCAAGCAGAAACCGTGCTGGTTAATCAACAGCACGGCTATGCTGGCACAGTTGATTTGGTTGCAGACCATTTATTGTGGGGTAAGTGTGTAATTGATTTCAAAACACAAGGAGTCAAGTACAAGCCTCGCTTCTACGATACATGGATATACCAGTTAGCTGCTTATAAACAGTGCATAGAGGGAGACACAAGCTGTGTCTCGTTAATAATAGATTCCAAGGCTCCATCTAAACCTGTCGAGAAAGTATGGGGAACAGATGAAGTCAAGGATGGCTGGGAGATATTTAAACTATCTAACCAGCTATATCAGAAAACAAAAAACTACACACCTCCATTAAAGGAGGTATTCTAATAATGTATAATAAGTTAATAATAATGGGCAACCTAGTCAGGGAGCCAAGCTCAAAAGAGATCGGTAAAGACCTGACTGTTTGCAACTTCACAGTAGCAACAAACCGCAAACGTGGTGAGAACGAAGAAGTAGCATATGTAGATTGTGCTGCTTTTGGTAAGCAAGGGGAGACGATCTCCAAGTACTTCAAGAAAGGTGATCGAATCCTAGTTGAAGGACGCTTACGATCTGACAGTTGGGAAACTGAAGACGGTCAGAAGCGTTCTAAACTAAACACCATCGTTGAACAGTTCTCCTTCGCTAACGGAGGAAAGAAAGAAGACGAAGGCGAAGCAGCTCAGCAAACGCTGACTAATGCTGCCGCTGCTAGCAATCCATTCTAATGGGTAGTATAGCCGACAGTAACATTGGAATGTCGGCCATTCTTGGAATGGTTCTCCATGAGCACGGCGGTCGGGTAACACTGACCGCTGGGCTTGTGAGGGAATTCATGGAAATGTGTGATGATACAAAACACTTTGTAGATATTAAGTCTGATAATCAGAGTCAAATAATAGTCACATCTATACATGAAAAAACAGACGGATCAATTGATGAAACTTATTTGGGTATTGATTATGAAAAAGAATATCCGAAGGGCTGCTTATCCAAGTTCGGGTAATAAAGATTAATGAAAGATACTGTCTCTACATTAGAAGCATCGGAGGAATTGACTCCCCAGCAGGATCAAGACTTGAGCGTAAAGACCCAATCCCAATTGACAGATGGAGATACGACTCAAGAGAAGATGCAGATCGAGCAGCAGAATTACTCCAAAGATACATCAACGAATACGAAGAAAAAAAACAAAAACGAATTAAGAAAAACAAACGATTGGAAGAACAGGAAGAGAGACTCAAAGACTACATTTACAAGATCAATGTCGCTTCTAGAAAAACTAGATAAGATGCCTCCGTTTTTGTGCAGGTTACTTGCACGGAGAAAAGGAAAGTCACTATCAAACAGACAGCTAGCTTCTGACCTTGGTGTGTCTATAAGAACTATACAAAGGATATCCGAAAAGAAATCTTGGGAAGATGTTCCTGTCGGTTTTGCACAGAGATTCAGTAACGTATGTGGAGTGGATTTACTTAGGCAAAACAAGAGCATGGACTACTTCAAACGCCGTAAGTTTAATCACATAAAGAAGTCTCCGAATGTAAAATATTTCAACAAACTATTAAAGATATGGAAAGAGATGTGACATCAGCAGAAATGTTATCTCGCTTAAATCAATTTATTAAAGAGCGAGAATCAGAAGGGGCGATAGGCAACAACACTACTAACTGGGGCTTAGTAAAATTTAGGGAAGGTGTTGTTGAAAATGAAATAAACGGCGATAAGGATGAAATAATAGATTATATTAAGTCTATTAAATCTAGATACAAACCATCCAGTGTAAACAGGATAGCTAATAGTATTAAAGTGTTTTCAAATTGGCTTAAGAAACGAGGATATAAAGAGGACGATCTTATTGAAAAGTTCCCCCATAAGCTCGTTAGCGTACCAAAGAAACCTATCGTAACATTTACAAATGAAGACTATGAAAGATTAAAGTTAGCAGCAGAAGGTACAAGTCTTTACTACTTGATTGTAGCTGGCTGGAACACGGGTATGCGATTGATTGACTGTGCTACTCTTAAGTGGAAAGAGATAGACCTTGAAAGAAAAGTAATAGTTCGCAAGCCAAGCAAGACAGAAGAGTATGAAACTGTTGTAGAAATACCTATGTCAAAAGAGTTGTATAATCTTTTATCTGAAATGATATTAGTTAGGGATAGTTCAGATTACTTATGCGAACACTTAGCCTTTAAAGCAATGGCTGGTGATTTATCAAAACACTTTAGGTATTTCTTAAACAGAAATAAATTATACGATAAAGGTAAAACCTTTCACGCCTTCAGACGTACAGCTATATCAAGGTGGCTGTCACATCCTAATGCAGACATCATGACCGTAAGACATCTTTCAGGCCATAAAGATGTAAAGAGCTTGATACCTTATTTCCATCCTAGCATGGACAAGAAAAAACTAATAATGGATATAGTTGAATGATCCAATACCCGACAGTCGTACTTGGTGAATCCGACATTAAGTTGGCAAGAGACAAGTCGTCTGAGCTGGTTGAGTTCTTCAGGCCAAGGATAATAAAAAACCAAAGATCAGGTTCACATATACAAGATGTAGAACAACGCCTTAAACGACTTGAAAGAGATCAGCTTACTGGTCAGCTAGCTCAACTAGGAGGGACTATATACCTAACAGGCAGTGACAACATGTACAGAATACAGAGATGGAACTGTATGAGAACTCCAGAGAAAGGTGACGGAGGATATGATATATTGGGTTTAACCTTAGACTTTAAAGGATCAAGACTTAGGCCTAATTGGAAACCAACACAGTACCTTCTACCTGTCAGACAAAACGAAAGGAAAGAGGGATGGACTTACGGATTGGTAGTAGTGGATTTTCACAAAGGAGATGCACACTGCCATATCATGGGGTGGATATCAGATAGCGAACTTGAAGGGAAGTATCAGGAGAGCGGTCAATTCTCTGGGGCATACACTGTCGCCAATAAAGATCTTCATCCATTTCCAAATATGAGATGGGAATTATGAAAGCACTAATAGGACATATAACAAAAGTTAAGAACCTAAACAGGAAGACTAACGCTAATCATCATTATTACAGCATATGGACAATGGACGAAGGAAAACCTACACCATTGTTAATTACTAATACTGAACTAGATTCTTTAAAACAAAGAGCTGACAAAAACAAAGTTGATTTACCTTTGTTACAAGTTCCAATACCAAGGAAAAAATCATTCTTTGAAAGACTCTTTGGATAATTCAGCAGTGAACCAACTAGTTGGGCAACTAACTCTGCTGAACCCCTGCCCCGCGAGTGCGGTGAGTAGGGGGAATTTTATACGCAAAGCGTATGGTATCACAGGAGATCTGTGGGCACTGGGTTTGTATAGTTTTTTGCGGCTATACTTTGAGATGTACCCAATCATGAAACAAAGCTTTGCGTTATTTTTAAAAAGTCTGGGTGTCTCACCCTCCAAATCCCGTTCCTCACGGGTTAACAGACAATGGTTAAGGACGTTAAACAGGCATCCAGACTTATAATTTAAAATGAATAAAAGATTACCAACCGAAATAGATATACTTAATCTTACATACAAGATTAATTGGATGTCTCCACCAGAAGAATCAGGGGCTGAGCAACTTGGTCTATGCGATTTCCAAGCTCAAGTTATATCAGTAACTAAAACAATGCCTCGACAATTAAGAGCAGAGACATTGCTTCACGAAATCATACACGCAATTAATCACGGGATGGGTGCTCCCAACAAAATAGACGAAGAGAAGTTCACAACAAAAATGTCTATTGGAATAGCTACTTCTATTAAGCAGAGCCCAGATGTTTGGAAGTGGATAATGAAAGAGATTACTTTTAAACCCCGTAAATCTTCCTCAAGCTAGACCGCCTTAACCTTCCTACTCCAGATCCTCGCCTAGTATCAAACTCTGCACCTCTACCTTTTCCTCTAGTTCTTCTGGGTGAATCTAAGCTTACACCAGAGGTTGAATAGCTAGGTGAACTGAATCTATTAGGGCTACCTCCAAGCAATATATAACCCTTGTTAAAGTTATTTTCTGTTACCTTAAAGGCATCTTTAGTTTCCTTGCCGTAGCCGTCTTCAATCTTCTTAAGAATATCTTCTCTCATGCCAAGACTAATTGAGCCTTTCAAATTTTTTCTCCAAGGATCTTTACCCCAGTATGCTTGCTGAACATATTTTATTGGGTCTTCCTTCTCCATTTCAACAGCAGCTTGTATTGCCTCAGTTCTTTCATTCTTAAACGAATCCCAATCTCCTACTGCTGCATATCCCACAAGGTTTCTTATATGTGGAGTTACTGGAGTTGCATATCCGCCGCCGCTATAACGCCTCTCTTTTCTGAACTCTTTCTCTGCGTATGTAGAAATTAACCTGCCATTATTGGTGATGTCCTTATGGCCTACAGCAACTGGAGAAACCAAATCAATTAACCCTCGATGAACGGGGCTGCTGAAAATTGATTTAGCAGTAGCATCTATTCTATAGAGAGGGTCTCCTGTTTGAGTTACCCCTGAGATATAGTTGAATCCTTTCTCAATCAAAGACTGATAAAACAAATCAACACCCGAAGAAGCTTTAGGTGATGACCCCATCGTGCCTGCAATTAAATTGACAGGTATGTTTGCTATAGGGAAAGAAGCCATTGCGTACTGAGCCCAAGCTGCTGCCTGATCTCTTAGCCCGTCCTCTTCCCAAGGGTGTTTGTTTGCCGCGACCTCGCCGTAAAGCAGCATCTTCAGCATTCTAATTAACTCTTCACCCCCTCCGTAATACATGGCTCCCATCGTTAAGAAACCAGAGATAGCTAAAAACTGTTGGAACCTTAGTCCATCTCTGCTCCACCATTTCGGATTACCTTTTATGGATCGAGAAAGCCAAAGGTTAGAGTTATGAAAAGCTGAAAAACTCCAACCCCACAACCTCCAAAGAACAGATATGTCTGGGTTGTTTGTTAATGCAAGAGACCTGCTGCCTATTGTGTTTGTGTTCTCAGAAAACAACGCAATGCCAAGCCTTCCTGTTGCATCATCACTTAAGAAGCTGGCGTTCTTGTCAGTGTCTAGTTGCTTTAAGAAACTTAATGCTTCTTTGTGAAAGTCTAGCCCAGATTGAATGAACAAGTCCTCAAGGTTCTTCATGTTGCTTTCGTTGGCCTTAAACAAGAAACCATTTGAGAACAAGTGTTCTGGCTTAATCACCTCAAGCTTCTCTCTGTCGAAAGCTTTATCTGGCTCATTATAAATCTTCCAAATCATCTCGCTTCCAAAAGTGTCATGCATTTTTTTAAGTCGAGTATCTAATATTTTAGCAACAACATTTGCCTGTCTATAAGAGATGTTGTTACCTGTCATATCAAACATCCTTGGAGCATAATTAGTTCCTGTTTCAACTAAAACAAACGATGCTTTATTGGCGTACTCAACTGCCTTCATCCTAAGCTTGCCAAACTTTTTATCCCTTCTTCTTTTTAGATCGTCTTCTCTCTCGATTCTTCCCCTTGTTTCTGGGGATTCCCACCAGTTATCGAACCTGAAACCAGTATCTCTTCTTATTCCGTAGCCTCGCTCAGCAATGTGGCTAAGTGCACCGTTTATCTTAAATTGTCCAATAGCAATTTCTTTTGTCCAAGCCTCGTCAAAGGCTTTAGTTAAAAACTTACGCATTGCTGATCTGGTTCTTGAACCCTTGGACTTAGCAAACTCTACAGCACCGTATCCAATTCCAGTACCTAGTCCGTATGCTGTCCTACCTCCTAGCTCAAGTAATGCCTTTCCTAGATTAAGAACTGACGAAGCATTAATCCTAAAGTTAAAACCAAATATAGATTGAAGTCTTAAGTTTGTTCTGGTCGGGGTTCCTATTAAGTTTCTGATTCCAGTAGTTGAAGACATCAAAGCAGCAGCAGTTAAGTCATTAAACGCAAGCATCCCCACACCTGAGAACATAGCCTGCTCATACCTTTGATCTCTCTGCTGTATGCCTTGTAATAGATTAGACAAAGTTTCTAACTGGTTTATATCTGTCTTAAGAGTATCGTACTTAATATAATTTTCACCAGATAAAGCCTCGTCTCTTTTCTTCTTATCAAATCCCTCTATGTTCTTGTTATACTCAGCAGCTGCATTCCTTAAATACTGCTTAACATTGTCAAGGCTAGACGAGAACTCATCTAAATACTGAGTATAAGAGTCAGCAACAATCTTTGATATCTCAGGAGTGCTTGATACTCCGTAATCATAGAAGTAGTAATTAGCAATAGGATCTTGCCTTGCTGTGTTAAAACTATTCTTATCATTCAGGACAGTAATCTTTATGTTATCACTCTTGCCCCTGGTATCTTCTGGACTTATTTGCTGATGAACTTTCTGAACTTGGAAAACCATCTCTCTTAACAACTCATACAATGCCTCATCCCTGCTAAGAACATTGTCTTCTGCGTTTGCCTCACCTTCAGCATCTTCATCAACCTTTACAGAATTCTTTGCAAAGTGATCTGCCAAGTCTTCTAAGTTGGTTATCTCTCCATCAAACAGCTTGTCTCTAGCCTCGTCATAAACACTCTCAGTGAAGTAAGGATTTGTACCTGTTGTTATCTTTCCACTTCGGTCATCAAGAAACGCTTCAACAAAGTCCCACTGGTTAGCTAAAACATCATACAAGCTTTCCTTACCAACTCTAGTTTCCTTGTAAATAGAAAGCTTAAGCTGTCTTGTAACAGACTCAGGAAGGTTTCGATCATTAATATCTTTAAACAACCCACCAATTGCTTTCATGTACAAATCAATCTGATTTGCAAACACAACTGACTTAGATTCAAATGTTTTAGGCAACGTAATATCGCCAGTCTTTAATGGTTTTCTTATAAACTGTTCGTCTGTACCTCTGATCTGATCGGAAACTTTTCTAGACTCAGCTACACTTCCCCTGAGCTTGTTCATGTTCAGATCGTATAGCTCGTTAATAGTTTTAGCTTGGTACTTCAGTGCATCCTCATCTTCTTTTGTAATCTTATGCTTCTGACCCTCATAAAATATTTCATCACCAACATTAAGCAGCCTGCCTGTCTTGTTTGCGTATGCGAAATATTTTTTCTTCACGTTCTTCTTCCATAAAGCCACACCAATTGGATTACCTTCATACCCGTGCGACTTAGCAGCAGCAAAGATAAGACTCTGTATTTTCTCAGCATATTTTTGCCTCCAGTCTTCAGCCCTCTCCTTTGCTTCATCAGCGGTTGACAGTAACTGTCTGGATAATCTAGCTGGGTACCCACCAACTTCAGCAAGAAAAGTATCCCACTGCTTGTATAGTTCTCCGACCTTACCAAGTGAAAGTATCTTTGATCTTTGTGAGACTTGACCTCGCCTAGTTGAATTGTCATTCATCAGTGTAGACACATGGTCTCTGAAATCTTTCCAGTAAAACATGAACACATCGTTCTTGTTTTTAGGGTCGTTAATCCACTTATCTAATGATGATAGGTATTCGTCTATTTCTAACAACTGAGAATCAAGTAATTCTTTTGTATCTAGTTGTGTTGATATTTCTTTGACTTTATCAGGCAGAGGATGTGGAAGCCTATATGATGTCCCATCGTATTTAATAGCTGCGTCTGGACGCATTTGAATCACATCCACTGCACGCTTCCTAGCTTCAATAAATTGTTCACTCTCAATGACTGAACCTAATACCTCAGTTGCAAGCTCTATCTCTGTCTGCTTTTTAATTCTGTTTGACAGAGCTCTTCTTGAAGAAAGGAACAGCTTGGATGCAACATGTCCTTTACGAACACTGCTTGAATAATCATTTATAAGTTTACTCATAGCATTCTTTGCACTCCCACCTTGCTTGTACATATCTTGGAAGTATTGTTCAGAGGATATTTCAGCTTGCTGCAATATCTCGTCAGATATTCCCATTTGTTTCCTGTCTAAATCATGAATCGTTAACATGTTCCAAGCAGCAAATTGCTGCATAGGTGTAGCTTTAACTTTCTTTTTAGAAGGTTCAGTGAATTGCAAGTTGTCTTGGTATATTCTTATTAAACGCTGCCATGTTGTTTTTGATGTCAACTCACCAGTTTTTAGATTAGCAACCCTGCCCTCAAATAAAGCAACCCTTCCTTCTTCTGTTAATGTAATGGTTCCATAAAGATCCTTCATCACATCATTTAGTTTCTGCCCTAGCTCAACATCATTGATTTGACCCCTTAATCTTTGCAGTGAAAAACCGAAGCTTTCAAGAAGCTTTAATACTCCTTTCCTTTTCTCTTCATTCTGTGCTTGCTTAAGTAACTCAAGCATTTTGTTCCTGCCTTCCTTGATAGCAGAATTCATCTTGGCATCATCAACGTACTTGCCCTCCATGTCTTCTATCATTTTTGCAGTCTCTTCCTTGTAAGTCTCTGAATCAAAAGACTCTTTGCGATTAAGAAGCTTCTGATAACCACGAACTAAGAACTCAAAATTAACAGCAGCATTCCTTGATACCTGTTCCCATACAGATTGAGGCATGTCTTTCTCGTCCATCTCCATGTAGCTTTTAGGCGAGAAAGTTGGATCTCCTGTTAGTGTTTCAAACTCCTCAAGATACTGTTGTATTTCTTTATTTCTTTTTAGCTGAGTGCCAACTGATATTCTTTTTGAAACATCAATTTCCCCTTTTTCATTTAAAAGAATCCCTTTGTACTTGTCATCAGTTGATAACTCGTTGAGTGCATCTTCAATTAGGTTTGTTATTAGCTTTGATGCAGCACTAGATTCTTTAACAATTAACTGAGCAGCGGCCTTGTTTTGTCCTCCTCTGTAATCTGTTTCAATAGCCTTCTCTACATCGTACTTATACTCAAACTTACCATGTACTTTTGGTTTAAGGCTTTGCCTTCTACTCTTGAACTCTCCGCTATTAAATTTAGCAAGGATATCTTTCTTAAGTTCAGGTGCTAATCCTTTCTTTCCAGTTAAATAGTTTATGATTGCATTAAATATATCCTTAGCTTTTTGTATCATCTTACCAATAATCCCTTGGTGATAAGATGGAAGTGAATCAAAGTATGTAACCTTACCCTCGTTTGTCATCATGTGGGTGAAATATTCTTGCCCATTAATAAGAGGATAGATTGAATTTATTGCATTATCAAAACCACTAGGTATTGATGTGCCATCAGGGAATAAACCTTGTATCAATTTGTTGTAATAATCTGTAGTAGATATATTACCGTTAAATTCAACTAGAATCTTGTCAGCTATAATTGCCTGCTGCTGAGTGCCTGCTCCACTCATTAATTTTTTAAGAGAATTAATTCTTAGCGACTCGATGTTTGATGTTTCCCTGTCATTTAAAAAGTCATAAGTGCTATGAGCTATTTCATGAGCAACAGTGTCAGCTCCAGCCTCCCTTGAATTAGCTAGGTTAACAGCCGCTCTAATCCTTCCTTCAGATTCAAAGAAAGAACCTTTAAGTCTTACCTGATCACTAACAATGTCTTCAGCTATTTCAAAGGTAAGGTCTCTAAAGTATTTTTCTGGTATTGAATTTAAGAAATCAAGACCTTCATTAACCATCTGTTCTGGTAGAACATTAGAGTAATTATTTAACAGTTCTTTAATACCCTTAGCACCAACAGCTTGATCAATTATCCTATAAGAATCTGGATCAGTAGTCTGACCTTCTGGTGATCCAATCATTTTTCCAACAGAAGAAACTTTTCCTTTTCTGTAAGTGAAGTTGTCTCTTCCGTTTGTTGTTAGAAAATCTCTAGGCATAGCCTGCCTAGCTGTATGAGATTCAAACAGCACAGCCAGCCTAGTGAAAGCACCTTCGTACCTGTGATTAATTAAACTGTTTCTTAAGTTAGAACCAGAAAACGCACCTCTTCCTTTTAAGGATTGAGAAATTGCTGGTTGAGCATCATAAGCACCTGCTTCTTTGGTGGATTTTATAAGCTCGTTCAAAGCATTAGCCATTGCTTGCTGCCTGCCAGCCTGTGCCCTTACTGATTGGATTTTCATCAGCTTCCTGAAAACATTACTAGACATTCCTGTCTGTTTAATTGTCATTTTAACAGTGTCATCAACAATCATGTTAAGAAGGTCTAACCTAATAACATTATTAACATCAGAAATTCGTTCGCTATTTTTAGTCCAAGCAAAAATTTCTTTATTGTACTTTTCTATTTCATTAGCACTCGCGTTCCTTTTTAACTGCGGCTTTTGTATTAAATTTAATTTAGCCTTTTCATTCTCTTTAAGAACTTCGTTATAATAACTCTCTACTTTTCCAGGCTTATCGAAAGCTGCTAATGATTTCCATTCCGCTGAATCAAACACAGCCATAACGTCCTCGCTGTTTTCCATTAATGTTTTTAACCTAGCAAAAATATGAACAGGTGTTTGTTCTGAATTATTAATCAAAGCATAAGCTGGAAGCTTGAGAGCGTCATTAATATTAGCCTTATAATATCTTTCAGAAATTACATCGTCATTAAATTGAAGGTTCAACTTAAGCATTTGAGAAAACAGATCAATGTTATCTAGGTTTGATCTAAACTTTCTTCCTTTTACAAAAGCTCTTAACTCATCTTTAAAGAATGTTTTTTTAGGATCTTTAGCGAAGTCAGCCGCAACCCCTTTACTGCTTTTACTTGCAGTGCCGAAGCTAATGAACCTTCTCATTATATCATATGCAGATATATCCTGACCTCTATCTGATTGACTTGAAAAAACTTTCTTTACCTCAGATCTAAAATCATCTGCTAATCCAATTTCAACAGACGCCATATTATAAAGCTCTTCCCAGTCTCTGTTCTCTCCTAAATCAAAAGTCTTGTTAATAAAATCAACCAGCCTTTTTTGCCTTCTGCCCGTGCCGTAAGACAACCCAATAGAACCTAGTAAATTCTCTCTTAAATTATTTCTTTTCTCGTACCCAGCAAACCCTTCTTGATCGTAGTCAAACTCAATCATTAACTCTTCAAGCATTTGGCTTTCATACTTGTCTACATAACTATCTATTAAATCTTTATCAAGCACCTGAACAGTTGTATCTGTTTCTCTAACAGAAAACTCATCATCAATCTCACTAAGCAACTCATTGAAAGTTTCTTTAGCCGACTTGGAAAAAGACAACTTACTTTCTATATCCTCACTTAAAGAAGAAAAAGCACTTCTGTATCTTCCTTTTTTATTCTCTTCTTCTAAAGCTTCACGGAACTTCTTTTTAAGAGAAAGTATTTCTTTTTTCTTTTTTCCAAATTCTTTGTATCCATTTGGAATCTCAAGGGGGAACAAAGCTTTAATAAGTTTTCCAAACTTTTTAGAAACAGGAGAAAAAGTTCCCTTTGCATTTCGATCTTTTTCTGTTGGTAAAAGTCCGTTTTTATCAAGCACAGTATTTAACTGATTAATAGCAGACTCGCCAGCTAACTCAGAAGCACTGTACAAAGTGTCGTTATCTATACCGTCATATATTTCATAACTAACAAGATCATTGTTGACCACCATTTCTGCGTGGCTTCTGATTAGATCTTCCATTGTTCTGTTAGGATTGTTAAGAAGATCTCTATAGGCTTTTCTTGCCCTGCCTAGTCTAGTCTTTAACTGTCTAGTCTTAGCTGAAAACTCAGAGTCTTGTTTATCTGCCTGAGATAACCGTTCCATCTCATCATCTGTAGGAACATCCTCTTTTATTACATCCTGATACCCTGCCTCTTCTGTATATGTAGAAGATTGAATGTCTTGTGCAGTATCTTCCTTAACTATTTTTTCAGATATGTCTTCACTTACTTTTGTCGGTAGCTCTCTGTTGTAAATTTCTGCATACTGACTAATAGGCTCAAAATATATTCCATTTAATAATAAAAATATTTCATGACTGTTTGATTTTTTCTGAGCATCAGTAGATTTTAAATATGCACCAACCTGCCTAGCTAGCTCTCTTGTTTGAAAATCAAGCCTTTTAGGCATAAGGCCAACAGATTTTACTTTAAGTTTCTTCTTATCTTTGTAGTCATATATTGGCTCATAGCTTCTCCCGCTTTTTTCAAGAGCTCTAAATTTTTTAATAACTTGTTCAGCATCTTTTATATATCTTTCCTGAGTATCAATGATATTTCTTAATTCATTTTTTCTGATTTCAGAAATATCTGATGCAGTTTTTTTAGTCGGACTCAACTTTCTAGATGCTGTTCCTTTAATAGCTGTAGCTACAGTTATGTAATGATTTAAATAATCGTACTTACTTTCTAAAGGTACACCCCCGACACTGGTTAAAGGTTTTTTGTTCTTATGGTTGATTTGATTTTCAACTATAGATTTAAAGTTATCATCTTCAAGGAACCTTAATCTTCCGTACCCTTCAAGGCTCCTCTCTTTAATAATTTTATTTATTATCGAATCCGCCTCATTTAAAGAATTGTTATGATCTTGAATAAACCTATGAGCTATAACCCTAGTAGATAAAACAATTAGATCAGAAATTTCTTTTGCGTTCTTACTAGATATTTGAAAGTCATCTTCTGGTTGAAGTTCTTTAAAAATATTTTCAGGCTTATAAGTCTTACTTCTGTCAAGGATCTGGTGCTTCCTTGCTAACTCAATAAAACCAGACAAATCACGCCTATCAAAAGAACCTGCATTGTCTTTGTTTGATTCAAGTAACTTAGCAAAACCCTCACTTCCGTTTTCCCTCATTGCTTTAGACAAGAATTCTATAAACTCACTTCTATCAAGGTGAGTGTAAGGCATGTCTGGAGCAAAAGAATATTTAGTTTTTCTGGAAGTCCTGTCGAAGTTCTCACTTCTAAACTCTCCTTTTTCATTCCATATCACATCGTAAGGAATATAAACGTAAGCTATCTTCTTATCATTATTAACATTTTCTGTAGTTAATGTATCTGCAATCTTGTCTTTAAGCTTGTAAGCAATAGTCATTTTGCCATTAGCATCCTCTGCTTGAATGGATATTGATAACTTCTTATCTGCCACTTTAAATAGCACAACTGAATCAGCAGTAGATCCATCCATTGCATAAAGAGTTGCTGCCGATGGTGAATCTTCAGGAGTCATCTCTGACAAATAAACTTTACTGTCGTTTTCGTTGCCTGCTACTTCCTTGCGAGATGCAATGCTGTTGTTAATCAAAGTTAAAGAACGACCAAGCCCATAGCTATCAGCACCTTTAGGAAATTGAATGTGATTTTTATTAATCCATTCAAATAGTTCTGACTCATTAGTGTCATTTAGAATGTCATTAAAAATAAAACCTATAGACTTTCCATTGTATTTTTTATCTTTTCGTTTTGATTCAAAGTATTGAATAACACCATTAGAAAACTCCGTTAGTTGTGACGGGTTAATTTTATTCTGACTTGCATAACTATTAACTAAAGCACCGACTGAATCCTTATATACCTTTTGGTATTCATCAATGATTTCATTTTTCTTTGGGTTTCTTTCAAGGGTAATCTTAAGGGATTCAATAGAATATTCAAAAGCATCACCAACAAGCCCAACAAGTTCACGAATAAATACTTTTAAATTTTCAAAGTTTAAACGTGGAAGGAAAATCATCATCTGAGATCCGTCACTAGGAATTGCTTTTCTCCCTGAATCAGATATTGTCTTTAATCTTCCTCTCATCCTCTTACTAATAGCATCTAGTTTATTAGCAGAATCTGTTGTTACATTAGCTTCTACTGTTTTTCCTTGAACTTTTAGCTTAACTTTAGTTGTTGGTTGTTCCTCTGTTTTGGTCTGTTTAGTTCTTGTTGACTTCTTCCTAGTTCCTGTTTGTTTAACGCGACTTCTTCTTGTAACTGAATCTGGTTTCTCTTCAGTTGGTTGTTCTGTTTCCTGTTTTGTTTCTGTTGTTTCTTTTAACCCTAGCCCTTTCTTTGTGTAATCTTTTTTAACAGTGGGTTGTTTCTCAAGTCTAGCCGATCTTTCGGCAGCACCCTTCAACATTGAAGCAGGAATATTTCTAGCTAATGGTGCTGGCACTTTAGGTGCTCTCTGTAATGTTTGTAGTTTTTCAGGGGATATTTTTTCTGTGCCTTCTATAGCAACGGCCTGACCCATTTGCTTCCGTATCTTTTTCTGCTCTTTATCAAGCTCAGCCTCTAATGCCTTTCTTCCACGAACATCTGCCAACACCTGTCTAATTTCTTCTGGGGTTGAGCGTGGCTTCTGTTCTTTTCTGTCAGTGTTTGCGGCTTGTATCTGTTGAACTGTGTACGCTGGCCCTTCTTCATCTAATAGAACAACTCCATTAGGTCCGATAGCTTTTGTTACCAATCCAGAATCCTGGTCTATTTCAGTAATGATAGCAGGGAACTCTCCCTTTTCTGTTTGATGCATGTATGCAGCACCACGAGCATATGCAGCACGATAATCTAAATCAGCATTACCTTGTTTGTGCGGGGCAAGATCAGATGTCATTGGCTGATCAATTGTTGCTGAATCAACACGAAGCTGCCTTCCCTTTCTTACATCATTATCTGCTAATTCTATATTAGATTCTTCTTCTAGGTTAACCCCAGTTAATTCCTGTGCACTCCTAACCAGATCAGTTGCACTTTTCTCTAACTCTGTTTGCTCAATATTAACTTCTTCATCTGGAAGAACCTTTATCTTCACCTCGTTAATTAAAGGCTCAAGCTTCTGCTTAAGCTCGTTACGAGTTTTTTCAGACTTAATTATATCTGGATTGTTTAGATCTTCTAAAAAAGCATTGTACTCGTTGAGCTCTTCTTGACTAAACATTCTGTCTTTGTTTTGAAGTTCTCTTACAAGTGCATCTGAAAGGCCGTTAAATGTTGCCAACCTTCCTTGATCTAAAATTGAATCTCTGTTGAGTGAGCTGATCTCGCTACTTCTCTTAACAAGATCAGCGTCCTCATCTGGAGAGGGATCTCTTTGAGTGTAGTTACCTACAGCCCCTATCGCCCCCAGAGGAGCACCACCAGCAAAACCTGATGCTGTTGCATCTACTAAACGAATAGCATTATTAGGAGTTAATAAATCATATGTAACATCAGCAAGTTCAGCAGCAACTTTATTTGTACCTAAGCTTAACGCTTCTTGAACAAGTTCAGTACCCCCTTCAGCAGAACCTGCTACAGAACCCCCACCTAATGCAGCAGTAATCCAATTTCTATATGTGTTTTTACCCATTGCTCTACTTTTGAACAATGCGTTTATTGGAAGTCTTTCTGCTTGGCCTTGTAGAATACCACTGACTAATGCAAGCCCCCTGTTCTCCTGACCTGTTATATCTCGGATTTCTTTTTGTTCACCACCAGAACCCGTAAGTGTCTGGCCTGTTATAGCTGACCTTGCAAACCTCCCTTTTTTAGTCTTTGCACCTAGACCAAGTACTGAGCCTACCTTACTTAATATACGGGTTCCCAAAGCACCTGCCCCAGTAACAGATGAACTTGGCTCAGGAAACAACATAGTGGCTGCATAAGGAGCAAGGAAACCAACCATGCTGCCAAAACTTTCTCCTATAAATCCTCCTAACTCATCTAGCTCAAACTTTTTTGCAGCAGGAATCACGTCTTCAAAGAAAGAACGAGTTGGAATTTTAGCGGCAGACTTACTCAAGTCTTCTTGCAAGTTTTGCAGGTAATCTGAATCTGTAGCTATTTCTCCAAATCCAACAATTCCAGCAGCTTCACCTATTGCCGTGCTTTTTAATCCTCGAACAAAAGGATTAATCGGATTGTATGAGTCGTCCATCTTTTCTCCGTAGTATCTACGAAGTCGAGAGTCAAAGGAGGGCTGGGTTGAAGTAAAAGCGGGAGCCTTACTGACTCCCGTGTACAAGAACTTTCCTTCTGGAGTTAACTCGAATCCTTCAGGAGTGCTGCTCAATACATTTTCTTTTGTTGCCATTTTTATTATTAAATTTATTTAGCACCCGCTTAACAGCGGAGCTTGATATTTTTACACACTGAAAAAAATAGTTTTCTATTTTCATGCTTATGGTCTCAAAGCAGGAGGCGGTGGTTTAACTAAATCAGGAATAATCTTGTATTCCATTTGAGGGGCTGGGGCAAAGCGTCCGTGTAAACCCCTAACCGCAGGGCCAGCCTTTGCAGGTGATGCTCCTGTGTAAGTTTGCGGGGCAGCGGTCCTTTGTCTTACTAATGCTCTTGCTGCTTTGTTAGCTTGAATCTGTGCTACCTCATCAGCTAGTTCAGCACCACTTTTACTTGATAATAATTTCTTAAGACCAGCAAATCCAAACTTAGTCAACAGAGCCCTCCCTGCACCAGTTACACCTGTGAGAAGATCAGCATATTGGATTATACTCGTAGCAAGTTCCTTGTTCTCTAAAACATTTACCCTGTCTTCCCATAAATCTCCTAAATCACGAAGGCCTTCCATTTCTGACTCAAGCATAATCTTCCTATTATCCCTAGCCTTTTGGTCAGGTGTTGCGTCCCTGAAAGCTTCAGGCCCAATAGTAGGCGGGTTTGAATACATCATACCATCTGGTCCTTCTGTTATTACATTTCCCGCCTCGGTTTCTCCCGTCACAGTTTGGGGCCAAGATTTATGTCCAGTGCCTTTTAGTAGCTGTCCAGTTGAAGGGACTCGACTAAACCACTTATCATCTGGGGAAGACCACATATTACCTGCCCTTAGTGCTTCTGGATAATTATACCCAGTGCCTTGAGGATCAAAGGGTATTTCTTCTTGAGGTAAATTCTTGTTGAGGTATGGTAAAAACGGTTGGATCGACTCACCCATTGTGCCGTCTTGGTTCATCATAAGTCCTGAACTTCTAACTGGAGGGGCAGTAAACTCAGGCATAAGATTACCATCCATATCCATTAAACCTGTGTTTGAAGTTGGTATGTAATCTGGCCCCATAGACCCATCCATTTCCATTAACCTCATATCAGATTGAGGTGGAGGGGCAGGAATAGGCGTAACATATCTTGGGTCTGTAATTCCAACAGGCACAGATTGTAATGCAGATGGAACCTCAAAGGCTTCAACAGGCATACCGCTCGGCCCTACCTCGTCCATGTCTATTAAAGCTTCAGCAGGCATACCGCTTGGCCCTACCTGATCTTGTAC
>Ga0098041_1000388_pt1 | contig 17856 bp, 6 predicted proteins | sample 8_EtaG_FD_77066 | JGI IMG/M metagenome (GOLD analysis project Ga0098041, IMG submission 77066) | Marine viral communities from the Subarctic Pacific Ocean - 8_ETSP_OMZ_AT15162 metaG | ecosystem: Environmental > Aquatic > Marine > Oceanic | place: Pacific Ocean | collected 2015-01-08
TCATGTTTGCCGAATCATGTTCATTCCATGCAATAGCAGATCCCCAAGCTCCTCCATCTCCATCGTTCCAGTTATACGCATATTCAATACGAACCATATCGTCGTTACCGAAGTCTTGAGTAAGCAGCGTATCGTGGTTAGTACTAGCACTCATGCCTACAGAACCGCCATAAGTTCTAAACTTACAACCACCACCAGTGCCAAGCTGTTTTTCGTGGAAATAGGTTCCCGCAGAGATTGTTGAAAAACGTACACTACCGTCGTAATAGGCTATTACACCTCCGTCGCCAATAATCTGTAGCCCTGATTCATTTGTTTGAGGTTCGAGGTGAATATCATTATTAGCTTGAATATAGAGATCTTCTCCTGATCCTGTAGTTTTTACTATTAGATGACCAGCTCCATCATGATGTATGTACGAATTACTTCCGTCATGCCGAATGGTTAGGTCATTTCCAGGCTGACCGAAAACAGCCTTAGCACTATCAACAAATTCAAGAGCGTTATCTGACTTATCCCATACAACATTATTTGCTGCACCTGTCAGAGTGACATCACCATCAACAGTTAAACCATCAGCAACTAAGGTTCCCGTTACCGTAACGCCAGCCGCTGTGGTGGCTATTCTAGCTGAATTATCATGGTAAAGGGTTGCTCCACCACCGGGAATAAATAGGGCTGTATATTCAGCAGCACTTTTTTTACCAAAATATAAAGGACCATCACCTTTTATAAAATTATTGGTTCCGTCGTGCCAGAGCTGGAAATCTTGACCTGCACCCAATTCAAGCTTTAGATTGTCAACATCAAGACGCAAACTGTTTTTACATTGTATAAAAGTTCCAGCATCTCTCATATCCATAACTGTATTACCATCAGCATCTGCCATGACTAATCTGCCACCAGCTCCAGCAGAAGAAGCGTCATATCCTACAAGTTGCCAACAATAATTACCATCTGTGTCCTTAAGAATTAGATAGCAAGTAGTGGCATTTCCAAGAACACCTGCTCCAGTACTTGTCGTCTCAAAACTCTTACTGCCGTCGTAATAGAGATTAGTCTCTCCATCAGCAGCACCATATAAAGAATATTCACCTGCCTTCGGTTGTAAAGCTACTCCAGTTGCACCATATACAAGTGTAAATCCAGTACTACCTTTTATGTAAGAGTGGGATCCATCATGATACAGCTCTAAATCATTCCCCGTTCCTAACCGTATCTTCTCATTATCCAAGAGGTCGATTGGAGTCTTCAAACCTCTGTCATCTATTTTTGTTAATGCCATAGTTATTTAGCCTCCAATGCTGTTACTTTTGCGGATAGTTCTTTAATTGCGTTTAACATATGCCAAAATAAACCTTCAGTTTGTAATGTCTTTACCCCACCAGAAGTTGTTGAAACAGCACTTCCTAACACAGCTTCTACTTCTTGAGCAATTAGTCCTAACTGAGTTCCAGTTTTATTTACTACAGCAGATTTGATTACATCTGTTAATTCTGGATTATCAGTTTTTATTTCATCTTCAGTTTTATATTCGTAGTTTCTTACTTGTAACTGGTTGATTATTGATAGACCAGTATTGTAATTTACTATGTTCTTTTTTATACGTTGATCAGAAGTTGTTGACCAACTAGAATTATTAGCTTCGTTATATGCACCATTTGAGCCACCTATAAACGATGTATCATCACCTTTTCCAGTTAAATCATGTCCAAATACATATTGTTTCGAGGCAGTTGCACTGTTTGGGTTAGCATTAGTTCCTACGCATACACATCTAGCAGCTGTTGTCATCGTATCTCCAGCGTCTTTTCCTATGCACACATTCATTCCATCACCAGTTGTGGCTGCTTTTAATGCCCTCATTCCAACAGCAACGTTTTCATTTTGTGTTGTGTTTACTCTTAATGCCTCTTCTCCAAGAGCTACATTATCATTTCCAGTTGTGTTAGCACCTAAAGTATTAACACCTATACCCAGATTCCTTGAACCAGTTGTATTTACGTCTAAACAGGATACTCCTATAGCAATATTATGTTCTCCTGTTGTGTTTCCAGTCAATGCGTTTTTACCTACAGCAACCTGATTACTACCTGTAGTATTAGCATCTAACGTATAAGTACCAACAGCAACATTATTATCTCCTGTTGTGTTTTCCCTTAGAGCATCTTTACCAACAGCAGTATTATCAGATGCGGTTGTGTTTTTAAATAAAGTTTTATGACCTAAAGCAACATTGCTAACTCCTGTTGTGTTTGCTTCTAATGCTCTAAACCCAACAGCAGTGTTACTAGCACCTGTTGTGGTTGCTTGTAAAGATTCAAGTCCTACAGCTACGTTCTCTGATCCTGTTGTGTTTCCTGCTAAAGCTGCATAACCAACAGCAACATTACTATCAGCAGTTGTGTTCGAGTCTAAAGCATTAAAACCAACAGCAACATTATAATTACCTGTTGTATTAAGAACTAAAGTTTGTCTACCAATACCAACATTTCTCTCGCCTGTTGTGTTAGAAAGCAAAGCATCAGAACCTATTGCAGTGTTATACTGACCTGATGTATTATCTCTTAAGGCTTCATAACCAATAGCAGTATTTTCAACAGCAGTGGTGTTTTCTGATAATGTCTTTCTACCAATAGCAACATTTTTTGTTCCAGTTGTATTATCCTGTAAAGCCATATGACCTACAGCAGTATTACCAGCAGCAGTTGTGTTCTTCTGTAATGCACCATAACCCATCGCAACGTTATAACTTGCAGTTGTATTTGCTCCTAATGCGTGATTACCAAAAGCATAGTTATAAATTCCTGTTGTATTAGCATCTAACGCATTCATACCAAAAGCAGCGTTTGCAGCACCTGTTGTGTTTGCATACAATGCTTCATGACCAACAGCAGTATTTTGATCGCCTGATGTTGTTTCATACATTGCATTATTACCAACAGCAACGTTTTTAGTATCCGCAGTAGCTACGTTTAGGTTATAAAGTGCATAAACACCAACAGCAACATTCATATCTCCTCCAACATTTAAAGAAAGAGCTTTTCTACCAATAGCAGTGTTATTGTTTGCATTGTTTGCAGATTTTAATGCCTCGGAACCTACAGCCGTATTACTAGATTGTGTAGTATTTGCTTCTAATGCTTTATAACCAAGAGCAGTGTTTTCCCCTCCTGTTGTATTTGTATTTAAAGCACTTCTACCAATAGCAGTATTAGCATTTCCAGTTGTATTTGCTTGTAAAGAGTTTGCACCACAACTAGTATTATTAGCACCTGTTGTGTTTGCTACTAATGCATAGTTACCAACAGCAGTGTTAACATTACCTGTTGTGTTTGCGGTTAATGCATTATAACCAACAGCAGTATTATAACTAGAAGTTGTACATGCATCTAAAGTAAAAGCACCAACAGCTACGTTTTCTGTTCCTGTTGTGTTTGCTTCTAAAGCTACATAACCTACAGCAGTATTGTAATTTGCTGTGGTGTTGTTTTGTAAAGCCTCTCTACCTATAGCAGTATTAAAAACACCAGTTGTATTTGCAAATAAAGCATCCCAACCTATAGCCACGTTTGAATGACCAGTTGTGTTTGTATATAAACTATTATGTCCTACAGCAGTACTAGCACCACCTGTAGTATTTGACTTTAAAGAACTTTGACCAACAGCAGTATTGGCCTCTCCTGTGCTGTTTAGTAAAGCATAATAACCAACAGCAGTATTATAATGTGAAGTTGTATTGTTTGCTAGTGCTCCACCACCTATAGCAGTGTTATAAGTTCCTGTTGTATTGTCATACATGCAATCAGTACCGATGGCAACATTGCCACTAGCAGTTGTGTTTGCATTTAATGAACCCTTACCAATAGCTACGTTATTAGCTCCTGTTGTGTTTAGTTTTAATGCATTTCTTCCTACTGCTGTATTATTAGATGCGGTTGTATTTTTTTGTAATGCTTGAACTCCTATTCCTGTGTTATCACTACCTGTTGTACAATCATCTAAAGCTTCAGAACCAAAGGCAGAGTTGCTATTACCTGTAGTTAAAGAATCTAAAGCTTCGCCACCTACAGCAGTATTAGATGCTCCAGAAGTTAAATCGGTTAATGTATCTATACCAACCGCTACATTATAAGTACCAGAGACACTAGCATCTAAAGCATTTTTACCAACAGCAGTATTATTGGTAACGGAGTTTGCACCTTTACCTACAGTTACACCATTAATATTAAAGTCTTCATTGTTTGCAATCTTTGCTGCTGTAACTGCATCATCAGCTATCTTAGCTGTAGTAACTGCTAGGTTCTGTAGTTTGTCTGTACTTACTGTATTATTACTTGGTGTACCAATAGCTACTGTAGATCCTACCGTGATGATAAAGTAATCAGCACCAGAAGGAGGGGCGGCAGAGAAAACGATAGTAGAGCCATTAATGGCAAATCCCTCAGAGGGTTGCCCTGTTCCAGAGTTAGGTTTCTGAATGACTCCATTGACACTAACAATAAGTTGTTGAGCACTAGTTGGTGGGTTAGATATTGTAAATCTATAAGCTGTTCCATCTAATGTTGCTGAGTTACCACCTGTACCACTATAACTAGATATAGTATTAATATAGAAATTACCAGTAGATGTTACTTCTTCCCATGCAGATGAAGTGGCATTATATACCATCATCTTATTATTAGAAGTATCAAACCATAAGTCACCATCATCTAATGAAGATGAAGGAGCAGAGGATGCTACTCTATATCTATTATTAAAGTCATTAATATCATCACTAAGACTCTTAATATCTGATTCTTTACCTAATAGTTTATGGTAAGTATAAGTATTACTTGATCCAGTAGAGCTTACCATTAAGCCCATAGTATCTGTCAATGTGGTGCTGTATAGCGTCGAAGGGAATCCATTGATAGTTACGTTATCTGATCCATTTCCAGCTGTTCTAGCCGTCGTAGAGACGCCACTGCCGTTGATAACGATACCACCAGCATCTGCAATACTGATTACGACACCAGAGGCAGGTTGTGTTGGGAAACTATCTTCATTAGCTATTACTTCTAGACCACCTAAAGGGGCAATCTGAGCAGCAACATAATCAACAACAGCTCCACTAGTAGGGTATGCGGCATCAGTATCTGATATAGTTGTTTCAACAGACTTACCATCAACCACTGTATTGATTTCAGCAAGAGTTGCAGTAAGATTAGTATTAGCCGCAAGGATACTTGCAGTAGCTGATTGCATACCAGCAAGCGTTGTGAGTTCAGCATCAGCAATCTCGGTAGTTGTAACAGCATTTGCAGCTATCTTAGAAGATGTTACTGCATTGTTTGCTATAGCTGCAGTATCAACAGCATTGTCTGCTAGTTCTGAAGCTGTCACAGCATTAGTTGCAATGCTATCTGTATTAACTGCATCAGTAGCTATTTTAGCATTAGTAACTTGATCATCACCAATATGCTGAGTATCAATAGATCCATCTACATAATGTTCTGAGTCTATTTGATCATTAGCTATCTTAGCATTAGTAACAGAATCATTAACTATTTCAGCACTACCAACAGAGTTATCTGCCATCTTAGCTAAAGTAATGGCATTGTCTACTATAGAATCTGTGACTACAGCATTTGTTGCTAGTTCATTAGCACCCACAGCATCATCTGCTAGTTTAACTTGTGTAACTGAATTAGAAGCTAACGCTGTAGCATCTACAGACCCCGGAGCATAATGTTCTGAATCAATTGAGTCAGCTGCATAGTGTTCTGAATTTATAGCATCATCAGCTATCTTAGTACCATCTACTATATCAGCAGCTAAATGTTCTCTATCTATAGATCCATCTGTATAGTGTTCAGAGTTTATAGCATTATCAGCAATCTGAGCACCTGTAACTGCATCAGCTGCTATAGCTGTAGTGTCTACAGAATTAGCAGCATAATGTTCTGTATCTAAAGAATCAGCAACTATATGTTCTGAGTCTACACTATCATCTGCTATTTTAGTTCCGTTAATTGCATCAGCTGCAATCATTCCTCTAGCAACTGTTCCTGTATCTCCTGTAGTTACTACGTTACCTGTCACATTAGGGAAGGTAATAGTATTATCAGCAGTAGGATCAGCTACTGTTAATTTAGTTTCATATGCATTATCTGTTGCACCCTCAAATACAATGTCAGCATCCTCACCCATCGTGAGGTCTCCTGTCATAGTACCACCAAGGTTACTTACATATCTTTCAGTAACTTCTTGAGTAGCGTATAAGTTTTGGGTGAAGTTATCATTCAAGTCTTCAGACTTGATAGCTGAACCTGCATAAAAGGTGGCTGCTAGGCTGTCAGAGTCTGTCTCTCTGTATATTTTGATTTTGACTCCACTAGCGGGAGCAGTATTAAATTGTATCGTTGTAGCATTTGGGATGGTAAATGCTGTAGTAACGGTTGCATCTAGAGATGCTTTGATCTCTGATTGCTTTAGATATGGAAATGTAAAAGAGTAATTAGTGGTGGAATTATTACCCGTATATGAGTTCTGTGTAACAGCCATAGTAGTCGTTATTTAGCCATTTGTAATAGTTTTCTGGTTTCTAATTCTTTTTTCTGTATATCTGATGCACCTTGAACATCACCTTGAGTCATTGCTTTATCAGCTTTTCTTTGCATTAGAATAGTGTTTTTAATGACTTCTTTTTCTTCAAGGTATCTCTTTTCAGCGATTATTTGAGCATCTTTAAGTATCTTATCTATCTCTCTAAATAAAGGTAATCTTTCGGTCTTTAGTTTAATCATTTCATTATCTAAATCACCACCTTGTACTCTATGGCTTCTTAATAAACCTATCTGTTTCTTATACTCTTTATTATTCATTAAAGGTATAAGTTTCTTATAGAGCTGTTGTTCACCTATATACTTATAAATCTGTTCTCTTTCTTCTGGTTGGTATTCATATGATCCAGTAGAATCTTTCTTTAGTCTACCTAACCCATCCCATCCAGTAGTAAGCAACCACTTTCTCCATGGTTCTGATGTACCACTAATTTTAATAGGACTGAGTGAATTAAGTATTCTAAGGAATGGATTATCAATATCATTAAGAGCTTTTCCAGTCCAGATATCTAATTGATCTGGTAAGAAACTAGAAGCTATAGGTATTTTATTCTGAACATATTTAGGAATACTATCCTCTATATCTTTTTGTGTAGATGTGATAGCATTACTTGTTACACCAAGAGCACCTGATTGAGGTATGAATGCTCTAGCCGCATTAGCAACCAATCTAGTCCATCCTGTTAAATCACCATTAGCAGCTGCTACAAGCGGTTCTATACTAGTTAGAGGAGTCTCATTCAGGAATGTAGCAGAGAGAGTCCACATGATCTTTGCCATCTTATCTTCCATAAATGGCTGATCTAGATCTCTAGCATAGTATGCCATATCTCCTAGTATACTTAATATAGGATCTACACCTACTATACCTTTATACGATACCCATTTACCGCCAATATTAATAGTTTTAGGTGTGTACCCTAACTGATCTCTTTCTTTATTTCTACGAGATTTATTATAGTGACCGTTACCTCTAATGTTACCAGCCATAGCATAGTCCCATAGACCTTTAGTCAATAGACCACTAAATGCTAATCTACCAGTATATTCAGCTCTTAGATTCTTAAATAGCTCTTTTGCATTAGGAGTGGTAGCCATGTCTATGCCATGCTCTGCTAACGCTCTAGCTATATCATCATCAGTTGTAGCCCATATAGTTTTACTATACTTATTGATTCCGGGTATAACACTGATAGGTGTCCAAGATAAAGCATTCCTTACATAGTTACTACCAGTTCTAGGGAACATAAGCATAAACTTACTAACAGGATATGCAGTTGTAGCTTGATTTAACCAGTTAGCTACACCGTCATCTAAGTTCAAAGATAATTCACCTGATATAGATTTCAATGCTTTATCAGTAATTAAACCATCTTTATCAAACATAGAATCATAATGAATCTTTTCAGCTTTATGAATCTTAGTCCAGTCTGCGTAACCAAATTCAGTAAATACATCATCGTAAGCTCTAGTTCTAGATAGATAATGAGCTAGATGTGTCTGACTAAATACATCAGTAAAGACCATCCCTGTCATACCATATCTCAAGGATTTCATCTTAGACATTTCTAACAAGGCTTTAGCTACATCATACTGATATACTCTACCAAAATTACCTTCAGCTTCCCATACTGGTCTCATGTCTTCCATGATTTCCCAAGTCTTATCCTCTTTGAATACAAAGTCTTTACGATAAGCTTTGGTCATAAACTCAGGATCTTTATGTGCCTTCTTCATCATTTTAAATGCATCATGTAATGCTCTCCTGTTTGTTTCAAAAACAGCACCATTAAAATACATTGTTCTTTTGAATCCTTCAAAGTCATCAGCCATTCCCCAGATACCATGACCTAATAAACCAGTAATAGGTTTTAGGATAAGTTGTGAGGTATTACCTACTCCAGCTCTAAATGCAGATATACCAGATAATACATTATTATATAATACACCCCAAGTAGATCTAGCAAATAGATTTAATTGTTTAGGATCTGGACTTTTTAGCATACCAGTAGGTGTAATCTGTTCAGCAGCCCACTTCATTAACTTAGCTAGACTATCTACATCTCCATCAGTATGAGCAAATGCATCAACTAAAGGACGCATAGCTAAAGGATTTGTATCAGCTAGTTTCTTTAATTCTTCAGTAAACTTAAGATTCTTAGCATGAATAGCATTCTCAGCAGTTTTAAATTCACTGGATAAAGTATCTATAACTTCTTGTATAGGCTTATCTTCAGGTATAGCATCGAACCAGTTCTTATTCCTTAAACTCCAACCAGATATATACTTATTTAAACCATACTCATCCATCAAGAATAGCATCTTATCAATAATAAGATCCATTGCTCTAGGATCATCAATGTACGGTTGTAATTCTTGAACAGCTTCAGCGATAGTAGCTGCTTCTCTTCCTAAAGTATCCATAGCTCTAGCAGAGGACTCAGCGATCTTCCTACCTAAGAATCTATCAGCTAGATCTCTCATAGCAAATGCAGCTGCTCTAGCTTGTTCTTCATTGATGTACTCAACTTTGAATCTACCTAGAAGTAAGTTCTTAACATCTTTGTTTTCTGCAAATAGTTTTCTTACATCATCAACTGATAACTCAGGGTTTACAATATCTTTGTAAATAGCCCATGCAGTCTCATTCATTTGTTCAGATGAGAATCTAAACCCATCTACCAATGCATTGAATCTACCTGTATCCCTAGCTTGTTCAGCTACACCCATGATAGCATCTCTAGAAGTACTACCAACCATTAAACCTTTAGCTCTCATAGCTTCAGTTAAAATTGGTGCGTTATCTCCCTTTGATATACCAGTCTTATTAGCAGCTACATCAGCCATATTACGGGCTATATTACCCGGAGGTACTGATTGCCTAGCATTACCTGCTTCATCCAATATAGGAGTCACGTCAGGGTCAAATTGAGTAGGATCAGAATTCTGTTGCAGTTTGTTGATAGCAGCTATATTCCTTTCAGATGTAGCATTATCATCTAGTGCATCTAGTGCAGCATTGATATCATCTAACTGATCTAATTGAGAAACTAATGCTTCTCTTTCATCAATTAGTCTAGCTTGTGTTTTACTGGTAATATTATCACTACCTAAAGCTAGTTGAGTATCAATTTCTTGAATCCTAATTAGTTTATTAATGTCAGCTTCTTTTACAACTGATGTTTGTTTATATCTTGCAGCAGTTTCATCAAGAGGCTCCATCCAGCCCATTGTTTTCTGACCACCTTTAATCTGTATAAAGGCTCCTAAAGTGTGACCGATGACACTGAGACCAGCAGTATCAAACATGTTCTTATATTTCCTAACTCTAGGACTATCACTATCTAAAGTCTTAGCCCAATTAGGAATAGGTACTGCACCTTTCTCTCCAAATACACCGGGGAAGAAATCAGACAATGCTCTTAATGCATTATCATCCTCACCGACATCACTAAGACCAATCACTCCAACTTCTGAAGCAGTGAATGCTCCCATACCTATAAGTTTCTTTTGAATAGGCATCATTTCAGCTGGTAAAGTATCTACCTTTTTCTGTATATGTTTACCAGATAATAAGGAAGGAACTACAATAGATAACATCTTTCTAGCACCTTGCATAAAGCCAGTTTTAGATTTAGTCTTTCTATCATACCAGTTATCTAAAGCACCTAACCCCGGTAGAACACCTACAGCATCCATCATGAAATCAGTAGTAGCTCCCATGCTCATATCAGTTAGATTCCTGATAGTATCACTAAACCCACCTAAAGAATAGTTGTTATACTTTTCTTTTTGCTCTGCTTTTAATGTTTCATATCTCTCAGGAGTTACTCCGTAGTATTTAAGATACCATGCTTTTTTAGCAATCTCTCTTTGTTGAGTTAAGTTTGGATCATTAACCCAGATAGAACCAGTTTTTAATAAGTTTAAACGTGGGTTGGGAGATTTACCAATACTCTTCCAGTTATCATACTCAGCCCACATTTGGTCTTGATTACCTTGAGCTTTTGGAACAAGATTTTTATCTTTAGGTACTGTAGTATCACCACTAAATGTAGTATCAGCTTGATCTGTAGCAGACAGTTCCTGTAACTGAGCTAGTTTTGTTTCTTTATCTTCACTAGCTTTCAGCTTCTCATCATGAAGATCTTCGTTTAATAATGTCATTGTTGTAGATCCTCAAGAGTGTGTTGTGATTCTAAGTACTTCATTCTTATTCCATCAGATTCTATAGTATATGAATCTTGTTTAAAAGGTATCTGACCATCATAAGTATTTAATAATTCTAAGTATACTTGTGCTCTCATTTTATTTTCATCACTCATTCTGTGGAAATTTCCTATATTCATTATAGAATTTTTAGCTGTATTAGTTACACGATCTAAAGCTCCAAGAGGTACCTGTGTTTTTATACCTTTAGCAGCCAGATACTTATTTAATATCTCTGTTTTTGAAAACATTTTATCTCTAACAGGTTGAGTATAATACAGGTAATCAATAGCTGCATTCGATCCTACATTTTCACCATTGATGATTTGATTAAGACTAATATCAACATAGTCCTGATCTACAAGATTTATGTTTGCTACACCTGCATCTCCTTCAGCTGCTTCAATCTCATCAAATAAAACATCCCAGCCTTCAGCTACCTTTTCTTGTAATCCGTCTGAATCTAAACCTTTAGCCTCATCTACAATACCTAGCATAGCAGGGAAGACTGTATTAGCTCCTGATGTATCAGGTTTTTGTCTATAGATACCTTTTTTAGATTCATACCTTTCTATAACTTTAGCAAATGCTGCACTAACTCTTGCTCGACCACTAGTATACTTCTTATCGTCTGCTATTTCTCTATACTGAAAATAGAAATCTTGAACCATAGCATCCGCCATTGGTCCAGCTGTAGCATTTGTTCTAGTATTCAAATCAGAAATACCTAACTCTCCTTTTAAAAAGTCTTCCATAAAATCTCTGACTTTTTTATTAGAAGCACCACTAGAATTTAACTCATCTAGCTGTCTAGTAAACTCATTGAATCTCTGCCTATCTTCTTTACCAAGATACTGCATAGCTTCTTTATAGCCCTTATAGTCATTATTGTTATAAGCACTATTTATATTCTCATTAACTAGATAACCTAAACTACCATTTTGTTTAGGGTTAAATACTTTAAGTTTATTTAGATAGTCTAGTGTTTCTGTTTTACCCGGATGACCATCTATTAAAGCACCAATTTGGTCTGAGTTATTAGGATCAATTTCACCTGATTCTACTTTAGTTTGTATCTTTGTTAAAGCTACAGCATCATCAATCTCTTCTTTTTTAGTCTTTTGTTTATTATCTGCTTCCTCTTTTTTAAGTAAGGAATCATCAGCGTCTTTTCTTAAATCAGGATGCCTTTCCCACATTAATTTTCTTTTATCTAATGTGGGATCAGCAGTTACTTCTGGACTTCTAGCTTGTCCGGGGAAAGCTATATTTAACTTTTCAAAATTTTCTCTAGTTATTATACCTTCATTAATTAGCAGATCTTGTACAGCTGAATAGGCTTGCTTTACATTCATTTCCTGTAAAGAAGCCTCTCCATTTTCACCTATTACATATCTATATTGATAAAGTTTAATAGTATGATTAAATTTATCTTCCCAATCATTAGGGCTGTTTGTATTAGCTTTTAATCCAGCAATTAATCCAGTTTTAGGATTATATAAACTATCTTCATCTTCTTTAGCCCAGTCAAGTTTATTTCTTTTAAATGCTTCATCAGTAGCCACATTCCACATGTGATCTAGGAATTTCTTACCACCTTCAGAGTTGGGGTCCATTCCTAGATTACCCATAATTTCTAAGGATCTCTGTTGGATTATATCCTCAATATTATCCTTTGTTATTTCAACTCTCTTCTTATTTGGATTCTTAGGATCAAACTTTTCTAGTTCATCTTTAAGATGAGTAATGATTTTATCAGAATCTTCTATTAATTGGCTAGATAAGATATTGTTAAGATTATGAGATCTTCTTTTTTCAATATCTAAAGAATGTGCATGTTCAGTTCTTTTAAAGTGACCATTATTCTTTGGATCTGTATAGATTCTATCAACTTCATTAATAATTCCAGAAGATGATATATTATTTAGTATCTTTGAATTATTAATTGCTTGTTCATAAATACCACCAGATCCTTTTTGTTGACCAACAATTTTCTGAGCATATTTTAAATCTATAGCATCAGTTATAGTGTCAAAAGCTTGAGCATACAGTTTAGAATAAGTAGTAGAGAAATCTTTCCAGAAAGCAGCTGATTTAGCATAATCATCTCCTTTTGCTTTAAGTGCATCAATTTCTCTATCAGCTCTTATCTTCTCATTTAGCTCCTTGTTATCCCAAACAGCATCTTCAAGAGCTTTCAATTCTTTTCTATTCTCTCTTTCTTTCCTAGCTTTATCGATAGTACTTGTAAGATATTCATCACGAACATCTTTATGTTGAGCTGCTTGCAGCTTCATACCATCGATGATAGTTTTCTGTTGCTGTTGGTAGGCTCGTAAGCCCATATCACCGAAATCTGCTCTTTTGAAACGTTGCCCTTGGGCATGTCTCTTATAGTTTTTTGCCATAGTTATTTAAACTGTAGTTAACTGATGCATATCTACATCAATCTTATCGTAACGGACCATGAGATAACCATTCTCTGCTTCTTCAACAGCATCTTCTCGCCCATGAGCGATTAGATCTTGTGCTATAACACCACGGTATTTGTCTGATTCTCCGATGTAATTCCATTCGTAAATGTTTAATCCAGAAGGAGATAGACCTACTTTTCTTATGTTTTCTTTTAAATCTATATCACTAAATAAATTTTTAGCCCAGTTTGTACTACCTAAACCTGAGAATATACTTGGTATAGCTGCACCCCATGCTGACATAGAAGCACCTGAAGCTGATGGATAACCACCTAATATAGGTTCTGGTCCTCTATCGAAGTCAGGGTTTAATGCTCTAGGATGTTGATATTCAGTTCTAGGTGTTAGTAAAGGTTGAAAAGGCATTGGCAGATCACCGGGATCTAACATCTTAGCAGCCCAAGCAGCTAAGTCAGCTGAGTATTGATCATCTTTTATTTGATCAATCATAGCTTTAGTATTACGACCAGCACTAGCTATCCCTTCATTTAACATAGCTACTTGCTGTCCAAATGCAGACATAGCAGATTGCTGTACTTTACCAGCTGATCTTCCAGCTGACCCTTTAGCTCTTATTGTACCTTCTTGTTGTAAGTATGCTAAACGATTCTCTTGAGCATCGAAAGCACCTTCTGCATGTATTTCATCTAGTTTTCTCCACTCAGAATCTGTTGCAGTTTGTGCAGCCTTTGAGTTTTGAGTAACTGTTTTACTAAATAACTCATTTGACTTTGCAAACTGAGCGTCTAAAGATGCTTGTTCTCTATTTCTAATAGCTAACTGATATAGATATTGTTGCTGATTAGTAGCATCTCTATATGCAGCACCTCTTTCATCGTTTAATTGTTGTATTCTTATCCCTTCCATCGCCCAAGCTCGATCAGCATTGAGCTTCATCCAGCTTCTATTATATGCTTCTTGGTCGTATTTCAGTTGACGTTCAGCTTGTTCTTTGCGAGCTTTTGCTTCTGAACTTGCTCCACTGCTACCGAAAAGACCACCAATTACACCTCCGGCAAATCCTAACCAACTCATATGTTAAAACCTCTTATAAAATCTCGGTGAATAATTTCCTTCCCACATCATTGAATTTAAAGACACAGGGAATGGTGAATCATTAAATATCCTCAATTGGAAGTTTTCTGTTTTCTGATGTATCGGTATTGAGAATACCGATTGATCTGATAATGCAATATCATTAGCTAGATAGGTATCAGCTATCTGTGTAGGGCTAAGTTTATACCACTCATCTAAATAGATAACTATATCATCTGCACTATATACAAGTATGTTATTAGTACCTGAAGCTGGTGCAGTTGTAAAGTGAATATAATGTGGCACATCAGTTTCTCCACTAACAGTAAAATCTGTAGTTTCTATACCACCTATTTTAACTTTTATTTTTGGTATACTAGCTGGTGTAAAAGTTAAAGCAAATACCTTTGTACTACCATCACCACTTAAAGTTTTTAATTCACTAGAAGCATTATTAAGAGTAATCTTAGGTAATGTACCTGTAGTATCTACAGTGTAGTCACTACTTAACACATTATTTATTCTAACTTTTATCTGATCATCATCAATATATTTTAAATCAGATTCATCCCACTGGTATACAGTAGTAGTTCCATCAGCTGTATACTCTTTTTTACCTTGTCTAGTACCTGTAGATTTCAGTTTGAAACCCATCACACCAGATAGACCTACAGCAAACTTCATTCTAGCTACAGTTAACGTAGCAGTATAGTCTGTAAGTTTCTTTGATTCATCAGTCCTAACGTATGTCTTAGGTAATATAATATCTAGATCATATTTCCATCCAACTATTACATCATTCTGTACATCTGATAGATCTTTACCTTGAACTTTAAAATATGGATAACTACCATCATCTGTTACTACAGTAGGTGTAGTAGTAAATCCAGACTCAGTAAACTGTCCAGTAGCTGTTGTACCTTTAACAACTATAATAGGAGTTAATCCTGTAACATTGTTCCAAGGTATATAACACTTAGAAAATCTATTTGTTGTATCAAACTCAACCTTCTTTAAAGAACCACCAGTCTGTCCATTACTAGCTTCAGTATATAGATCCATACATGGATTAATTCTACTACCATCATTATTTACTATGATAGCATCAGATGGACTCTGACTTAAACTAGCTACACTTAATGTAAACTGATTACCTTGTTTAGTAACAGCAAACATATCATCTTGGTCAACAGCTACAGTCTGTACTGTACCCATTAGTTCCCAATTAAACCATGCTTCTACTAAGTTCTCTTTACCATCACTATATGTACGGTAAAAATAAACCTTTTTATCTGATTGACTAGACATAGCCAAGAATTGATTTTGTGGACTAGCAATGAACGTATCAATGGTAGCTGGAACCCACTCATTTACAACTCTTCCAATATCTAATACTATAGGGTTCTCGTCTTGACCACGTGTGACCATTCCGAATATCCTAGTATAAGCTGGAGTTTTACTTAAGAAATTTATATTAGTACCCATATCAACTGGATCTACATCCGTATCCATCTCATAGCTACAAATAGTTCTGATGTTAGCAGATGATGGTGTTAGAATTCCGTCAGCAGAACTCATGATAAATTGTTGACTCTTACTAAACAAGACTAAACCTTGTGTAGTAGGAATTATACCATGGAGTGTGGCTGGTCGAATTGACGAACAACTTATGTCTACTGGATCAGCGTCTGTAACTGTCTGTGCAGATGTATGATAGAAATTGTAGAAATCTTGTGATTGACTCATAGATACATTATCTCTTGATAAGAATCCGAGTCTGTTGTTATGGAAAAATGCTTGTTCTATTTTATTCCCTACAAAGCTAGGGTGTGAATTAGTTCTGTCATCTCCTACTAATCTAGCTGTCCACGCTATCTTCTGAAAGGTAAACACGTTAGTAGAATTATTGACTAATTCATGTGGCATAGTTGTATCAGTTAAACCTGTAGATTTTGTAGGGTCTATTGTTTCTGCCCAATAACCTCTACCAGAAGTTCCGTCTTCTGCTACAAATTTAGCAAAGTATGTATCGGCAGCATTCTCAGAGTTAATAACTCTAACTACACGACCATGCTTAGATTGATAAGGTAGTTGTGATACATTATCAACTTGATCTTGAAGTACATTTAATTTAGTATTAGCAGAACCACCAGAACAAGTAATTGCAAAAGCAGTATCTGTACCGCTTACTGTTCTCTTTAGTTCTAAAGATTGTGCATATTTAGTTACTGTTAATCCTGTTATATTTAAACCATCAATACGAGTTTTTAATTCAGTTAATAATCCATCATAAGTTTGTGTAGCTGGAGAATCATACTCTGAAATACTACCAGAGTTACTTCCATCAGCATCACTAATAGTAACATTATATGGTCCTATAGGAGTATCACTTAAAACTAATGTAGCTTCAGATTTAACTTCAAAAGTAGGAGCAGCTAGTGCTGTAATTGTATGCAAGTTATTACATACAATAGAAGTATCTTGTACAGTTAGTATGTCATAGTTTGTACGTGCTCCTGTAAGGTATGCCTGTGCTCCTGTACCGTAGTTAACAGTGCAGACTACCCCAGTAGCAGCATTCCAAATATCTATGTCTCCTGTGCCCCCTCCGGCAGGTTTGATGCAACCTATATATTTCTCATCATTATCTCTGTGGATATAAAACCACTTAGAACTATCATAAGTAGTTCCCGTACCTAAATTAGCTAACCATTTAAACCCCGGTCTTTTAGTAAGACCAAAGGTAGGATCAGGATAACCATTTAGACATTCGCTTACTTGGTTTGGTAACTTCTTATCATCGGATTGTTTTGATACTCCCCCTAAATAGTTACTCACTCGTTGAGTTATTGCTGCCATTATCTTTTAAGTGCATGGAATGGTTGATAACTTTGATAGTAATTCGTTTGACCTTGGGGATGACCAAAGAATGTAAACTGACCTTGTTGTGTTTCGTACTCTAGAGCTAATGCTCTTGTATAAGCTTCTTGTTGTTGAAGCATCTGGTATTGATTACCATCTCCTACTATTCTTTGAGATACTATAGTAGCAGCTCTAGCTGTTATGAAATCTTGTATTGGTTGAGGTATATCTACCCAATCATATTCATATACAACATCACATTCTATAGTTTCTTCTGTCCATTTATCAGTATGATGTGCTCTATCATATAGTCTGCCATTTCTACGAACAGCATCATACTCCATGTTAGCTGCATTTTCTGTCAGCTTCATTTGTATTACATTGTTTGGTATAACTATGTAGTCATCTGTATCAGGTGTAAAGTCAACATGATACTCCTTATTAAAAGTCCAGCCTTCAGCTTGAACTTCTCTTGATACCTGTAGCAACGTATCGTATGCAATCGCAACGTCTGGGTTGGTAGTGTCCAACGTGGTTACAGGAGCCTGACCACATGACGACAGGATTTGATTTATGGCAGGTAATTCTTTTGTAGCGTTAGTGGTAGGAAAAGGCATGATTATAATTTGTAAATAAAAAAGGGAGCCGAAGCCCCCTTATATGTGCATAGA
>Ga0098041_1000392_pt1 | contig 17723 bp, 27 predicted proteins | sample 8_EtaG_FD_77066 | JGI IMG/M metagenome (GOLD analysis project Ga0098041, IMG submission 77066) | Marine viral communities from the Subarctic Pacific Ocean - 8_ETSP_OMZ_AT15162 metaG | ecosystem: Environmental > Aquatic > Marine > Oceanic | place: Pacific Ocean | collected 2015-01-08
AAGAGCTATAGGTGCTTTTATAGGTTCATTTACAACAACAACTGCTATTGCAGCAAACACATCTGTAGTTTCTACAGAGCTTACAGACTCTGGGTTTACTAATGATGATGCACTAAATGACACCTTTATTAAAATTACAAGTGCAAACAATGATGACACTGTAAGGCGTGTAACGGACTATACAGCGAGTTCTGGAACAATTACTGTATCAGGTACTTCTTTGACTTCTGATAGCAGCACACAAGCTACTTTTGAAATTTACAGGTATGATCCTAACCAACTAAGAGATTCTCTTAATGATGCAAGGTTTAATGTATTTCCAAGGTTATATAAAGAAGTAAACGACAGAACTTTATGCCTAGCAGACACACAGAATAAGTATGCAAGGCCTTCGTCTGTTGCACCAGGGTATGTAAGACAGATATATGAAGAGTCAAGAATAGATGCTCAAAGCTACGGAAACAATATTGTAAACACATTAAACTGTGACTTTGAAACATGGACAGACTCAACTACACCTGCTGACTGGGTAAACTCAAACTTTACAAGTATTACCCAAGAACAAGAAACTACATCACCAGATAACTACATGGTTTTTAGTGGAACTTCATCTGCACAGTTTCAAGTTGCAGCAAGTTCTGTTAACACAGCTTTGCTTACTGTACCTAGTGGAACTAACTATAAAGGTGAAGAGATAAATGTAGGTATATGGGTATATTCTAAAACTGCAAGCAGAGTATCTGCTGCAATACAGATTGATTCAGATTCCGTATCAACAGGAACTACCCACTCTGGAGGTGGTTGGGAGAGACTTACCCACACACTAGATGCAAAAGACTTAGACACAAGTATAAAAGTTGGCCTTCATGTAACAAGTGACTCTGATGCTTTCGTTTTTTATGCAGACGAAATGGTGGCAACAGCAGGACAAAGTGAAGTACCAAGTCTACTTGGAGCTCCTTTGCTAAACTGGAGAGAAGAAGGCGACACCATAGTTATAAAAAGTTCTATCTCTAATAGTGATAGAAGTCTGCACGTCAGAGGAATGGGTTTGCTTTCTTCCGTGTCCTCTGGCTCAGACACAATGGAAATAGACCAGCAACAAGCAAGATTGTTAATTAATCAAGCAGCAGCACTATGGTTTCAGCAAGATATAGATCAACTAGACATAGCAGACTTAAATGCAGCACAGAGAAGACAGACACACTTCCAGAACCTTGTAAATCAAGGACATGGTGGCATGGCCCCTCTAGCTCTTATGAAAGGTGTTGTAAGTAGTATTAACGGAGGATATTAATGTCAACAGCTCCGTATAGTTCAGATATTGTATTAAGTAAAACAGATGGATCTACTAATAAAGTAGGCCTAAAACTATATCGAGATGCACCGAATGTGCCTGGAGGATGGAGAATAGATCATGTGTCACCAGCTCCTCCTAGACAAGTTAGTGATTCGGCAAACTACCAGCAACAATCTCCTGACATAGGATTGGTTCTTGATCAAGACTCTTGGCATCGTGGATTTGGTGCATCAACTATATCTAGGTTCGGCACTGCTACAGAAGCTAATAGAGCAAGAGCAAGATACGGATACTCAAATGGTGTGCTGGGTATGTTTAGAGGAGAACTTGTACTTGGATATCTTCAAGATGAAACTGACATATTGATAAGAAACGGCAGGTTTGAACAACTTGCAAGTGACAGTTCATTTGATTTAACAGACTATACCACCAACAATGCCGCTCTTGTTTCTCAAACAACTTATGTAAAAAATGGTAGTCGTGGTGGTCAAATTACAGCAAGTGCAAATGGTGGATACATAGAGCAAACTATCAACAGCCCAACTCTATTTCAAAGCAAAAAAGTATTTGCTCATGTTTATTTAAGAAGAATATCAGGATCAGGTAATGCAAAGATACAGATTGTAGACTCCGCTGCCACAGCATCAGGTGACGAAGTTACAAGCACATCAGCTTTTGCAGCATCTCAAACTAACATTACTGTAAATGCAAGTGCATCAAGTCTTAAGGTCAGAATAACTTTATCTACAAGCGGTGATGTTTTTGCAGTTGATGATATTGCATTTTTTCCTGAAGGTGGTGCTACATGGACTGAACCACAAGAATTTAGCAGTAATATTTACGCAGCTTGTGGTAGAGCAATATATAAATGGGATGACACAAATGAATTATGGAACGCAGTTTACCTTGATGCTGCCTATGCAATTACAGATTTAATTAGTTTTGATGGTGCTTTATATGCAGGCAGAGGTACAAGTGCAAACTATTTAAGAAGCACTGATGGTACTACATGGTCTAATCCCTCTACAAACAGTGGAAACGGAAGACTTGCAGAATTTTTTGCAAGAGCTCGTAATGCAAGTGGTGATTTAGCGTTATTTAAAAGTAGAACAAACCAAATATCGGTATCTACAGATCCATCAGACACTGCTAACTTTGGTAGTGAAATCAAATGTGGTGACTCAGATAGAGACATAACTAATTTATTTTCAGCTAACGACAGGTTGTATGTAGGAAGAGAAGATGGTCTCTTTCAATACTCAAGAAGTGCAAACAAGTTTCTTGATTTACAACCAGAAGCTAATCTTTTTCCAGACGATTCAAACTTTAAATCAGCACAAGGTAGATCAGGTGCAATATTTGCAGGTGGTGGTGACCAAGCATTTTTTAGAATTGATGTTGGAAACTTTGACGGATCTTATGTTTTTACAGACCTGTCATATATTTTTAAGGCCCCTGCGTTCAGAGGATTCGGTGGAAGAGTAACAGCTCTAACGCAAGATAGAAATAACCTCTTTGTCGCACTAGCAGATGATTTAGCATCTGAGAGTTCAGGTTTCCCGTACACTTTCCCTTATTCTTTCTCAGGGGCCAACTTATCAAGAACAGTTAAACTTCTTTCTGTAAGAACACAACAAGAAGAACCTGGTAGTCGTTCAGAAGATGTACCTCATACTATTGCAAGTTTTGAGGTATCAGACATAAACGCTATGGGTAAATTTAAAGGTTCAGAAAGAACTAGCTTATTTGTTCTTGGCAATCTTGCAAACGATGATTCTTCTGACAGCAACAACAACAGAGAGCCTAGAGCTTTCAGGATTAGGATGCCAATAAGAAACGAAAATCCTGCACTAAACTCTGTTATTGAACACAGACTTACTGGGGAGTTTTATACACCTTATGTTAACTTTAACTATCCAGACATCAACAAGTCTGCAATAAAATTAACTCTTACAGGATCAAACTTATCATCAAGTAAAAATGTTCAAATATTTTATAAAACAGATGATGACACTGACAATGACAATATAGGTTGGAATACATTTGGAGACGGAACAATTACATCTACAGGCCAAACTCTTGTAGGTGACTTTGCATCTGCACTTATAAACTTTGACAGAATTAGGTTTAAACTTGTATTTACAACAGATGATATGGCCGTATCTCCAAGAATAAACTCACTCGTATTTCACGCTGCTTGGAATCCGATAGATTACAGAAGATGGACAGCAGTAATTAAATTATCAGATAAAAGGTCAATGCAACTAAGAAGAGTAAGAACTAGCACTGTGCTATCTACAGATGTATCTACTTTAGAAACTCTTAGAAAAGAACCTTTTATAAAACTACAAGATCCAGACGGATCATCACATTTTGTAAATCTTAAGTATCAGGATGCCATGACATCTTCCAGGGTGTATGCAACAAGAGGGGTTGCACCTGACCAAACAAGATTGATAACATTAGAAATGACGGAGGTCAAAACAACATGAGTAATGAGTTTCAACATAAATCGGTAGGAAGTCAGATGACTCAGACCGAGTACGAGCATACTGACGGAACAGGACATATATTTGATAGTCAATCCGCAGGAGATATTCTTTTTGCAAGTTCTAGCACAGTTCTATCAAAACTAGCGATAGGCACAGCAGGTAAAGTTCTTGCAGTAAACTCTGGTGCATCAGCTCCAGAATATGTTGCAGCACTTACAGGAGTAACCTCTGTTCTTAACACAGCTTTGGTTGTAGGTAGAGATGCAGACAATGACATAGACTTTGCAACTGACAACACAATTTTATTTAGAGCTGATGGTGCAGACCAGATTAAACTTACTAATGGTGCATTATTACCTGTAACAGATGATGACATAGACTTAGGTTCATCGTCTTTGCAATTTAAAGATGGTTATTTTGATGGAACACTTGAAGCTGATGCAATTACAGTTGGTGGCACAGCAGTATTAACTGGTGGTGCAGAAACAGCGATTACCTCTATATTAAACACAAGTTTAGTTGTTGGTAGAGATGCTGATAACGATATAGATTTTGGCACAGACAACAATATTATTTTTAGGGCAGGAGCTCAAGATCAGGTTAAGTTAATAGACGGAGCTTTAGCACCAGTTACAGACAATGATGTTGACTTAGGTACAAGCTCACTTGAATTTAAAGATGCTTACTTTGATGGCACAGTTACTACAGATGCTTTGGCTATGGCAACAAACACTTCAGGTAATTTACTAATTGGTAATGGAAGTGCGTTTGCATCAACAGCAGTTGGTGATTTGTCAGAAATATCTACTGTAGCAAATGATGATGTATTTTTAGCAGTAGACACATCAGGTGGTGGTTTAAAGAAAATAGCTAGAAGTGCTATCGTTGCTGGACTTGCTACTTCAGGAGCAATATCTAACGTAGTAGAAGATACCTCACCTCAACTTGGTGGTGATTTAGATGTGCAAACAAACTCAATTATTACTGATACAAGCAACAGAAATATAAAATTAGCAGCACATGGTACAGGTTTAGTTGAAGTAAGAGGTAACACTAATCCTGGAAGTATTATATTAAATTGTGAAAGTAACTCACATGGACAAACTATTAAAGCACAAGCTCATAGTGAAGCCGTAACAAACACTCTTACATTGCCAGCAGGTGCAAGCTCAACTTTAGTATCGTTGGTTTCAACAGATACATTAACTAACAAGACATTAACTACACCTAAGATAGCAGAGATTGATTCACTTAGTTCAGGCAACATTGTTCTTGATGCTGAAGCAAACATAGAACTAAACGCAGATGGTGGAACAATTACATTTAAAGATGCGAGTGCATCACTAGGTACAATTACATCATCTGGGTATTCTGGAACAGCAGCAGTAGCAACTACAGTTACAATTACAGATAACGAATCTACAGATGAAGATAATGCAATTATATTTACAGCAGGCGGTGATGTTGATGGTGGTAACATAGGCTTAGAATCAGATGGCACTTTAACATACAACCCAAGTACGGGTAAGGTAACTGCTACAGGTTTCGTAGGAACATTAACTGGTAACGTAACTGGTAACGTAAGTGGTACAGCAGCTACAGTAACTGGAGCAGCCCAAAGCAACATTACTTCACTTGGAACACTTACTACTCTTACAGTAGATAATGTAATTACGAATGGAACAACTATTGGTCATACTGACGATACAGACTTGATGACGTTGGCAGATGGTTCTCTGACTCTTGCAGGTGATTTAAAACTAGCAGATGGAAAGCATATAAACTTAACAACTCCATTGCTGGCAGGTTCAGACCATACTGCTACTGGCACAACTGCACAAATGTTAGCAGGTGCAGCAATAACTGCATTTCAGTTAGTATGTATACATTCAACAACACAAGAAGTAGTACCAGCAGATGCTAGTGCAGCAGCAACATCAAGAGCTATCGGAATAGCATTAGCAGATATATCTGATACTGCAACAGGAACAATATTATTACATGGTTTCGTAAGAGATGACACATTTAACTTTACTACTGGTGGAGTAGTGTTCTTATCAGAAACTACAGGTGCTTTAACACAAACTGCACCAACTACAAGCGATGCTTTCGTACAAGCTGTAGGTGTAGCATTAGAGCCTGATGTAGTCTTTATAAACCCTAGTGTAGACGTAATACAACACGCATAATGGCAAACGAAGTAAAAACAGTAAATGGAATAGCAATAGCAAATGTTAAAAATCTTAATGGGATTACAGATGCTAATTTAAAAAACCTTAATGGTGAGGAGTTTACAAGTGCAATTTCTTACTCTCTAACGGAAATAGGTTCTACTACAGAAGCAAAAAGAATCTATGATGACGAAAGAGGTCCTGGTTCTTTCACTACATACGATAGTGATACTGACCAACATATACACGTTTACGGAGATCAAGGTAATAGTTTTTATGGCACAATAGACTGCGTAATAAAAACTGCTAGTACATATTACAGAGGAACTCCTTATGTATTTAATAGTGGTGGAACTACTATTTATAGTATGGCTATTTATGATTCTAGCAAACAAAGATGTGTATTTGGATTTGAAGCATGGAATGTTGACTATTACGAACCATTTATAGGTAGTGTTAATATTGGTGCAAAACAAAGCTCTACAAATCCTTACGATTTTGCTTCAGGTGATTTTACAGCAACTGATAGTAGTACAAGCACAATTATTAATGGAAAGGATGGAGGAGCAGATGGCACTTCAAGCCACACCAGACATTTTGCTTCAAACTTTATGAGTTATAACCCAACATACGATGTTTATATGTGGTGCTACAACCAAAGTGGAGATGATAAAAAATATGTTAGAGCATTTTATTTAAATAGTAATGGAAGTTTAACAGGAGGAACTGCTGTAGAATTTGATGATTATGATGACAGACGTTCTACTCCAGTTTATGATGACAATATTGATAGAACTGTACTTATGTATAACGATGGTGCAAGTTCAGGCAAAATAAGAGTTGTAAAACATACTGGCACAAGTAGTATTTCTGATAGAGTATCTTTAAGTTTAGATAGTGAGATAAGTCATTATCATTTACCATCAGGAACAAGTGGTGGTTATGAGGGAGTAATGGCACAGTATTACCCAGAAGCATCATCTATTTTTCATTTTACTGGAGGAACAGATGCTGATGCTGTTCGGTATTTTAAATTAACTGGTGATGATAGCTCAGGGTATTCTAAGGTAGGTGATTCAAACGACAAAGATGGAGATGAAATTGCTAACTTATGGTATTACTTAGAAGGACCAAGTGATGGAGCGGCTGATCATGGTGGAGCATCAATGCACTATATTAAAGGTAGAGGTCGTTTAGTTGTTCTTTATGTTGATGATGCTGGCCATGCTATTGATAGTGCTTCTTATGATGCTATTGCTAGAGCAGGAATATTAGAATGGAACGCTACTAGGTATTCAGCAAATGGTGCTCAAAGAGCAGAAGATATACTTATAAGTTATTCAGGCTCAACTGGTGGTGGAGTAATACAGGTTTCTATGAGTCATGAAACATCAGGAAATAATGACAATGGTACAGCATGGCACACAATGGGTGCTTATGGTGAAACTAATGTAAACCAAAGACCAACAGGTGGTTTATTTGGTGTAATTTCAATGAATGGTGGATACAATGATCAACGTATGCTGAAGTTCTTAGAAGTAGGTGAAACAGGAGGTCCTTAAACATGGCTAGTATTATACGAAGAAAAGATAATCAAACAGTAACTTATTACTTTACTAATCTTGTTGATATAGGAAACATTAACCTTACAAGCACCCATGCAACTATTACATTAAATAGTGGTGCAAAGCCATTAACTGTAGGCGATATTAATACTACAACACACGAAGTCGTTAATGATGTACCAGCAATACATACATGGTTTGGTGGATACACTACATACGATGATACTGATGGTTGGGCAGTATTGACAGACAAGCTGAATGCAATCAATAGTTTAGGTGGTATGGATATTAAGGTATACTTAACCCAAGCAGACTATGATGCAGATCAGGAGGGATAATGACATCAGAACAACAAACAAAAGCAGACTTATTAACTTTGATACAAGGTCGGAATCAAAGAATAGCAGAGCTAGAACTACTTGTTCTAGACTTAAATAGACAAGTTGAGGAACTAAAAAATGCCAGGAACAATGAAGAAAAAAAAGAAAAAACCAATGGGCAAGAAAAGAAAGATGAAAAAGCCAGCTAAGAGAACATCTTATGGCTACTAAAAAGAAAGTAAAAGATATTACTGTAAAAGGTGTTAGTATGCGTGGTCTTACACCAAGACAGCAACAGACTATGAAAAAGCATAGCAAACACCACACAGCGAAGCATCTTAGAGATATGAAAAGACGTATGGCTAAAGGTACTTCATTTACAGCAGCCCATAAACAAACGCAGAAAGCAGTAGGAAAATGATGAAACTATTTACATCCTTGCTACCTTTAATGCCACAACCATACAAGAATATCGTTAAGTTCTTTTTGGCTACACTTAAAAATGTAGATGAAAAAGAAGAGCTTGTAAGAATAGGAAACCTATTCGCAGATATCCTGGAAGATGGAAAAGTTACTCCTCAAGAGTGGCTTACATTAGCAGGTAAAAATGGATTAGGTATACTTAAAGGTAATGGCAAGTAAAACTAAAAAAAAGAAAAAGACTAAATCACGAGTTAATGAAGCGGGCAACTACACAAAGCCTGCTATGAGAAAACGTATCTTTCAAAGAATAAAACGTGGAAGTAAAGGTGGAGCTCCAGGACAATGGTCTGCAAGAAAAGCACAGATGCTTGCACGAGCATATAAGAAAGCTGGAGGAGGATACAGAAACTAATGGCTAAAGCAAAGTCACAGAAATCTCTTGCTAAATGGAGTAAGCAGAACTGGGGATATGTAACTAAAGGTGATGAGAAAAAACCTAAGCGTAAAAGAGGTAGGTATTTACCTAAATCTGTTCGTGACAAGATGACTGCGGCTGAAAAAGCTGCAAGCAACAGGAAGAAACGAAAAGCTGGTGGTGTAGGAAGTCGTGCAAAATATTCTAGAAAAGTAAGGAAGGCTGTGAGAAATGCCTAAGAAGAAATATCAGAATCCCAAAGGTGGACTAAACGAAGCAGGTAGAAAGTTTTTTAAAAGGACTGAGGGATCTAACCTTAAAAGGCCACTTAAATCAGGCACATCCCCAAGAAGAGTAAGTTTTGCTGCTAGGTTTGGTGGTATGGCTGGCCCTCTTAAAGACAAGAAAGGTAGACCTACAAGACTTAAACTAGCTCTTAAAGCATGGGGATTCGGTAGCAAGGAAGCTGCTAAAAACTTTGCAAAGAGACACAAGAAAAAGAAGTGAGGAACAATGCCAAAACCAAAAGGTAAAAAGAAATACAGTAAAGCACAGATGAAGATAGCCAGAGTTGCAAAACCTAGAAACAAGATTACTGGTGCTGACTTCAAGAAACTAAGAAAGAAGAAAAAGAAATGATGGGTAAACTAAGACCTCAAATATTTTTAGCTATAGTAGTGCTAGGTATACTAGCAGCTATTGGTGCACTTAAAGGTGTACCTGAGTTAGCAACTGCTACAATAGGTGGTATTATAGCATTAGGGATGAAAGTCCTTGAAAATGAGTAGGAAGAAAGTAAAAAAAGAAATAGCAGCCACAGTTGTTGGTCTTGGTGTATGCCTTGCAACAATAATTGTGATTGGAGAAATATATTCAAAATGAAAAAGATAATAAAAGCAATCAAGACTATAGCAGGGATACCTGTGAAAGTTGTAAAAGGATTCGGAAGATTCTTCTTTGAGATTGCAAAAGCAGTCAAAAGAATGATAGTAACTATTCTTAAGTCTCCACTTTTACTTTCAATACAAGCTTACAAGAAAGGCCTTATCATTAGAGACTATGTAATGGCTAAAGTAGACTACCTTGATGCTGAAAGCAAAAAGTGGCACAGGTTCTTTCAAGTATTAACAAGTCCATACAATTTACTTCTTAAACTAGGATTCAGTCCACAGATGGCTATGAGTTTCTTAGCAGTAGGTTCTACTGTAGGTACTGGTGTAGTTGTAAACGAAACTATACTAGCAGAAAGATCTTTTAGTAATCGTGATGCAGGTGTATATCTTGCACCATCTGAAATACCTAACTCTGAGTTAGAAGAACAATTTAAAGAAGAGATTACTACTAATACTCTTAGAGTTTTGCTAAACGATACTCCAGTAGAAACTATAGATATATCAAACGTAAACATAGGTACATCCTATGCAAGTAATGGTCAACCATCTGCATTACCATCAGGTAAAACAGAAGCTATATTGATTGACGGAAACAACACCAGGATTGAAATTGGGAAGTTGGTGTTCTCAAGAAATAGTTGCACTACTCTTGTGATGACTAATATAAATGCAAACAAGATAACAATTAAAGATAACCAGGCAGACGGATTGTCTGTATATCAAACGGCTTCATCTACGATACCTAACTTGCGAGTTAGTGGTGGTTACTTCATGTCAGACCTATTACAGACAGAAGGTGGGTTATATGACCGATTACACATCTCTCCACTAGATTCAATGACTTCATCGAAGACTTATGTAAACGAACTAAACCTTACTAATATCGTTTCATCTGGAGGTTCATGTACGTTGAACAAGCTAGATGTAGGAGAGATTGAAATAACTTTTAACAGAATCGGTGGAGACAATTCACTTGTATCAAAAGCGTTGTCAGTATCTAGTACAGTTACAAGTGCTAATTGGACAGTAGATGGAAACGTAGAAGTGTTGATGGGTGCAGTAGATAGGAAGCCTAACTAATGCCGCTATACGAATACATCTGTGATAACGATAAATGTGAGACTGAAACTTTTGATGTGCTCACAAGTTTTGAAGATAGTGAAGAGATCTGTCCGAAGTGTAAAGAGAAGAGTAAAGAGAGAAAGAAGTTTTATCAATTTGATTTTAGAATGTAGGGCCTAGTTATAGTCCAGGCCCAAGACTTAGCTATTTAGTTAAGTTTAAAACCACAGTTCGGGCATGACTGCACCACGTTTGGTTCAGATTGTGGGGTAACTTGTGGTGGCACAAAGTTTCCATAGGCAACATTAGTTGATTGAGCAATATTATTATCAGTCAATCTTTTTAATGTTTCTTGGTCATAAGTACCTCGTTGAACAATGTCATTCCCATCCATCTGTGCTTGTATGTTTGCACTTGTGTTAGATGAATACAACATTGAGTTAGGTCTAACTGTATTGTGTATTTTGGAAAGAGCATTTGTATCCTTGATGTAGGACATACTTTCTTTCTCAAAATTAGCACCTTGGTCTTCCTCATCAACAAGCATCACACCATCTAATGCAGATGACTCGTTGACTAAACCAATCAATTTCATGATGTAGTTTCTAGCCACCAAGTCTCTGCTCATGGACAAAGGTATCTTTTGGTGAACATTCAAAGAATACTTAAATTGAGTATCTTCAAGGTTCATTACTGGAATGCCTAGTTCATAAAGCCATGGTGTCGTTGCTTCAAAGATTTCCACCTTTGTTTTCCTTTGCAGGTTTTTCATCGCATTGATGCCATCAATCTCCTGCAAAACTGGAGTTGGCATAGTTACACTTACACTATGTTTTGACTGAGGTCTTGCAATAATCTCACCATTGACTACATAACTTATGCCTTCTGGTGGTATGACATTACTCAGCATTTCTACAGCAGTTTCAAAGTCTCCTTTAACCATAGGCAGCACAGCTTCAACTGTTGTGCCTTTGTGATAGTTAGGATCTTTGTGCTTGGTAGTATTCCTCACTCCATCTTTAAAAGTAACTGTGTAATTCCTGGTCTTAATTACAGCTTCCTTTGAAACAGCAATAAGTTGTTTCTCACCTGCATTAAACCTGCCTGCAACAGTAGGGTCGTTTCTCTTTTCAGTAGTCCTGAAGAGTGTGTAGATGTCGGTTGGGTCTTTGAAACCACCACCATCATCTTGAACCTTAAGTTGTGCAGGCCTGTTGCCATCTTTTGTAAGTTCTACAATACAAGAACTTGGAGAATCAGCACCTTCAACATATCCTAAAAATTCATCGAATACATTGGTTACTAATTCAACTGTGTGTCTCCATGCAGGAACAGAACCAAAGAGTTCTCTAAGACCTTTGATGTCAACCTCAAATGCTGACTTGTTTTTATTTACGACTTTCTTAGTCATTTCTACCTCCGTAGATTGTTTGTTTTGAGATTAAAAAATTAAAATCTCTACAATCAATTATATACTAATGCAGTCCATTGTCAATCCATAACACCCTAAAATAAAGGGTAAAAACATGGACTATTTGGGGTTTACCTGTTCTTTTTTTCACAGGGCAGGGGTGTTTTAGGTTTGAGCAATTTTTGTACAAGTAAAAAAACAATCGTAAAAAAAAGACTCCCGACCAGTAATTAACTTGGAGGTTAACAAAGGAAGTCAGGAGTCTTCACAAACAATCCACTAACTTGGAGGTTAATTCAAGTAGTGTGGACAAATAATTTTATATCAGAATGTAATTCATGTAAATAATATTGTCCATACCGAGAATGGACACTTTCCAAAAATTTATCAAAACAGAATGTCATTTTAGAATGTCTCCAAAAATATGGGTGTATATTCACCAACCCAAGCACCACTTACATTGTATTCAAAATACTCTACTGCTTCTTCGTCAGACATTCCATCTCTTTCCATGAGTATCTCTATACATTTCTGCCTATCATACACTGCCAGAGCTTTATTAAACTGCTGCCCTACACCAATCAAAGCATCTTCAAAGCCATCAGCAACAATAACATCTGGGCTTAGTTGGTAAAGTAAATCTTTTTTTTCTTCAAACTTCATATTCCTAATTCTTTACTTGAGTCAAGACTTTTCTTTATTCTTTTCTCTTCTTTTCTTATTGGTTCTGTAAGTTTTAAAAATGTAGCAAGATCTAGTGTTACTAGATGAACTGCTTTCTTTTCGTTTACCTTATGCGTTTGACATACTATTGGTATTTTATTTGTTGCTCTACCAGCTTTCATAGCTTGATCTACGGCTTTTAATGTCCTGGCACTTACAACTTTTCCTGCTTTTACTTCAGCAGCAAACTTAATTGTTTCTACATCAGGAACATCTCCTGATTGTCTACCTGTTACAGGGATTCTTTTTGCGTTTACCTCATCCCCTCCAAGAAACTCTGCCCACTTCCTCTCCCAGTTTTTCCATGTTGATCTATCCATTGTTCTTTCTCCATACACTACCGAACCTACCATCCATGCTATTGAATCCCTCTTTCTTCTCGCCGCACTTACACTTGCCAATAGACACAGGGCCATTCGGTGGTGGATATATAAATTTATGTATGTGCTTCTTTTTATCTTCTGACATCGTATGCCTTCCACATAGATACCAGCTTACCTTCTGCTTTCTCACCTTGCTTAGACAATACCCTACTCATCACCCTTTGCCCTACTATGTTTGATAGTGCAGCTTCTGGGTTCTTTGCTTGGTTATCTTTGATGTTTCCTGCTACGAGTGTTGGCATGAATCTGTCTGATCGGTGTACTATGACCTCTTGAAGAGTTGTTCTAAGGTAATCGTTATTATCCCAAGAAACATACATTTCATCAAGGATTAACATTTCTTTGGTTAGCAAAGAGTCTTTAAATTTGTGTACATTTTCCATATCTCTCATCCTGTGACCAAAGATTGTGCCAGTCACATACCAAACATCCATACCCGCATTGATAAGTTCGTTGGCTGCTGATTCGCACAAGTGAGTTTTACCTGTTCCTGTTGGTCCTGTAAGCATAATCAGGTATGGAGTCTTCTTCTGAATCCACCTACCAACAATGTTCTTTGCGTTTCTACATTGTGTCCTAGCTTCAACAGATGTCTGTTTATCTGGGTTGTAGTCTGAAAACGTGTATAAAGCCCTGTTAAGGCCCTCAAAACCAGCAAGATCATATTTTATCTTTGACAAATCCTCTGCCTGATCCTCTTTGCAGTCTGGACATGGGATGTATTTCACATTTCTTTTGTCGACATCTACTGGTCTTAGCCACATCAAATCGTCACAAGTTCTGCATGAGATCAGTTGTGTACGATCATAGCTTGTCGAATATGTCTTCCCCTGTGGGCTTTCCCGCTTCAAGTGATCGAAGTTTAGTTTTTCCATTTCGTTGTTCCTCTCTTTTGCACCAGTTTATAAATGCAGTTAATGGTTGTTTGTATTTGTATTTCTTTTCAATCTCAACTCCAGTAAAGAATGCTAAAGCTGAATTATGGAGAATGTTATCAGAAAATCTTTTTTCCTGCATATCGATCCAATCTTCAGAAATATTTAGTCCAGGTACTTTCTCTAGTGTCAGAACCCAATCTTTTTCTTTCTTTATACTTTCTTTCTTTTTATTAAGATTTATTATTCTTTTCTTTTTTGTATTACTTTTTTCTTTTCTTGATTCATCGGACATAGATGTCCTGTGGTTTTTATTATCGTCATGTCCATCGGACACGGATGTCCTATGGTTTAGGTTAGAGTCATCAGAAAAATGTCCTACGAATTGTATGCAATTTTCATCGTGTTCTCTTGTGTTATCACCAGTAATTATCCTATAGACATTACCAACATATTTACCTTTTGTTTGAGCCTTAGATATTTGAATTAGTTTCAGATCCTGAAGTTGTATTAGCAACCTTCGTATCTGTCTTTCAACAAGTCCTGTCTTCTGACTTAGAATCTTCTGACTGGGCCAAGCACAAAGACAACCATCCCTAGCGTAATCAAGTAACACTAACAACAGGAGTCTTTGCCCTGACTTTAATCCGTCTAATCTAAATGCCCATCCATGATGAGCAAACGACATTAGAGCTTACCTGTGGCTGCATTTTCAATGGCTTCTCTACAAGCTGAATCTAAGTTCGGTCTAGCCAATACCCAATTCGCCCAACCAACATCATTCTTAACAACATCTATTAGTTCTTTACCTTTGTATTCAGACCAGGATGTTCCCTCTTTACCACCAATTACAACTTTCCAAACTCCATTCTCATCCTCTTTACATGGTGTAAATGGTGTATCAGGATCGTATTGTCTTTTTGGTTGTTCTTGAATCTGATTTGGTTTCCATTCAGATTGTTGTTGTGGTTCGTCTGCATACCTTACAACATCATCATCCTGACTAAAGATACCAAAGCTATTGCTTGCATACCTAATACCCAAGACATAAGCCCTCTTGTATGCCATAGCCAATCCTCTTTGCCTAGCACCTTTCATGTTGCCAAGTATCTCTCCATTATCCCAAGTACCAACTCCCGTACCTACAACCTTTCCATCAGACTCAACGATGTCCAATATAATTGTAATCTTGCAACCTTCACCAAACGGCTCTTCGTTGATTTCTTTTAGTGTTGCGTTAAGCCCAAACTCTTCTGCTAACTTTGCTGCACCACCTACCCAAAGGAAATCCGATGTCTTGCCTTCAATCTTTCCGAAGTCAACGCCTTCTTTCATCTGTTCTTTTCTTTTATTAGATCGTTGTAATTTACTTTCAACTATAAATTCTCCTAAATCTTCTGGATGTATATCTTTACTTGCCACTGTTTAACTCCCTTGCAACTTGGTCTAATTTTCTTAATGCAACTCCATCCACTGTAAATTGTCTTACTAAAGCTGATGGTGAATTGCCTGTTAACTTGGCTATTGCCTTTAAGTCTTCCCATAATTCCTCTGGGAATAGTATGTGTCTTCCTATCATAGCTCCTCCTTATTTGAAACTTTTATTGATGATGTAATTTTTTTAGTTGCTTTATCTATTTGATTAGCCAACTCCCCGCCTTGTTTATGAAGTTTGTTAACTTCAGTTATGCTTACCTTCTCAGGTATAGTTTTTATTTCTGTATGTTCAGGAACAATGCACTTGTCTAGTTCGTCAGGATCTATCCACTCCCCAACTGCTGCCCGTAAGTCATCAGGTTTAATAACTTTAGTTGATCCTCTTTTAATGACCATGTTGTTACCGACTAACTCACTAGCCCAAGTGTTCTCAGATCGTTCCTCAAACTCAAGCTCTATCTCTCTCTCTAAGATTTGTTTATCACTTTTGTATGTCTTCATCATCTCGTTGAGATGTTCTAGTTTTTTAGCAAGTTTGTCTATTTCTTCTCTACTCAAACTCATTATGCCCTCCTGTTCTCGTAGTTGTTTAGTTGGATTGAATCTATGTCAGGAGTATCAGGTTTCTCTTGTAAAGATGCTACTCTCTTTGCATATTCCTCATCGGTTTCTATATGCGGAGTTGTATCCTGTGCTACTCTTAACTTAACATCACATTGATCCAGGAATCTTACAGCTTGTAAGAGTTGAGGAATCATGATGTCATTGTCTGATGAATCTTGCAGCGAAACCATAGCTTGATTCAAGACATTCAGTATGTATTGTTTTGGTGTAAATGTTTCCATTGTGTTTACCTCTATTAGTTAGTTGATTGATTGATTGTGTTCTTAGCCCATTACCTCCTAGTTCAAAATTGTTTGTAATGGGTATTCTACACCCATGTCATGGATCGTGTCAATATCATTCTTGCTCCTCCTTTGTCCAACCTTTTTTAATGTAATTAATAGATATTTCAATTTGATAATCATATCTATTTATAATTTCTGAATACATATTCAATCCACCTTTATATTGATTTATCTTATCTAATACATCCCATATATCACTATAATATTTTTTATCATAACTGCCTTTTCTATCCTCTCTAAATTGCAGTGTGTTAAGTTTTTGATGTGCTTTTATAATTTCAGCCATTTATTCTTCTCCTTGTTCTTTATCTTTTGAACGATGCCATATATCAGCAAGATCGCCTTCAACAATTTTAGTTACATATTCATTGAACCAATCGCCTTCGGTTAGCATATGTAATTCAAGTTGTATATGTTCCCTGATTAATCCTCGCTCTTTTTTAATTTCTTCCTCAATTATTTCTTTAACAATTTCTCTTATTTTTTTTGTGTCTATCATTCTTGGTCCTTTCTAAATCTTTTTTCTATACATCCATCACATAAAAAATCATCGTCAGTAAATGGATTAATTTTGTTATAATCAATATCATCAAGCCCACCCCTAAGACAATCTATATCCATATCTGTCTTACAATCTGTACAAGTGCTAATCATTCTTACTCCTTTCTTTGCCTATTTCAGAAACTCTTTTTGCGTATTCCTCATCAGTTTCTATATGTGGAGTCATATCTTGTTCCTCCATTTTCTGCTCTAGTTCATCAAGTTTCTTTGTTATCCATGATGAACCTCTTTGCTTCAATAGAATTACAAGATTAAAAGTGTCTTGCTCCTCAGCAAGATTATCTTTAGCATCCTGATAAAGTTCTTTCATTTTTCCCATAGTTCCTCCTTTGGAAAATTTGTTTATTTATTACTAAAACTACAGATGAGAGGGGCTTAATAGCCCCTCTTTAGTTGAAAACTTGTTAAAGTTGTTTCAGGGTATACTGTATGAGTATTGAATACACCAACCGTAGATGTTGGTTCAGTTTCAAAATCACTCATCAATAATGTATTCATCAAAAGCACTGCATCTTGGTTATGACCCCCAATATGCCAGTCCGTGATTTTCTCTTTATCTAAGCCGTTGATTGGGTCGTAATTTTTTCCATCTTTCCAGTTGTATAAAGTTGCAACTGTTCCATTTGAAAACTCAAAACACCACTCAACCAAAGTTTTCTCATCGTCTGATGCCCCATAATGTTCTTTGCCTAACTTTGAAACAATTTCGTCATAAGTAATTTTAATTTTCTTTTGAAAACTTGTTCCATAAGTTGACTCAACCTTTACAGGGCTATAACTGATT
>Ga0098041_1000400_pt1 | contig 17574 bp, 20 predicted proteins | sample 8_EtaG_FD_77066 | JGI IMG/M metagenome (GOLD analysis project Ga0098041, IMG submission 77066) | Marine viral communities from the Subarctic Pacific Ocean - 8_ETSP_OMZ_AT15162 metaG | ecosystem: Environmental > Aquatic > Marine > Oceanic | place: Pacific Ocean | collected 2015-01-08
ATCATTTTGAACAGCTGATTTTGATAAATCAAAATCAGCTGTACTAAAAACGGTGTCCTTCGGACCCGTCTTTCCAGACTGAACGGTGTCCTTCGGACCCGTCTTTTTCAAACTTCGTAGCTACCCATCGAGTTGCATCACAGCATTACAAGTACTATTGTGTTGAGCATGAGAACAACCATTGACTTATTTGCAGGTGCAGGTGGTGCATCTCTTGGTCTACGCAATGCAGGGTTTCACCATGAACTCTGTGTAGAGTGGGACAAGGATGCAGCATCAACGTTGATAGCAGCAGGACTACCAGGTATCCATGGTGATGTCAGGAATCTTAGTCACTATGACAATCTCGAGCATGTAGACTTGATGTGGGCATCACCACCATGTCAGGCATTCAGTGTTGCTGGAGATAGGAAGGGTGCATTGGATGATCGTAATGGTTGGCCATGGACACTTGATGTCATTGATCATTTACGTAGTAGAGGCATAGGACCAGAGTACGTCATCTGTGAGAACGTACCAGGGTTGACATACCATACAGGTGATTGTGATCGTTCTGACTATACGAAGTGTTCAGGTTGTTATTGGGAAGCATGGGTACAACCAGAGTTCAAGAAGAGATTCGATTGGGTAGATACAATAATGATCAATGCTTGTGACTATGGTGTTCCACAGTTTCGTAAGCGTGTGTTCTTAGTAGCAGGACCAAGAGCAATAGCTTGGCCAGATAAGACTCATTGTTCTCCAGACAAAGTAAATCAACAAACAATGTTTGGTCCAGTGATGAAGCCATGGGTCAGCATAGGTGAAGCATTGGGTATCACTACAAAGATCATAGGTGGTGGTAGGAATCCAACACCAGATCCAAATGACAAGCGTACATACAGAGACATTACTAATGAACCAAGTACAACAGTAGCTGCAGTACAGATAGGTAATGCTGGTCCATTCATTACGAAGGTCATTGGTATAGCAAGCAATCCATATAAGAAAGATGAGAACGGTGAATGGGACAAGTCATCACGTACATACAAGGACATCACTGATGAACCGAGTACAGGTATTACAGCCAAGGGTCCATTGTGGAATCAGGGTCCATTCATCTTGACTGAAGAACAGAAGGCAGAGAAGAAGAGATACAACAGATGGCTTGCTGATGGTTCAGATGTAGATGGTCCATGTAGAACAATAGGAACAAAGGGCAATCGATATCTATATGAAGAAGATGGTAAGTCAGTGATACTTGAATCTGATTTACTATCAGCCAATGTAAACAGACGTAGACTTACATGGCGTGAGTGTGCAAAGCTCCAAGGCTTTCCAGATGATCATCCATTTCAAGCTGATACACAGGCAAGTTTCTACAAGCAAGCTGGTAATGCGGTATGTCCAATAGTATCGGAGGTACTTGGTCGATGTGTGCTGCAGGCGATGGATTCGTGATTGTTGATACTGATGAGGATGAAGACTTGGGATTGTTCTCATTAGAGGACATTGATTTCTCAGTAGATACTGAATGGTACTTTGAGGGAGCATGGCTTTCTTTGGTATCATTAGTTGATGATGAGTATCCGACTATCAATGTAGGAGAGCCAATGGCATCACAGGATGATGATGGACATCTTGGAGTATGGGCAAGGTTTGACTTCAATGAGAGTGTGATGTGGTTGAGGGTAATGACGTTCTCACCATTTCATTGGTCATGGAAGGGAGGAGAGTACAACTAATGGAGTGCATGGTATTAGAGCAGTTCTTTCCATTGAATGGAGTAGATGGAGTAGAAGAGCAATCAATCTATGGTGATGATGTAGACCAGTATCGTACAGCGATTGGTGCATCATTTGATGATGAGCTTATCTTCAAGAAGGTAATGAAGACACGAGGCAAGGCGATGACTTGGTTTATACCAGGTGATGTAATCTGTCGTCGTATTGGATTAGAGGAGGATCGTTGTGATGTTCTTAGACCGATGCGTGATCGTGTATTCGTATCAGAAAAGGTTGATGCTTCATCGTTCAAGAAAGAAGTTGAACAGCTTAGACGTGAAGCTATCGAAGGTCACAAGTGGAAAGTACGTCGTGATAAGACTTGGTTTGCGATCATTGATCCACAGGGTCGTTCGTTAGTGATGGCAAGAAGGCATTGGTCAAATACATTTACAACATTGATGGAACAGTTGTGTCCGATGCTTGAGATACACAAGGTGTATGCATGTAAGCCATACAGGGTGGCATCATCGTGGTGTGCATTTAAGACGATGCATAGGTATGCGATGGAGCATTGTGATGTTGATATGAGTGCATCACAGATGTTGAAGTGCATGCGATATGCAGAGACTATTTACATGAGACGAGTAGCATTGAAGAAGAGCTTAGGTACTGGTCGTATTGTAAAGATGTACAAGTATCGGAACAGAAACAATCAAGCATTTTGGGATCGTTGTTTCAAGATGATGGACGATGGAGTACCGGTTCCATATTCAGTGAGGCATGTGAGGGATCATTTCTGTACGAGGTGGGTAGCGGTAAGTCCAGAGGAGATGGATTGGTACTTGAGTTGTATGTATTGGCCGGAGTGGATTCTTGGTGGTCCGGTGAGGTTTTGTAAGTTTGTGAAGGGCAAGAGGGGACGGATGTGGAAGTAGACGAGCATAGGCTGAAGATACGTTGTGGTCATGTTCAGCGTCATTTGAGATTAGCGTTGAGTGATTGGTATGCGTTCTTATCTAGGCGTTCATTGGATTATGAGTCATGGGTTTACGATGTTGACTGGTGGATGAAGAACGTACCGAACATGTTGGACATACCGTGGGCGCATGATCGTTTGTATGATTGTGTACGGAGGCCAGGTATGCTTAGTGTATTTATTCGTCAGGTAGACGAGGTTTGTTTGAGCATGGAGCGTACAACTGAGCAGTCGGATTTTCCGAGTAGTTTATTTCAGTTGAGGGATTCATTAAACGATTTGAATAAGGAGTTGGAGAATGCAGGGTTGGCAGTTTGATTGTGTGATACCGGGGGCGCCGATTGGCAAGGGTCGTCCTCGAGCGACGAAGATGGGTAGTCATGTTCGATTGTACACACCGAAGCGCACAGCAGATTGGGAGAGAAGCAGTGCATTGATCATGCGTAATGCGTGGATGTCTGCACCGAGTGAGAGTTTGTGCAAGGCAAAGATTACTGCAGTGTTTCCTCGACCGAAGAGATTGTTACGGAAGAAAGATCCAGATCACAGGCTTTGGCACAGTTCTAAACCAGACATAGACAATGTTTGTAAATCTGTTCTGGATTCGCTGGTTATGGCAGGTGTGATTCGTGACGACACTCAGGTTGTATTTTTATCAGCGACTTCTGTATATGCATCTAAGGATGAGGGTCCATGTGTAGAGGTGAGGTTGTCATCTATTGACTGTGAGGGTCCTTCTGGGTAGCTTGTGATTGCTGAGTAGCTGTTGGATTACGAGTGGTGTCGTGTCTGGCAAATGAAAGCGGCTTGGCCTGCACAATAGTGTTGTTTCTCTTGCCCTCGACTGTGTTCTCTGTGCGGTCGGGGGCTTTTTTTTGTGTTAAATGAGGTGTATGCTTTTGCTTGGAGGCATGTATGCACGGTTCATCTAGCGGCACATTAGTGATTAATATTTCACCAATGAGCGAAAAAGAGGCAGAAAACGAGCGATTGCGTGATATTGCGCGTCATTCTGAGAAGATTACGTCACCAGGTGGCCATAAATGTCCATCTGACATGGATATTGTGCGAGATTCGGACGTAATTTTGTATGATCATATGGACGACGAGAGTGAATCTTCGTTGTTTAGTGCTGACCGTGTGCCTTCTTTTCTTGATGCAATGGGTGCAAATGAGGCTGAAATTGCTCAATTACAGGGCCAAATGCACCAAAATAACATGCAAAAAGGCGTAGAACCGGCTGGATTGTCCAATTTTAAGCGTGATTATGCAGATTATCAGCGATTTGGTGGTGATACGCTTGCGATGGAGTTGGACCGTGAGATGAATCAAGAGCGGTCTGAGATGTCTGATCGGGACGCGGATGACATCTTAGGTATTGCGATGGGTTCACCAAAAGCTCAAAACGAGGCGATGGCAGCACTTGAGGAGCAATTTGGTAGTGATGTTTTAGCGGTAATGGAGGGTGATGTAGATGGAGTGGTGTCATTCTCTGTTGATTCGCCCAAGTTAGGTCGAGTGAAGTACATGTATAATTCTATGACTGGCGAGGGTCGGGTAACGAGGGGTGAGTGATGGCACGTAAAGGCACACCAACAAAGGTCAACAGTCCCCGTCGCATCAAGAAGGGTGAACCTGGTTACGGCACGAAGAAGTTCGTTGTACGTGCAAAGAAAGGCAACAAGGAAAAGACCATTCGCTATGGCGATGCGAACATGGAGATCAAGCGTGACAACCCGAAGCGTCGGAAGAGTTTCCGAGCTCGCCACGGATGCGATAAGCTTGATGCGGACGATAAACTGATGGCTAAGTATTGGTCATGCAAGAAGTGGTGAACTGAGTGTCTATTTTTGATCAGATGTTAGCCAAGTCTATGCGTGGGTCGAGTGACGCAAAAAGCTGTCCTCGCGCGACTCAAGATTTGGACTTGAACTTAAAGAACAGGCAGGATGCTATTGATACGAAGATGTATGGTCCTGCTAACCCTCAGTTAGACGAATCAGGACGCAACCAGCAGTTCTGGCAAAAGTATGCGGAACTGTTCAATGATACGGTAGAAAACGTCATGATGATGAGGTGTGGAAACTGTTCGTTTTTCGACAGATCAGAACCTATTCTTGCGTGTATCGAAAAAGGTATTGGTGATGAGGCAGATCCTGAAATGGCTGTTGACGCAGGTGAGTTAGGGTACTGCCAAGCTTTGGATTTCAAATGTGCATCTGCTCGAGTCTGTAAGGTTTGGGCGGGGAGAGTAAACTGAAATGAAACAGTATAAATTGAGCGACGACGACAAGACTTTGGCTCACAACCCTGCGGACCAGCCGAAGGATCCGAAGAAGGCGATGAAGAAGGTCTCATCTAACCTGAAGAAGGCATCCAAAGCGCACGCGAAGCAGTCCAAGCAATTGGCTAAGGCTTCTGCCATGCATGCCAAGGATTCTAAGACGGTTGAGAAGCTGTCTAAGGACATGAAGCGCACAAAGAACCCTGGTTACAAGATGGGCGGCTACTAGCGTGGACAAGACCGACAAGAAACTGGCCAAGAATATGCGGCCAAAGAAGAAGAAGTACAACCCTAAGTATACAAAGGGTTCTTCTGATGTTGGTCGTCGCAAGCAGTTGATGGACAAAATTGCTCACATTTACGATACTGAGAAGCAACCGTACTCTGCAGCGGTCAAGAAGAAGCTGGATCGACTGATGAAGGAGCGAGACAAGCTATGAGCAAGAAGAAGAAAGGCGGCATGGCTGGCTTGGATGCAGCGCAGAAGAAAGTCTACAAGCGTGGTCTTGCTGCTTACATGAGTTCAGGCAATCGTCCGAAGACTTCTCAGCATGCGTGGGCGATGGCTCGAGTGAAGAGTGACTTTGGTAAGAAAGAGGCTGCAAAGATTCGTCGTGGTTCAAAGAGTGACGACGATACCTTGAAGAAGAACATGAGGAAGAAAAAGTAATGGCATACGGAATGAGACCGGAAGAGTTGGCCGCAGTTGGTCGCAACGTCAATAGTCAGGGTGGCGGTGTTGATGAGTCATCGATTCAGGAGGCCATGGACGCCGAGCTTGATGCAGATCGCAAAGAGGCTGTAGCTCGCAACAAGGCGCGTCGGAACAAGGCTCGCATTGCGGATGCAGAGACAAAGGCAGCGATTAAGAGGCAGGGCATCGATGCTTTAAAGACCATCGGTGTTCAGGTTACGGGTGCGGTTGCATCTAGCGACAAGTTTCAAGCGAATCAGGCGGGTCGTCAGGAGGTTCGACTGGGCGAGCGTGCTGATCGGATGACTGCGCGTGGTGCTGACGCTGGTAGGATTGAGAAGGTTCGCACACGTTCAGCGGAGGCTGGTTTTGAGGCAGCGAAGTTGAACCCTACTAAGTATGGCACTCCTGGTTCTTTGTATGGTGCAGAACCGCCGAGTGTTGACGTGGGTCGTGCTGTTGGAGACGGGCCGGGTTTCCAAAAGCAACTCCAAGCAGGTAGAACCATCAAGACGCCGACTTCAAGTAAAGCTCAGTACATGAAGGCTTCGACCGACCTAGCTGAGTTGAAAGCAAAGTATCCAGAGCAATATGCTGCCTATATGGCTAACCAGGGGAAGTAATGGCTACTGAAGACGAAATGCTCCGAGACTCAATGATGGCTGGTAGCGGTATTGTTCCTGCAGAGGAGCCTAAACCGAAGCCCAAGCCTTCTTACCGCATCAGATCTGTTGATCCGAAAGGTGGTGATATCGATCAACAGTTTGCGCTGATTGAGACGGACAAGTCTTATGGTGCGCCCGCTTCTGCATCTGGTATGCGTAGAATCGGTGTTGGTGACGAACTTCCAGAGGGTTCAGTGACTGCTATTACCCCTGAAGGCATCAAAGTCATTCCTGACTACGAAGGTTCTGAGGAGTACGTCATTCCTTTAGGCAGAGAGGGGTACGAGCCTCCAGAGCCGAAGAAGGAGCCTGAACTTAGTTTTTCAGACCAGCAGCTGGCAAGACAAGATTTGGCAACAAGAAGATACTTAGAGATGATATCAGAAGGTATGGATGCTGGCCTTGCTAAGATTCAGGCTGAAAGAGATGCGGACAAGGCCTATGATGTCTTACCATCCTCTGAACTCCGTCAACAATTCATTGATCAAGCCAGAGAAGATCAGATGAACTTTTTTGAGGGTGACGATGCTATTGATCCTGACGAAGTATCTGAGATGGTCGGAGCTCAATTTGATCGTTCTTTTGAAGACGACAAGACGTTGGAGATGACTCAAACTCCAGAGGGCATGCAGTTCTTATTTCAGGATGAGGACGGTAACCTTAGTTCGTATATTAAGATCGATGAAACTGGGGAAGTCATTCGCACGACTCCTGAATCTGGGGCGGTTGATACATATGAAACGACGCAAAGTCCTCAAGAGCATACCAATATCTTCGCGATGACGCCGTTTGAGGAATTGGTAACAACTTTGGAAGCACTGGACGCAATAGAAGGACTTTAGGAAAACACAATGGCATCTTACGACGTACCCATGACCGACGAAGAGATTCTTGCGTCGGGTGTCTACTCTAAACGTTCTCATGTGCTGCCTGAGTCGCGTTCTAAATCGTTAGATGTTCCTGCAGAAGACATTGTATCTGAAGACCCTTTGATGGAATCGATGGACGTAGAGCCTGTATATCAGGTGGGACAACCTAAAGTTGAGTCTCTTATTGTTCAGGACAAGATCAATAGAGATTCTTCAGAGGATGATGAGGGTTTTTGGAATCAGTTCTATGGCTCTTTGGAGACAACCATCTTCCAAGACAACCCTAGGCTGAGTGGTCGTGCCATTGAAGGCATGGGCAGGGTTTCTGGCATTGATTCGATGCGTGAGCTTGGTGAGAACATCGTTGCTGAATACGACGCATCGCCACCGGAAGAGAAGTTTGTTCCTCGAGTATCTAATTACAAAGATGTAGACGGTCTTAATTCTGCGCTGGACTACATGGGTTCTACGATTGGTCAAGGTGTAGGTTCTATTGCAATGACCGTTGGTGGTGCTGTTGCTGGAGCAGGTCTCGGTGCTGCAGGTGGTGCCGCTGTAGGCGCTGTTGGAGGCGGTGTAGGTGCTGTTCCTGGTGCTGCCCTTGGTGCTGTGGGCGGTGGTGCTACAGGAGGCGCTGTAGCCGGTTCATTCTTGTTGAACTACGGCGACACGTATGAGTATCTAGTGGAGCAAGAGGGCGTGGACCCTGACAAGGCTGCGGAGCTTGCGCTTGTACCAGGAACAATCATGGCTGGTCTTGACGCATTTGCCGTGGGCAAGCTTCTTGGCCCAGCAAAACGTCAGTTGTCTTCCAACATTATTAAGCGCACGGGTCAACTGGCTGTTCGTGGCGCTGGTACAGAGGGTGCAACTGAGGCTGCACAGCAAGTAATTCAAGAATCATCTGGAGAGATCGCAGAAGTTCTTGGGTACGCCACAGAAGATATTGAGTTCGCACAGCGTTTTGATAGCGTAGTGAACGCGATGATTGCTGGTGCATTGACTGGTGGTGCGATGGGTGGGGCTACATCTCCGTTTAAGAAGCCAACAGAGGCTCCCCCTCCCCCTCCTACTGATGCAGAAGCTGCTGCGGTTGAGGTTGAAGCTCCTATTGAGGATGTTCCTGAACCAATTAAGACTCAGGGTTTCGACACAATTGAAGACTTTGAGGCTCAACGTGAGCGAGAGCGTTCACCTGTTGATATTTATCAAACACGTTTTAATTTTCTTGATCAAAAAGAACGTGAGGTGAAAGACTTGGCTTCAAATGGTTTGATTAGTGATTCTGAACTTCAACAAGAATTAAATCGAATCGAAAAACAAAGAGCTGAAGCTTTTATCTTACAAAAACATTCAGAAAGCGATGAAGGCCGGATCCCGACAGTAAAAGCTCCTACCAGAATTATAAAGCTTGAAAATGAATATAGAAGTGGAAATATTTCTCAGGAGAGATTTGAAAAAGAATTGAGCAAGTTGGCCGGTGAAGTAAGTGCTGTATCGATGCTCAAGGAAGAAAAACAATTTGAGTTCTATGAAAATCGTGAGACTGGCCCAGACATTGTCAGAGAAAAGCTTATAGCTGGCAGAAGACGGGGTGAGATTGATCCAGAGATGACCGAGATGGCTCTATGGTTTTTGGATCAAAACCCTAATGTTGCCTCTGCTCTTGCAATTTCGCTTAAGAAGAAGCCCGATAGAAGAGCTCCTGGGAAGCTTGATGGAGCAGGTCAATACCACAGTAATCCGGCTGGTGGTTTGATGAGAATATTCAAGACTGGCGGTTCTGGTAATGTGACCACTGCTGTTCATGAAATTCTTCATCATACAGAACGAATGATGCCGGAAGATGTTCGGCAGGGCATTGCAAAGTCTTATCTTTCTGCACTTTCAAAAGAAATAAATAAGAAAAGTACAACTGATGTTCATCTTGCCTATCTGAGATTTATTGCTGGTGAAGAGTCTGTTGATCCGACAACCAACAAGAAAATTGATGAAGCAGGTCTCAACGATGCGATCTCTAATGGGAAAATACCGAAAGACTACTACCAGTATTTCAATCCGAGTGAGTTCTGGGCAGTCAACGCGACTCGTATTCTTGATGGCAGGTATCAGGTCAGAGGCACTTGGGTTAGCAAAGCGAAACAGTATTTGATTGAGCTGGTTCAAAAAGCAAAGAGCATTTTTGGTTTGCAGTCAGATGCTCCTATTCTTCGTGGTCTTCAGTCTGTTCTTGACGGTGATGGAACCATCATATCTAAGGATATGCTTGCTACAGACGTAGATATATTTGGTGACATTGAAGACGTTTCCCAGCCCCCCGCCGTCGAATTAGAAGTTGCGCCGGAAGGACCAGTCCCTGTATTTGAGTCTGTGCTGGGAAAAGCAGTCGCAGGTCTGAAACAAAAAAAGATTGGAATCGATCAAGTTGAAAGCACGCTTCAGTCAATTGCAAAGAAACAGGGCGCAGCAATCACAGAGAGTGAGGTTGTGGCCACTAAGTTGCGTGATTTCATCGGAGCCGCCAAGGCATCCGGCCAGAAGAGCATTTCAAAGGACGAGTTGATCAGGCATGTAGAAGAGAACAAGGTTGAGGTAGAGGTAGCCCATCTTGGCGGTATTGAGCGTGATAAAGAATTACGCGCTTTACAAATAGCGGCAGATGCTGCATTTGATAAAGCAGAACCATTGATTAAAGAATCATTGAAAAGTTCGCGATTTCCTCCACCAAACGTCGAAGACGACGTACATCGAATTTATGGCGACCCATACCGTATTTGGTCAGAATATAGGAATTCTATACGTGAGTTGGACCCAACTGATTCTTTTTCTGGTCTCTTGGACCCATCTTCCGATATAGAATTTCCATCCGAAATGTATCAAGTTCGCAATCGTCTGTTACAGCTCTCAGAAATTGCATACCCCCAACGTGGGCGCGACTACGAAAACCAAATGTTTGTCCCTACAGATCGGGGCCAAGCATTCACCGACGGTGCCAATCGACTGACGGAAGATCAGCTTGATGACATTTCAAGGATGTACAACGAGATTATAGAATTTAGTCGTAATTCATCGTTTAAGGAAGAGCTTCGAAAAGGACGTGAACTTAATGAGCTTGCAATGGCTCGTTATAGGGAAATAGGAGATCAAAGTAAACCATTCGTAGACCATAAATCTGTGCGTGAATATGAAGGATTTGAACAATTATTTATAAAAATAAGAAAGATTAAGAATGCACCACAACATTATCGTGAGGCCAAAAAACTTTGGTATAAACCAGAAATTCAAGAATGGGTTGCTGCGGTAGACAAATCCAATATTCTTATGGATGGGGCTGTCGCACCAAAATTTGAACGCATTACATTACCAGGCGGCGAAAACTACCGGGAGATTCTGCTGACGGTTTCGACCAAGAGTCAAAAGATTTTAGATAGTCCAGATGTGCAAGAACTTACGCGTCATTTCAACCAAAAAAGTGCATTGTATCCTGGTGATCGGCGTGATGCGTACAATGCTATTTGGGACAAAGTTTATGCGAAGTATGGAGTTTCTGACGATGTAGGGGTCAGCGATTGGTTGCAGAGTCTACGTGCAGACGCCTTCACCGAATCCCACCACAGCGAATATCCGAACATCCTTGCCCACATTCGCATGAAAGACCGTGTAGACGCACAAGGCCGAAAGATCCTGTTTGTTGAAGAAGTCCAGTCTGACTGGCACCAGAAGGGCCGCAAAAGAGGCTACTCACCAGAGGAAAATGCGGCGATAGTGGCAGAACTTGAAGGGAAGGTTCGCGCTGCACAACGAGAGGTTGACATCAGAAGATCTGACCCAAGGTTGAAGGGTGGAATTCAAGGATTTGAGTACGATCTGAGTCTTCTTGAAAAAAGGTTGGCAATAGCACAAAAAGGCCCTGTACCCGATGGTCCCTTTAAGAAGACTCAAGAATGGGTTGGACTTGCAGTCAGGACTATTCTTCGTGAAGCCGCAGAGGGCGGCTATGACGGTGTGGCGTTTACCACAGGGGCAGATATGGAGAGCATTTCGGGTGGTGACATTGACGGTCAACAGAAGTTCTACGACGAGATTTTGCCCAGCATCGTGAAGAAGGAGTCTAAGGGTAAGCTTGGCAAGACTGAAATATCCATAGATTATGGAGCAGAGGGTACGGCTGAATACGAATATTTACGTGAGCGTGGAATGGAGGGCATAGCTCCACCAATCATGGCAGAATTCAACTTCCTTGAACTCACCCCCAAGGTCAAAGCGCGTGGGATGAAACCTCAGAAGTTGTTTGAGATGCTTGTCGGCGCTACATCACTCCCAGCAGCTGGAGCTTTGATGGCTGATGACGAAGATGATTTGTTAGAGTCATCAATGTGAGGATGACATGACTAAGAAACGTGATTCAAGAGGCCGTCTGCGCGATTACAAAAAAGAGTATGACCGCGATCACAAGCCATCGGATGACAAGAAGGATCGTGCGTCTCGTAATGCAGCTCGCAAGAAAGTTTCTGATTGGTACAAGGCTCATGGCAAGAAGCTTTCCAGCGATAAGGATGTAGATCACAAGGACAGTAACCCACGAAATAATGGTTCTGGAAACCTGAGAACAATGGCAAAAGGTGAGAATAGGGCGCGCTCTAATCGTCAAAGGGCAAAGAAGGGATAACGGGATAGCGGGTGTCTCTGAGTCTTTTGATGTTATTGTTTATTGTGATTAGATGATACGATTGTTTATGAGAGGTTTACATGGGACGAAACAGCGGCAAGTCCGGTAAGACAGAATTGACGCCTTGGATTGATCCTGAGTTGCTTGATTATAAGCCTACGGATCGTCAATCTGCGTTTCGTCGTTGTGTTCGAAACTGTGTGTTGGGCGGCAAGTTTTTGAAGTCTGATTGGTATCGTGCAAGCGCCAGGTCAGAGTCTGAAGCGTTCAAGGGTCACCCAGTAACTCCGAGTGAGTTTAAGAAGTGGGCGCGGAAAAAAGGATTCATGGTTTGGTTCTTTGAGGACTTTCCTGAAGCCGATCCCATTAGTGAACAAGAAATGCAGATGATTGAACACAAGTGGTGGCGAGGTGTTCTTGATGCAATGGATGAAGGCGAAGAGTGGGCTTTCCGTGCGTTTGCTAAAGTTCGCTTTGAGGCTCGTAAGGTTGAACAACAAAGAGCAGAGAACAAAGAACTTTCGGATTACTTGGGCGGCGGCAGTGAAGGCGGCGCTTGGCACATCAATGCACCAGAGGCATAGTGTCAAAGAATCACACCGAAGCATTAAACAGAAAACTTGGTGTAATCGCTGAAGACCCGAGAGAGTTTATCTCACGTCTTAAGTTGGTTGACGAGAAGGGAATTGAACGTCAGTTCAACACGCCGTTCCCCGAGCAAGTTTTGGCTTTGAATGATTTTATGTCTGAGGCAGAAACGATTGTTCATTACAAGCCTCGTCAGATTGGCGACACTACCGTCGCATCGGCGTACAACTTCGATTACACGTATTGGGCCACAGACCCTGTTAGAACGCTTGTGGTTGCGAATATATACGAGACCACTGATTCAATCTTTGGAAAGCTCCAGCACTTCTATAGGAGTCTTCCTGAAGCCCTGAAAAGGCCAGTTGCTCGATCAAACAAGAAAGAACTTATATTCGACGACACTCAGGCCGGTTTCCGGTGTATGACTGCAGGCGGTAAAGGTCACGGTCGTGGTTGGACGTACCAACGATTGCATGCAGACGAGCTTGCGTTCTGGCCCAATGCTGAAGAGGTGTGGGCATCGATTACATCGACGATGCACCCTGGTCCTCATTTGAAAACGATCATTCTATCTACGGCAAATGGTCCAGGGAACTTGTTTCACAAGAAGGTGTTGGCGGCCAGAGAGGCCCAGCGTCAGGGAGACAAGTCAGTTCAGTTCCGTTTTTTCCGATGGTGTGACCACCCGGCTTATTCATCGTTGGTTCCTGATGGTTGGGAGCCTGACCATGAAGAATGGGAGTTGGCTCAGACGCATGGTTTGTCGATGGAACAAATGTACTGGCGGCACTCAAGAATCAATGGTGTCAGTGGTATTGGTCTTTCTAAGTTTCGACGTGAGTATCCACTGACGATTGAAGATGGGTTTGCGGAGTTTGAGGGGTCTTGGTTTGATCAGGACTATCTGAACGAGGTCTTGTCATCTATTAAGCCAAGAGATGGTGAGCTGCGCATTTACGAACGTCCCCAGCCTGGTATCAACTATGCGATGGGTGTTGACCCGTCATGGTGTAATGGTGGTGACTACGCTACTGCACAGGTTCTTTCTGCAGACGGTAGACAAGTTGCTACTTTATCTATGAATAAAGGTGGGGAAATCCTATTCGCAACTAAGGCTGCAGAGTTGGCAGCCCACTACAACAAGGCCAAGACGTTGATTGAGAGCAACCCTGGTGGTGCTGGCCCAGTTGTTATCCGTGAATTCCACAAGCATCACATTCCTTTGTGGACTCGCCCGACTGTTCGTGGTCGTAAACCGAGCAATACTCCTACTTATTGGACAACGTCTCGCGGGTCTAAGGAAGAGGGGTATGCTCACCTTCGTCAGGTCATCAATGGCGACGGTTTGACTTTAAATGACGACACTACTGTTCAAGAACTAATGCATGTACGTGAGGCGAATGGCAAGATTGAGGGTCAAGATGGCTACCATGATGACCACGCAGATGCTTTAATGTTGGCTGAATGGTGTCGTAGAGGAATGCCAACCGCCAAGCTTCCTCCTTTAAATTATAAAAGGCGTTATGTTGCACATCAAAATCCATTTGTGAATAAAAGAGAGCTTCGGTGATGGCTGAATACGAAAAATACCAAGACAGAGATTACAGCAACGATCAGATTCCTCCGAAGTTTGTTCATGAGCAATTGCGCGCACATGATAAGAAGATGCGGGACAATCGGAATCAGTGGGCTTTGACCAAGGCTTGCTACACGACCAACTACTGGAAACATGTTCGCAACCGCAACAATGCTGGAAAGCATCACCAGACTCAGGACAATGAGATCAATGTTGAAGTGAACCGCTTGTTCGGTATCATTACTTCATATTTGTCTTCTTTGTATCCACGTTCTCAACGTGCGATTGTAATGCCAGACCCGAACGGTGTGGGTGACTCTACTAAAACAGAACTTGCGCTCAATCGATTCATGGAGTCGAGCAGGATTCACCATCGAATTATGACTGCCCTTCGTCAGGGTCTCTTGTACCCAGGTTCAGGCGGTAAGGTTGGATACTACGCTGGTCGTGGAAACCCTCTTGATCGAGTGTGGATGCGAGTCATCCCATGGTGGGAGATGGTTCTGGACTCAGACGTTGGTGATGCTGAAGACGAACGTTTTCGTGGTCATGTCTACTACCGACCCAAGAAGGAGGTAGAGGAAGAGTACGGACTGACGGATTTATCTGGCACAGAGCGCGATGATTTCCTTCGTGTTGGGTATACCGATAAATCTAGTAAAAGTGGGTACGGCAGTAAGTTTCCAAAACAAGAAAAGGCTGCGTCAGACAACTCAAACTTTGTCCGTGTTCTTGAGATCTGCAATTTGAAGGACACATACGAAGACATTGAGAACCCTGGTATTTTGTATCAGGGTCGTCTTGAGATTTACGTATTGGGTCAAGGCAAGAAGTCACAAAAGCCTGTATACGTCGGCCCGTTGCCGTTTGCCGAAGTGGACGGTCGTCCTCTTGCGCACATTGTACCGTTGATCTTCAACCATGAGCCTGAGTACCCGTTGCGCGGGATGGCCCATGCTGATCGTATTCTTCCTCAGATTCAAGAGTTGAACTCGTACCGTTCGTTCATGGCGATGGCTACACGGAAGGACACTCGCCAGTACATTACTCGTAAGGGTACTTTTAACGCTGATGAGATGACTGACTTGACTGAGGGTCATGACGGATTGATTTTGCAACTGGAACAAGACTACGACAGACCTTTGGCTGATGCGATTGTTCCTCTCGGCAACACTCCAATCAGTTCAAATATCGATCAGTACATGGCTCTGGTAGAGAACGATCTGGATCGAAACATCAGTCTTAGCCCATCAGCTCGAGGCATTGTGACGAAAGCAACTGCTTTTGAGGTTCAGGCCGTACAGCAGTACACTGAGTCTGAGTTTGGTATGCACGCATCCATTAAGGATGAATGGCTTACAGCTATTCTCAAGGTGGTCTTGCGGGCGTTGATTTCATCGATGCAGGATCTTGGTGACTCTGCTGGTGCATATGAGGATCAAGATGTTCAGTTGGCAGAAGTTGGAGCCGTTTCCGAAGAAGAACCTGGAACACAACAGCAAGTGGAAGGTGAACCTTCATCACAAGACTTGGCTGAAGGCGCTGCACAACTTGATGCTGCCCAAGAGCAAGAGGACGATTCGGAGCAACAACCGTTTGTCTCTGAAGAGGCGATAGAAGGTTACGAACAAGATTCTGAAGAAGAAGGTAAGGTTGAGGCAGATGTTCTTGTCCTTCGTGATCGTCGTGAGTTTGTCGATGTCTCTGTTGAAGACTTGGACGCTGACTTTTCTATTACGTTCTTGGAGGGTGGTTCAGCACCAATGGATGAAGCCGTTCAGCAGCAGAACCTTCTTGGTTTGTTAGAACCATACAGTGCTTTGTGGTCGGCATCTCAAAAGGGTGGCCCAGAGGCGTTTATGGCTCGCGCATATATGAAAGCAATGGCTGAGAAGTTTAATCTTCCGAAAGACTTGCATCCTGATGAGTTGGATTCAAAGTTTGCCGAAGAAGAAGAAAACCAAGAAGATGCGCCGAAAGAAGAGGTATCTGATGATGAGCAACTTGAACAAGCTGCTCAACCAGAACAACAAGCAGCGGGTGGCCCTGATTTAGCCGAATTGGCAAATATGCCTCCAGACCAAGCTATTGTTGCAATGCGTGATATATTTGCTAATGATCAAGAAATGCAGCAAGTATTAGATCAACTTGAAACACTTCCACCCGAGCAGCAAAGTCAGATGATTGCTCAAATGCTGTCTACTGGAGAACAGGGTGCCACTGTATAGCTTTCATTGTGGTGAATGTGGATGGGAAAAAGACAAAGTCTTTCGCGCATCAAATCGTCCATCAGAAGTCGATTGCGGCCAATGCGATGGGTCTGCAAAGTATCGAATGTCAATTTCAAAGCATCAATCAAACTCAGCTCGATATATGTCAAGCTATTCGACGGAGAAGCGGGGCTTCTCAATGCACCAATTCAAGTGTCGGGATTGCGATTTCGTATTCGAAAAAATTATTGATCATGGAAAGGGCGAGTCTGTAGAAGATGACATCGCCTGTACTAAGTGTGATTCGATTGAAACAAGTTGGAAGCCATCTGTTCGTATTGATAGATTCAGCGAACAGTTCCCATACTTTGATCGTGGACTGGGAATGTGGTTGACGAGTAAGAAGCACCGTCGTCAAGTCTGCAAAGAGCGCGGACTTACTCCGGTAGGCAATGATCTTAATGAAGATAAAGTATTTTCTCAATTTGATGAAAGACGCGATAGAGAAGAAAAAGAATACAATGATTACGTAGATAGACTTGATAATGCTCCAGAATTCTTGGAGTATAGGAAAGCTGTCGATAAAGGACAAATAAGCACTTAAGGAGCTACGATGCCTGTCGAACCAAATACTGGAATGCAACTGCCTTACAAGGGTGAGCCTGGTTACGAAGAAGCCAAGGCTCAGTTCCCTGAACTGTATGCTCAAGAAGAGCAAGGAATGGCTGAAGGTGGCGCACCACCTGCAGAGATGCCTGGTGACGAAGGCCCAATGGACGAAATGCCTCCAGAGGGAGAAATGCCTCCAGAAGCTGCAATGATGCAAGATATGCCTTCTGCTCCAATGCCAGAAAAGCCATACGCTATGAATGCAGTAAAGACACTTATCAAAGAGCTGAACAAGACTCTTGATAAGCTTTCTGGCCAAGACATTCCCGATATTGAGGCTGATTTGCCATCAAAGGGAGCAAAGCTTGAAGGGCCGTTGCCACAAGAAGTTTATGTTACTTTGTTGGCTATTGCTGAAAGTATGAAAATGCTCGGAGAAGATTTCGTTAATAAATACGGGTTTAGTCCTGAAGAATTAATGACTGACGCTGATCTTCGTAAGGTTACTGCAACCTTGAAGAAAATGTCGAAAGACAAGAAGCTTATTGAAGCAATGCAAGCACCTGTAGGCGGCGAAGAAGGTATGGAGCCAGAAATGGAAGAACCTTCTTCACCAGGATTTTTTGATGAAGATGAGCAAGCACTTGCCTCTAATATGGCATAAGGTTGTTTCATCATTACTTTAATGATAAAGTTTCTCGTAAATGTAATGGAGATATTGCATGGAT
>Ga0098041_1000405_pt1 | contig 17439 bp, 15 predicted proteins | sample 8_EtaG_FD_77066 | JGI IMG/M metagenome (GOLD analysis project Ga0098041, IMG submission 77066) | Marine viral communities from the Subarctic Pacific Ocean - 8_ETSP_OMZ_AT15162 metaG | ecosystem: Environmental > Aquatic > Marine > Oceanic | place: Pacific Ocean | collected 2015-01-08
AGTTCCAACCAGATATAGAAACAAACGTTAAAGGAGCTGTTGATGAAGGCATACAGCTAGAACTGAATCTAGGTATAGGGAAAACAACTACTGATTTTGATGCAACTGTAGGAAGGGATATACCAGAAATAACAACTGGTGCGCGTGAAAGTGCAGAAACTTTCCTAGTTAAAACAAAGAACGCTCTAGATGCTCAAGCTGATATATCTAAAAACGTAGATTTAGAGGCTACTTCTATACCAGAACAAAGAGCTTCTCTTGTAGAGGAACTTAAAGGCGTTAAAAAGGATCTTAAAGTCAGTAGTGAAGCTTCCATTATTGCTAAGACAAAACTTCTAGATAAAAGGTCTGCTGCTTACAAAGCTGCTCAAAAAGCAGATGAAGGTTGGCTTACAAAAGGTAAGGGTGCTAGAGGTGCTTCTAAAAACGAAAGCAGAGTAAGAGAGCTTAATAAAGCTATAGCCAAAATGAAAAGGTTAGAAGAAATAGAAATTAAATTAGAAGAATTAGAAGCTAAAGAACTTGAGTTCCTAGCTCAGAACTCTGCTTACCGTAACGCTCAGAGTCAGCAGTTAGAAGCCTCTAACGACTTCCAGAAGTTCGTCACTGAAACACAGCAGCAGTTATCTAAAGAGGCTGATTTATTAGAAGCTAGAAACGCAGCCGTCGATATGGATAACGTTAATAAAACACGTTTAGGAGAGGCAGTAGAACCAGACACTTATGGAACTTCTAATACTGTTCTCCTTCATGGTGAGGTTAAAGCTCTACTAGATGAAGCTCAAGCTGCTATAGATAATAACCAAGTATCACCTGAGTTTTTAAGTGATTGGATCAGAAGATTTGAAGAGGTTAACGTTACTGCTGTTGATGAGGGTGTATCAGCAGCTCCTATTAAAGCTGTAGGTTCACAACCAGCTCCTGATGAAGGACTCTTAGGACCAAAGACCTCTCCTACTGAGATACCTGTTCCTGTAGATAAGGATGGATTAGTAGACGATGCTTTGATTAATCAAGGTATAGATCTCTCTGATGAGATGCCTTTAAATATCACTAGAAAAGCTGATAACGTTCTAGAGCAACTTCAAGAAGCTTTAGGAACTAATAAGCAAGCAAAAGGTATTGAAGCTCTTAATGAGATAGGAGATGACGTAGATCAACTTATTGAGAAACTAGACGCAGCTAAGGAGTTTGATAATGCTAATGGTACAAACACTTTTGCAGATGAACTAGAGATATTCAGAGCTGCTAACGCTAAGACTTATACACCAGATATGAGTGATCAAGCTTTACTTAAAGTAATAGATGATCGAGTAGGAAGAAATAAGAGTATAGATAGTGTTTTATCTAAGGCTCTACTTGAGATGGGTCAATTTATTGATGATCCTCAAGGTGCTGCTCAATTATCCTACTTAGTTAAAGAGGGGATGATTAATAGACAAAACGTTAGAAGACTCAGTGCTATACCAGTTCAGTTGTCTCTTTTAGACGCTAACGTTAAGAACGCTATGTCTTCTTTGCGTATTTATCAGAACGTTAAAAGCGGTGCATCAAACGAGACTACTTTAGAAGCAGCAACAGCTCTAGCTTTAAACGATATTGATTTCTTAGTGAGATCTGTTAAAGCTGTTGATCCTCTTGCTCAATATTTAGGTACAGGTTTAGGATTATTCAGAAGAAAATTAAGACTTAAGTTTCCTACAAGAGCTGCAATTATTGAAAGAATAGGTGAATTAAACCCTGATGAAAAATGGGGTGATGCTTATAAGAGAGCTAGATGGGAACTTATAGCTACTGAGTGGAACACAACAATATCTGGTCTACCTAACCCTGAAGAGCTGCTAGATAAAATGTCTCACACAGCTAAAACAGCTAGTGAGCGTTTTGAAGCCACTATGGGAAATACTCTGAAGAAGCTGAAAAAAGGAGAAGCTCTTAATGGAGAAGAGATGGCTGATGCAATGTCTATTATGGACGCTGTTTACAAGTCAGGTGGTAACTGGAATAACTTAAATCAGATTGATAAGACTTGGTCTGGAGTAATGAATCAAATCATTACCAGTGGAACTATGAGTAACCCTCGTGGTCCTTTTGGTATTGTTGTTGCTGGTTTTTCTCAAGCTATACCTACCCATGTTTCTGGGTACGTTATGGGTAACATAACTAAGAAACTACTTAGATTTGCAGGTAGAGAGGAATTAGTAGAAGGAACAGCAAAGAGAGCTGACCTTCAATATAAATGGCTTAAAGGCTACTTATATGGTTTTATGAACTCTTGGGATGGTTTCTCGAAGAGGATGCTATTCCCAGAAGCTCACCCAGATTACGTTAAGAACCCTATATCGCTATTAAACCAGCAAGCAAAGTTAGATGATTTAAATGTAACTAAGTTTGATATTAGAACTCCCTTTGGTAAGTGGGCTGTTAATAAGACTGATTTTGAAAAAGCAGAGGTTTATAACCTGCTTAACTATGGACGTGTGTGGATGAAATCTATGCACGATAACGCTATGAGTGGCTCTGACTGGGAAAAACTACCAGCAGCTATTAAAGGTTGGAGATTACCAGGAAGTAAAGAAGGCAGTAGAAGGGTTATTCCTGGTTTAGGTGCTCCTATTCAGTTAGGTAGAGAGCTTGGGTTTGGTAAAACTCCTTACTACGCAAAGGGTGAAGAACAGTCTATGACTGCTGTTTTGAAATCTCTTAGCTGGGGTGACTCCTTCTTTACTGAAGTATCAGGTAACGCTTTTGCTAGTGCAACAGTAAGACAGCAAGTAGCAGAAGAAATAGCTGACGGTTTACTTAAGCCTGAAAACGCTAAAGCAGAGATAATCAAACGTCTTAATAAAAAGACTTCAGAACTATTTGAACCTATACACGCTGGTGTAGATCAAAAGATTGTTGGTTATCAAATAAGAGATAATCAATTCCAATCCTTTAAAGACTTCATCAACCTCACAGAAGAGATTACTGATGGTCCTATAGGTGATATGAAGAATGCTATAGATACTCTTAAAAAGAGCGATAACCCAGCTTTATCAGGCTTTGCTACAACACTAATGCCTGTTACAACTTCAGCGTTTAACTGGCTTAAGAACGTAGTTCGTATTACCTCTGGTTATGAAGCCTTTAGGGGTGCTAAAGATTTAGCCCGTTTAGGAGCCAAAGTTACTAAAGATCAGGTTGCTAAGCACTTACCAGAAGAAGTAGTAGAGACTCTTAGAAAAAGTCCTGTAGGTGTTAAGTGGTTAGAAAACGCTAAACAATTTGAAAGTGTCTATCTACATTCAGATCCAATTATTAGGGAGAGAGCTCAACAAGCTCTTGGTATGACTGTTGCTTTCCACTCAGCCGCTTTTGCGATTGTTTGGGGATTAGATGGTGCAGGTTGGGAATCTACAGGCCCAATGACTCATACCTATAGAGAAGCAAAAGGACTTAAGAAACCGTTCCATCTCAGGTTAGAAGTACCATTTATGGACTTCCCTGGTATGGACGCTGTTGAAGTCCCGTTTATGTATTTAGGAGGTTTTGGGGGAACACTAGCTCTCCATACAACTGCTAGAGATCTTATGCAGTTTGGTAACTCAGATAGTGCTGGAGACATTGTGATGCTTGGTATAGCTGCTCAAGCTAGACAAGCTATGGAAATACCAACTCTTGCTGGTCCAGATAAAATTACTGATGCCCTTGCTAAAGCAGGTGACGGTAACCTTAAACCACTTCAAAGAATAATAGCTGAAGCTGTTTCTAAGGTAGGGTCACCTACTTTGGGTTATGAAAGAGATCTTGTAAGACTACTATTTAAGAGCAAAAAAGCAGGACCACTAGAAAATAGATTTACACCTCAATACTATAAGAAAGGTAAGTGGCACGAAAACGTTGGTAACTTTGCTCACGGAGTAACAGGAACACTTATAGGTACTCTTGGTTATCGCTTTGAAGATACAGGAGTAGGCCCACTAATTGACTCTATAAGTAGCGTCATAGCTAACGACCCAACAATCTGGCAATCAAGTCGTCAAGCTATGCCTTTTGGTAAGCCTGGAGAAGTGATTGAGTGGAGTGATTTACCTCGATTTGCAATGCCTATAGAGTCCATTACTGGACGCATATTTCCAATCAATTCAAAGGTAGATGATGATAAAGTAAGGCAAGCTAGATTAGACAACTTAATCCCACCTATTGACCGTAATCTCTTCTCTAGTGAGAGTGATGGTCAGATTGGACTCAGTGATACTGCTGTTAACGAACTCAATCATTTCTTGAATGAAGACGCTTTATTCATCAGCCCTTGGACCGGTAAAACTCACGTTGGTATTCACGCATTTATTACAGAAATAGTGAACCGTCCAGAGTACAAACAACTAAGTGGTGCCGATGTAGTCAGTCCCTACAGAACTGGTAACTGGGATAGGAAAAACAGCACTAGAGCAGATTGGATTAAGTCTCTAATTAGAAATCAGATTAATATAGTTAAATGGCAGTGGGTTGACGGTGAAGAGTATCCACAACAGATACCTGATCCAAAGGCTCCTGGTGGTTTCCGACAGCAACGTTGGTTTGCAGACCCAGAGCTGCGAGAACTCATTAACAGCCGCAAGAAGGACTAACTATGGCGTATGCAACTAGAACCTATACACCAGGTTCCTCCACAACAACTTTCGCTCTCACTACTTCTGGTGGTGACCCGATTGGTTACATTAAAGAATCAGACGTTTCTGTAAAAGTAAACGGAACTACTTATACCAACGCAGCTAGTGGTACTAATACTTATCAAATATCAGGCTCTAGTACAGTTGAGCAGCCTAACGGCGGTAACGTAGTCCTAAACACTGGAGTAACAGGAACAGTATTACTAGAAAGAAATACAGCTATACAAGACGCAACTGTTGTTTATACCGCTGGTTCTACTCTTACATCTACTGACCTTAACAACGCAGATAACCAGATTAGATTTGGTCTACAAGAGTTCTCAGATGACTACGCAGCACTATTTACTGGTACAGGTGACTTAACAGGTCTTGGAGCTTTCCTTGGTAGTGGAGACACTTGGGCTAGTAATAACGCTAAAGCTGCTACTACAGGAGCTATTGACGCAAGAGTAGACGCTAAAGCAACGGCAAAAGTTAAAGACGACATAATTGCTACAGCTCCAGTATCCATAGCAGATGACAGTCCTAGTGCTGGAAAGATTACTATTTCTGTTGATGCTGAGTTAACAGAACTAGCCACCATGAGCACAGGTACTGCTCAGGCTCTAGCAGATTTAACAGGTACAGAAGTACAAGTACTAGATGGGGCTACACTTACAACTACTGAACTGAACTATGTAGATGGTGTCACCTCTGCTGTTCAGACTCAGATAGATGGTAAGCAACCATTAGATGCTGAACTCACAGAGTTAGCCACAATGGCTAGTGGTACAGCAGGTGCTATAGCTGATCTAACACAAACTGAAGTAGAGATACTAGATGGAGCTACGGTTTCTACAGCAGAATTAAACATTTTAGATGGAGTTACATCTACAACAGCAGAATTAAATATCCTTGACGGTGTAACAGCTACAACAAACGAACTCAACCTCATGGATGGGGTTACTTCTACTACACAAGAACTTAACTATACAGACGGTGTTACTTCTAATATTCAAACTCAGTTAAACGGTAAGCAAGCTTCTGGTTCATATCAAGCCGCTGATCCAGATCTAAGTACTCTTGCTGGAATGCAGGCTGCTACTGCTTCAATTCTTGCAGGTGGTACAGCTCTTACTTCAACCCTAACTGAACTTAACCAGATTGATGGTAAGACTATTGGAGAAACTTCCCTTACTACTAACAGTGATACAGCTCTACCAACTTCTAAAGCGGTAGCAGATCACGTAGCTGGAGCTGTAACAGCAGTTGGTGGTTTTATATCAATAGCAAATGATGCAAGTTTTCCAGCTACAGCTTCAATACCAGCTTCAGGCGTAGTAGTCAGTATTAATGATGCTGATGACGTTGTGATTAATGGTTCAGGCGTATCAACTACTGGTAGAACTACTGATGGTACACCTGCAACTGTAACTATTAACGGTTTCCCCGCTACTTTGTACGGTGAGACAATAGCTGCTGGAGTAGGTCTACAAGTAACTTCTACAGGATCAAGTAATACTTATACTTACCATAAATTACTAGCCTCTGAATCTGATGTTAAACAATTATCAGATGATATAAACGACTTCCTTGAAAGATATAGAACAGACGCTACTGGTAACAACCCTTCAAGTAATAACCACGCTGGAGACCTCTTCTTCAACCAAGGTTCTAACACAATGTATGTTAGAAACGGAGCCAATAATGCTTGGGGAGAAGTTACATCTACTGGAGACTTTAAGTTCCTATTCCTATGTCCTACAGGTGGTTCAGGTGCTCCAACTATTGATGGTAATGTTGATACCTATGACTTAAGAGAAACAACTAACTCAGGCTCATTAGCTAGTGTTACCAATGCTGCTCAGCTTATCGTATCGGTAAACGGAGTCATCCAACAGCCAAATACAGGTACAGCAACTTCAGGATTAGATGGCTTTGTAATGACTGATGCGAACACTATTAAGTTCGCTGCGAATCTACCTAACGGTGCTGATGTATTTGTTATACAGATAGGTTCAGCCGTAACTCTCAACGCTCCAGCTAATAACACAGTAGGAACAGATCAGATTCAAAACTTAGCTGTAAATAATGGAAAAATAGCTGATGACACTATTGAAGAAGTTAAGTTAAATATACACGCAGCTCCTAGTGGTACAGATAAGTTCTTAGGTTATACCTCTAATGGTATGGAGTGGGCAGTCCCTCCTGATCTAAATATCTTATCTGGTGGAACTATAACTGGTGATGTTGTCTTTGATAACGCTACCCATGCTGGTGATGATTTGACATGGGATATGTCAGATAAAGCTTTAGAGTTCGATGATAACGTTAAAGCTACATTTGGAGATGACGTTGATCTGCAAATCTGGCATGATGGGACTTATAACAGAATCCAAAGTGCCAATAGCAGAGCTTTAGTTATAGAAGCAGATGGTGCAATAGCCTATTTAAGAGCCAAAATTAACGAAGAGTCTGTACGTTGTAACCCTGATGCGGGTGTAGAAATTTTTTACGATAACGTAAAAGAGTTTGAAACTAAATCAGGTGGTGTAAAACTACTTGGACACTCTGAATCAGTTGTAAATGCTCTAGGTAACACGACAGGAAGTACAACTATTGATTTCAGCGTAGCTAACCATATCTCAGCAACTTTAACTGGTAATACAACCTTTGCTAATCCCACAACTGAATCCATCGGGCAGAGTGGAACGTTAACGTTAACCCAGGATGGAACTGGTTCAAGAACTGGTGCTTGGGGATCACAATTTAAATGGGCTGGAGGTGCGGCACCGACTTTATCAACAGCAGCGAACGCCATTGACCGTATTGATTACGTTGTTGTGGCTGCTGATACTATTCACTGTGTAGCTAGTTTAGCTGTAGCCTAATGTTTGATGATTTAGCACGACTAGGTTCCAGCGCTGCTGGTGACTATGAGATTGAAAAATCTCTGAGATTCGACGACGTTGGGCAATCTTATTTAAGTAGAACATTTGGTTCTAATAGTAGTGATACATCAAAAACTTTCTCCTTTTGGGCGAAAAGAAGTACAGGGCTTAATAACTACCAAACTATAGCTGCAACTACACAGGATGGATATATAGAAAGTAGACTTCAGTTCTCAAATAATGGAGCTATAAAGTTTACAGATAGAGATTCAAGTGGCGGTTCTACTGATGCAAACTTTTATACTAATTCTTTCTACACAGATACTTCAGCTTGGATGCATATAGTCTTAATCATTGATACGACTAATGGTACATCAGGAGACAGGTTACGAATCTATGTAAACGGATCAAGAGTTACATCTTTAACAAGTGAAACTCAACCATCACAGAATTATGCAGTGCAGTTCATGCGCTCTAGTGCTGTTAATTTTATAGGAGCTGGAGCAGCTTCAAGTACTGATGATTTCGGCGGATATCTTGCTGATATATACTTCTTCGATGGAAGTGTATTAGAGCCTGGTAATTTTGGAGAAACAGACCCAACTACAGGGCAATGGATACCAAAAGCATACTCAGGTGCAGGTTATGGTACTAACGGTTTTCATTTAAAATTTGACGATAATTCAGATGTTACAGCAGCAACATTAGGAAAAGATTCAGCAGGAAGTAATGACTGGACTCCTAATAGTTTCTCAGTTTCAGGTGCAGCTACTGATTCATTTGAGGACACACCAACTAATAATTTTCCAACCCTAAATTGGCATCAAACAAGGGCTGTTACTGACGATAGGATGCATAGTGCAGGATTAGCTATTGATTGGCAGAACGGTCATGATAATGCAGCATCCGTAGCTACCTTTGGTATGCATAGTGGTAAGTGGTATTTTGAAGTACTAGATAGAACAGATTCTGCTGGTCAGGGGTCTGCAATTATTGGTATTTTTCCTGATGATTATGCAAATGCAAAAAGATGTCAGAACACTAATGCTTGGCCTGGTCTTGAGAGTGGTTCAGGCGTAGGTTTTAATGGCGCAGATCAATGGTATATCAATGGCTCTAATCAAGGAACTTATGGAGGAACTTGGGCAGAAAACGATATTATAGGGGTTGCAGTTGATATAGATGCTGGAAAAATAGCACTATCTAAAAACGGACAATGGGCGGATGGTTCAGGAAATTATGATGAAGCAAATATAAATGCACAGAAAGATCTTGTAGGAGCTGGACCCTATTACGCGGCTTTCTGCGATACTTCAGCATCACATGACCCTAAATATACGATAAATTTTGGTCAAAGAGCTTTTAGTTATTCAATACCAACAGGTTATCAAAAGCTATGTTCAAAGAATTTACCTGATCCAACGATTAAAGATCCTACAGATCACTTTAATACTATTCTTTATACAGGAAACGCTACTTCACGTAATATAGTTTCTGGTTTTGATACAGGACTTGTTTGGATAAAAAGACGGTCTGGACAAGAGGGCCATGTTTTAGCTAATCGTGTTATAGGCGCAGATAGTTTTTTAAGCTCTAACTCAACGGCAGCAGTAAACACAGCAAATAATTGTGTTACCGCTTTTAACAGCGATGGGGTTACTGTCGGTACTCAAGGGATCGTTAATGATAACAATGAAACATTTGTATCTTGGCATTGGAACGTAGCAGGGACTGCTTCTACTAACAGTACGGGAACAATTAATGTATCACTTATTGCTAACCCAACAGCAGGATTTTCAATAGGAACATACGGAGGAAATGACACAGGAGGAGCCACTATAGGGCACGGGCTTGGTGTAGCTCCTGACGTGGTTATTGTGAAATGGACTAATGGAGGAGATAACTGGTGTGTTTATAACAAGAATAATGGAGATGGTAAAACTTTATGGCTAGATGATGACGGAGTTGTTCCTACTGGTTCTAGTTATTATTCTTCTTTCTGGAACGATACAGCCCCCTCTTCGACAGTAACAACACTTGGTTCAAATGGAGCTGTTAATGGTTCTAGTAGAAATTATCTTGTTTTATCCTTCGCATCGGTAGAAGGTTATAGCAAATTTGGTGGATACACTGGAAATGGTCAAACTGATGGGCCATACGTTTATACAGGCTTTAAACCTGCTTATGTACTAGTCAAAAGAATTAATGGAGGTCCAAATTATTGGAATCAGCATGATAATAAAAGAAATCCCTATAACGTTGTGAATACCGTTTTATATCCCAACTCAGATGATGATGAAGAATCGTATGCTGTTGGTACAGCGGGTAGTCCAAATAAGAATTTCTATTCAAATGGATTTAAATTAGAATCTACTCACAGTGAAGTGAATGGAAGTGGGGATACTTACTTCTATATGGCGTTTGCTGAGACTCCCTTTAAGTACGCCACCGCACGTTAAACTATTACTATGGCCTTTAAACTCAACAATAAACTTCTACCTACTGATGTTGCTTTTACATCAAACGGTATCAAGTATCCAGCTAACTGGCTGAGACTATCTTCTCTTAGTGAGAAGAACGCTATTGGTATTACTGAAGTAGCTGATGAAGCTGCTTATGATCAACGATTCTATTGGTCAGCAGGTAGAGCTAAAGATCTTGCAGAATTAAAAACTAGATATATAACAGAACAAAAAGGTACTACAAACGCCTTACTAAGTAAATATGATTGGTACGTTACCCGTAAAGCTGAGAAAGGTACAGCGATTCCTTCAACAATCGTGACGTATAGAAACGGTGTTAGAACTACGTGTATTACAAGGGAAAACGAAATAAATGCTTGTAGTGATGTAGCAGCATTGAAAACATTAATAGACAGTACACTTACTTCATGGCCTAAAGACCCTAACGAATAATGGCAAACGCACTCAACAAAGTTAATTCTGGTGGAATCGAAGATGCTTCTATCGTTAATGCTGATATAAACGCTTCAGCAGCTATAGCAACTTCAAAGATCACTGGCCTTGCTGCTTCTGCCACAACAGACACCACCAATGCAGACAATATTGGATCAGGAACTTTAGCAGCCGCAAGAGTTGCTACTCTCAATCAAAACACAACTGGAAACGCTACTACAGCTACGACAGCGACAACCTCAACGAATGTCACGGTTGCTGATGAATCTTCTGATACAACTTGTTTTCCAGTATTTGTAACGGCAGCTACAGGAGATCTACCCCCGAAAAGTGGTGACAATTTAACTTTTAATTCTTCAACAGGAGAGTTAGAAGCAGATATTTTAAAAGACTCTAAAGGTAATGTTAGGGCTATACCAAAAGAGGCTAAAACAGCTGCTTATACCTTAGTTGCTGCTGATGCTGGTAAATGTATTAGCACTGACTCTGGTGTAACAATACCTAATGCAGTATTTGCAGCTGGTGATGCAGTAACTATTTGGAATGACAGCTCTTCAGCAATAACAATTACACAGGGTGCGGGTTTTCAATTACGTAAAGCAGGAGAAACTTCAACTGGTAATGTTACTCTCAATAATTTTGGAATAGCAACTCTCTGGTGGAATACAGGGGGAACTGCTGTTATTACTGGGAATCTAGGATAATGGGTATACAGCAAACACTTCTTAGAGGTTATGGAAAAGAGGTTCCTGTTGAATACTTAGTTATCGCTGGAGGAGCTAGTGGCGCTGGTGGCGGAGGATATGCAGGGGGTGGCGGTGGTGCTGGTGGTGTTAGATTAGGTACTAATCATAAAATCAAAGGTGTTGTAACAATAACGGTAGGTGCTGGTGGAGCCACTAGTGGTGGTAATGGAAATGCGGGATCGGATTCTGTTATGGCTGATATCACCTCAGATGGTGGTGGACCTGGTTCGATGTATTCGGCAGCAGGCGCTGGATATGCTGGAGGATCAGGGGGAGGTGCTGGTGGTGGATTAGGCGGCTATCCTGGTGGTGCTGGTATAAATGATGGGGGAACTTTTGGTACAGCAACTTATCAGGGACACGATGGAGGTGAAGATGGAGGTCATCATGGTACTTGGTATGAACAAGCAGGAGGAGGCGGTGGAGGAGCAGGTTCTGCTGGTCAAGATGCTCCATCCGTAGGTCATGCAGGAGATGGTGGTTCAGGCTATTCTTCCTCAATTACTGGTTCTGCTGTAACAAGAGCAGGTGGTGGGGGCGCTGGTACTGGATATTGGGCTACTAATGATCCTAACTACGGCGGTGGCGACGGTGGTTCTGGCGGCGGTGGGTATGGTGGAGGAAGACTTCCACCTATTCAACGAATACCGTCTTCAGCAACTGCTAACACTGGATCAGGTGGAGGAGGCGGTAGTAATGTTAATGTATCCCCTAATCCTGGTGATGCTCGAAATAGTGGTGCTGGTGGATCTGGATTAGTGGTTATTAAACTACTTACCGCTGATTATTCAGGAACAACATCAGGTTCTCCAAGTGTTTCTACATCAGGTTCTTATACAATATTGACTTACACTGGCTCTGGAACTTACACAGTATAATGGCACATTTCGCAACCTTAAATAGCAACAATGAAGTTATTAACGTGGAAGTAGTTAATAATGCAGTGATTACTGATTCTGATGGTAAAGAACAAGAGCAGTTAGGTATTGATTTTTTAGAACAAATTCATGGTGGTGGAGTTACTTATAAACAAACATCTTATAATGCAAAATTTAGAAAGAACTTTGCACAGATAAAAGGTACTTATGATCCAACTAAAGATGCTTTTATTACTATAAAACCTTTTAATTCTTGGGTTTTAAATGATACTACTTGTCAATGGGAAGCTCCAAAAACATTACCAAATGACGGTAAACCCTATGTATGGGATGAATCTTCAACTTCTTGGGTAGAAAACAAACCACCTAGTTAAAAGATGGGAGACCCGCCTCTCCTGCCACGTTATTCTCTTCCACCTGCGCTGGAAATTCCACGGGTAACTCTGGATCAACCGAAGGCATTGATTCCTTCATACCGTCCTTTAGTTGTTCCACCTTCCGATTTAAGAGCGCCTCCAGGAGTAGAGGCTTCAGGTGAGGCAGAGAAAAATACAGAGAAGAAAGAACCAGCAAAGCAACCAGAAGTTTCATTACCTAAAGAAATTACTTCGTTCACTATACCTTTTACAGACTATGAATTACCAGTACCAAAACAGGAAATACTAGTAGCTGCTGGTACTACAGCTTCAGTATCTGTGGTAGCTACTCTTACAGCTACTGCGGTATTTAAAAGGTGTGTTCAAATCCTAAAGCCTCTGATTCAACAGGCTCTGAAAAGATTGAAGAGAAGTCGTGGTCAAGAAGTACCTTCGTGGTCACGGCAGAGATTGGAACAACGTCGGAGCAAATATGTTCAAGGTCGCTCCCCGGACGCAGGGTGAAGCCTTTAGATTGGAGAGCTGCACATTCTTTAATACGAACTAGTTCATAATCAAGTCTTAACTTCTCCATTTGTCTTCTACCAATTGACTTACAAAGTTCAGTAATTGAACCGTCAAGTGGAACCATAAAACTTAACTGAGCACCCCAATTCTCACTCATTGTATAACCATTAGGGGACATTCTTCCCTCATCATGCTCCCAAGGTTTGACATGATTACCCATATAAAATGGAGTAAAAGTCATGGTAGAACCGTTGCAAACAATGGATGGTCCTAACTGTTGTCTCGAAGGCGCTCCGTTATTTTGGAATTGCACCGCTTGATTGGTTACATTTCCAGTCGCAGCCGCCTGCGGATTCGAGGTGTTACTTACCTTTGGCTCTTCTGCTAATACAGGACTTACTGAGAAAAGACAGATAGCGATGTAGTAGTAGAAGTTTGTTCGATGGTTCTTTCTATATCGTGAGTCTCTACTACCCCTGCTGCTCTGGTTGTTACTTCCAGAGTGAATGGGTCTCCAGCGGTATGGATTGTAAAGACTGAATCTGAATCTACGATTCCTCCAGAGGTTGCTGAAGTGTGATTTATATTTTCTCCACTCCATTTAGAATAAGCGCCTCCAAAAACCTCTGTCTCTATCGTTTCTTCGATATCGATTGTAGTCACTGTAGTCGATTGCATCGATCCTTGAGTGAAAGCAGGCGTAATTGGATTTGCCCTTACTGCAACTGGGCTTAACAGAAGCAAAAGTAATAAGCATTTTCTCATACTTTTGTTACCTTGTTAGTATCTACTCCTTCAATCTTAATAGGAGTTTCTATAATTATATGCTGTGTAGGTCCAGTAGGCTTCTCTTTATGATCCTTTTTCTTAGCTGTATCAATTCCAAAGGTAGCGAGAGCTGAGGTAAACACGAAAGTTATGAACGTAATATCGTTGTTTTTCTCCTCAGTCATTCCTGGGAGAGGTAAGTAATTTAAGCTTATAATAAAACCAGACCACACAACAACTCCAAGGCGTACAAAAGTTCCTAGAACTTGTATCTGTTCCTCCTTATCTGCCATCCCGTCTTTTAGTTTTCCTACAAGACTCTTTTTCTCATTTTCCATGTCGAATCAAGGACCTAGTACTCCTATTAAATACTACCCTGATGCTAACAGCGGTAAGGGAGGTTATCTACAAAATACTGGGGCAGGCAGACCAGGAAAAGTAAGATTAAAACCTAAATACGATCTACCTAAGGCAGATAGAGGTCTAACAAAAGCCCCTAAAAAACACTATGGCTGAAGAAAACTGGAGAGTAAACGCTAGGGGACGTAGAGTTCCTAGTAGAGTTACATCAAATATGAGGGCTTTCACAGGTGAGAAGCCTGAAGGAGGCCGTGACAGAGCCGGAAGACGCTATAACCGAGGAGATGGTGGTACAGGGAGAAGAGTCTCTGTAACCAGCTCAGGTAACCGTTCAGTCAGAGTTAAATCAACAAGAAAAAATCCTGGTGTAGGTCCAACAGGAGGTACTCGTACTTCTGATGTAGATAGACCCTCAAATGTAGAGAGAAGAGGTAAAGGTCCAAGCCCTATTACTACTTCTAGAACAAGATCTGTAAGAGTTAAAAAAGCTACAGATAGACGTAGAACAGTTGGTGGGGACGGTTTAAGAGAATTTAAAACAGGTCCAAGCCGTGTTACCAGAGGTAGGGGCGGTTACGCAGGATATAGATACGTTAAGCCTGGCTCTAACCTACCAATTAGACAGGTAAATCCAACTACAACTGGAAAACCAGTAAATAGAAGGTCAGGACAAGGTAGAACCAACACAACTAGCCCTAACGCTCAAAAGCCTAACCAAAGGACTGGTAGCAGCCCTATGAGGGGCCCAGGTAAACCTGGATCAGCTAACGACACTGGAGCTAGAAGAACTGGAGGTGGTAGAAGAGGCCAAATATCTTCTAAAGGCGGACTACAAACTACATCAGGCTATAAGCCTAAGATGAATCAAAAGGGAACAGTTAAGGCTAATACAGTACTGAAAGGTGTTGTCTCTCTACTAAGTAAGAGATTTAACCACGCCATGACAGCAGCAGATATATGGAAATTAGGTAAAACAAACTCTGCTTTAGATAAAGCTCTTAAACGCATTCCTGATACATCCGATAGAGATGCAGGAAGATTACTAGGAAATAAGATAGTCTCACTAGCTACTGCTGCTTACAATAAAGTTAAAGGATCAGAAACAAAAGCTGAAACCTCACCACCTAAAAAGGAAACTAAAAAGGAACCAAAACCTAAAAGGAAAACTAAGCAACTAGTAAAAAAGTAACTCCCTCCGCAAAGAGGACAAAAACTAAAAAAGGAACTAGATTCATAGGTGCCAACAGTACCTGGGTAGACAGGTACGGTAGAGTTATCGCCCCTCAGGAGAAAAAGTAATGTCTGAAATGGAGTACCAACGCCGTGAAGGCGAAAAGGAACGCAAGCGTAGAGCTGAGTACGAAAGGACTAAAGATTGGGAAAAGTATAAAAAGAGTCCTGAATGGAAACAGAAAAAAGAAGCAGCTAGGGAAGCTGAAAGAAAACGCCGTACAAGCTCCCAAGAAGCAGCTACTAGAGCAGCTAAAAAGAAAGAAGAACAAAGGAGAAAAGAGGACAGAGGTATAACCTACGCTCCTAAGAAGAGACCAAGTCGTTGAAGTTCTCCCTACGTGATGTAGCTACCTACTATTCAGGTCAGCTTCATCAGAAGGAGGCTCTCGACATGATTCAGATGTACATTCCTGAGTCAATCGAGGAACGCTTTGCTGATATGTGGCGGAGTGGGCCGAAGAATGAAATTCCGACTCACGTTTCTTGGCACGAGAAATTAAAGCTTCTTCTTGAAGCCGAAGCTGAGCTTCCCGAACGGATGGATGTAGAGACTGTATATCTTCTATTTGCGGAGCTCCTAATTCAACAAAGTAGTAGTGCTGATCCTGAGTACGCTTCTAAACTTTTAGATCTAATAGCCCTTAAGAGAGCAAAAAAGGAGTAACCTAGCTACAGCCTAATTTTTTCTAATGGTTCTACTAGTTAAGCCTATTCTTTTCGCGTTTCTAAAATCTGACTCAGTTAAGCAACTGATTGTGGACCTGCTTACAAAGCTTGTCGAGTCCACTGATAACACTATAGATGATACAGCGGTAGAGTTAATAAGAAAGAACCTCTTTCCAAACAAAAAGGTAACAGTAAACAATGGCTAGAAGAAAAAGCACAGGTATGGCCTCTGAAGAAGAACTTCAGGGGCTGCATAAGTTAGTAGCTATGAAACTTGTCGATCAACTTAATTCTGACAACGTTAAAGCTTCTGATTTAGCCAACGCTATTAAGTTCCTCAAAGATCAAGGTATCACTCTCGATAAGAACGGTGATGTCTCTGCTATCGGTGAGATGATCTCCAATCTTCCTAAGATTGATATGTCCAAAGTTAAATCTTATATAAGTGCCTAGAACAAATGATCATCAACAACAAATTATTAAGGAAGCGATCAGTAGCTTTCCAGTTTTTGCTACTCATCTCTGGCACTTTCTAAGGCTTCCTAACCCAACCCCTATCCAGTACCAGCTCGCTGATTACTTACAGAATGGGCCTAACCGTAGAATCATCATGGCCTACCGAGGTTGTGGTAAAAGCTTCCTCACAGCCGGCTACGTGCTCTGGAGACTACGGAAAGATCCCGATACAAAGGTTTTGGTTATATCAGCCGCTCAGGACCGTGCAGACGCTTTTAGCGTGTTCTGCCACGATCTCCTTAGAAACTGGTTTATGGTGCAGGATTTATTTCCTAGCGATACTCAGAGGTTTTCTAAGGTCGCGTTCGATGTCTTTGGATCAAAGCCTGATCAAAGCCCTTCAGTGAGATCAAGTGGTATTTTTGGTCAGATCACTGGATCTCGTGCAGATCTGATCGTAGCTGACGACGTTGAGACCCCTCAGAGTTGTGAAACTCAGCTTATAAGAGACAAACTCAGAGAAAGTATTAAAGAGTTTGACTCTGTTATTAAACCTGGAGGACAGATTGTTTTCCTAGGTACTCCTCATACCCAAGACAGTATTTACGCAAAGCTAGAACTAGCTGGTTATACACCACGTATTTGGCCTGCTCTATACCCGACTGCTAAGAAACTTAAGGATTACTACGGAAACCGCTTAGCTCCTAGAGTTCAAAAAGATTTTGAAGAAGATAAAACCTTAGCTGGTCACCCTACAGACCCTCAAAGATTTGATTGGGATGAACTGGAAGCTCGAAAGGAATCCATTGGTAGGTCCACGTTTAACCTCCAGTTCTTACTTGATATTAGTCTTTCTGATGAAGAGAAATATCCTCTAAAGCTTCAAGATTTATGTATCTTTAGATTGAACAGAACTATGGGCCCAGACAGGGTTGTTTGGAGTGCTAACGGTGATAAAGCTCTTGATCTTCCCTCAGTAGGGCTTCACGGTGATCTCTTTTACAAACC
>Ga0098041_1000411_pt1 | contig 17279 bp, 3 predicted proteins | sample 8_EtaG_FD_77066 | JGI IMG/M metagenome (GOLD analysis project Ga0098041, IMG submission 77066) | Marine viral communities from the Subarctic Pacific Ocean - 8_ETSP_OMZ_AT15162 metaG | ecosystem: Environmental > Aquatic > Marine > Oceanic | place: Pacific Ocean | collected 2015-01-08
AAAGGAACTCCTTGGTATAAATTGTTTAACTGAACGCCACGATAATCATTGTTAAACGAAGTATTACCAGGTATTACCTTAGCACCGTCCTTGAAAAAATGTTGACCAAATTTCTCAATTTGATTCTGCAGTATAGACTGAAGAGTAGTTAACTCTCTTGCCTGTACAGGATATCCAGGTTTAAATAATACCCGATAGAAATCATCAGCAGGGTTATAATCGTCAAAATATGGCGATACATCTAGATTGGTTTGCTGTGGCATGATTACTTAGAACTGCAAAATAACTTTAATATCTTCTTTTTGGTTAGCAGACCTAGTAATAGAAGGTCTGTTATCAACATATATTATATTTCCTGAATGTTGTTTAACTTCAGGAGATGCAAGGCCATTATTAAAAAATTGACCAAGGTAATATGTCTTATTATTTATTGAGGTACTTATACCCGTAAAAGTAGTATCAATACCTAAGTTTGAACCACTTGATGGAACAATAGTGACATTTCCACTTCCAGAGGGAGTACTAGTAAATTCTAATAATTCAAATCCCCAAGTAGGATTAGTTTGTGCAGTACCTACAGTATTAAATCCTGCAATTGTTCTATCTTGCCAATACTTCAAAACACCAGTAGTTTGATCATAACTTACAACTCTTCCTGCTGCAGTTTGACCTGTTCCTATAGTTTGTGTAACATAAGAATCTGGAGTAAATGTAGCAGTACTATATCCAATACCAGTCAATCTAAGAGCATTTAAAGCACTTGCTTTATCAATACTTAAATTCTCTGTAAGACTTCCTGGAACTTTAGGATTTTCAACTACTCCGACTCTTGCTATTTGATTACCAGTAATAAAATCAGGATTCTCATTATCATTTTCAATTCTAGAATATAAAAGAACATTGTATGCACCAAGTTCTCTATAAATGTCATACCCATGACCTCCTGGAGGAGATGTAATAACATCAAAGGTAGGTATTGTTGTTCCAGTGGGAACACCACCTGCTATTAAATCAACACTACCAAAAGTATATCCAGAACCTTGATTAGAAACTTCTATACTTCCGACTTTTGATTCTGCATTAATTACAATAGTACATTCTGCACCAGTACCATCACCTTTAATAGGAACTCTAGTATAAGTTTCACCTGCAGTCCCTAAACCAACACCACGATTAGTAATAGTAATAATTTTAAATGAACCATCAACTGCATTACCTCTTACAGCAGCATCATCAGTATTAGTACTCCAATTTGGTGGAGTAGGAATAAAGTCTGTTGATTCAAACTTTACGATATCACTTGGTTTAATAGTATAAAGATATTTCCAAATATAACCATCACCACTACTACCAGCAGACCTTGGTTCTAGATCAGTAAATGTTGGTTCATCTAAAGAAGGTTTTCCATTAGGATTTTCTGGATCTGTGCCATTCTGAAGGCACTCATAAACTCTATAATCACTATTAACAACATAATATGAAGCAGAATATAAATTAGTTGCTCCAGATATCTTTGCAGTATTAGATCTACTATAATCATTTCTATACATGTCATAGGTATTTCCAGAAGACCATAATCTTCTTCTCACAACTTGTCTAACATCCCCTGCATTGATTTTCTTCAATGCAATCATATTATCCCAATATTCATCCTCTTCCTCAAAATTATCTTTAGGTGATGGGGGATTACTATCCCAATCACTTTGATAATCGGTAGGATTTGGTAGACCTATAAAAGAATAATATGCATTCGTACCCGTAGTTACTCCCGCAACAAAGTTCTTTGCATTTAATATTCTTATCTGATCAGTTATAATTGCAGCCATTTGACAGAAGTTTTTATTTATTTATTAAAGATTTACGATCTCTTAGTGACAACACTATTTACCCTTGGATATTTTACACCATTAGATGTTGAAACCCTATTTCCATGATTGTCATGAGGAAATACTGTACCACTTTGAGGTCGTTTATAAACATAAGATACATATCGATTATTAGAATCACCAAGGTCAGTATATGGAGTATCAACCATACCCTCATTAGTAGTTGTAATTTGAGCAGATTTAGAAGCTTCAATTACATATTCCGTTGCATCTGTTTGTTTCATATTAGGATATTGTTCAGCAGCACATGCTAAAAGTCCAGCAACTTGAGGAGCAGACATGCTAGTACCACTTGCTGATGCAACATAAAAATTAGAATCTCTTGGATCAGCTTTTTCATTCCAATAACCAGATCCAGAACCATACACAGATGACATAATATACCTACCAGGTGCCCAAACATCAACTCTTTCTTCACAATTACTAAATTGTGTTTTATATTCAGTCTGATAGAAATCAATTGCACCTACAGATATCGTATTACCATTTGAAGTTTCTGCATTACCAGGAGAACTACCTTGGGAACACTCCCAACCAGTACCACTTATTACAAGCATATTAGCATAGTCATTACCACCATACCTATCGATTGGCCAATAATTATTTCCTGCAGATCCGACGAAAATCACACCATCACCCATAGCATCTTCAATATCTGCATCGATAGCTGCACTCCGAACTCCCATCTTAGGAGTTCTATCACTATTATATGGACTACCAGCACCAGAAGGTGGAACAGGAATTCTTTTAGATTGCAACTCTGTTCTTTTTTGAGCAACAGTCATTCCACTAAGACTAGTAGTCACTCCTCTATATTTTATCTCATCAATAGCAGTTAACATAATATTTCCATCATTATTAACTAAACCCCAACTATTATTAATTATTGTTGGATTTCTTCTTCCTGTTGCAGCATTGATTGGTTTATTATTATGAAAATGACGAACATATTCAAAGACATGATCAGTCCAATCAATTCCAGTTATACCATTTCCACCACCTGCATTACTTCTAAATGATATATTGTAGATATTAGCATCTCTTGCCCATCCTTGAGTATTTCCAGCAACTGTTCCTGCTACATGAGTTCCATGAGGATCTGTATCACCAGTATAAACATAATTTGCTGCAGTATTGGCACTATATCCTAATGCTGCACTATATTGAAACCAATTAAATGCATTACTACGAAGATTGCCAGTTCCATCAGGATTTTCTCTAAATTCTGGATGATCAAAATTCATATGAGTATCGCATATAATAACATCTACATTTTTACCAGAACTTGTTGTATTAAGAGTACTAGTTATTTCATTTGTTCCACCATTACCCCAACCTGCTGTTTGTTGACCATCAGTTAACCTTTTAATACCCCAATTTTTATCATCTGCTTGAGTTGGAAATTTATCCCATTTACCAGTTTGAGACTCATCCCAATACAATTCAGCTGATAATTCACCTTTTGGTTTACAAGCTTTTACTCTAGAATCATTTAATAATTCAGTTGCTTCAGCATCAGATAAAGTAAAAACTTGATTTCTACTAGTTGGTCTTTCTAAATTACAAGTACATGCTCTAGATGGAATAGAACCACTACCAGATGATTCCTTCATTTGAGTACAAAAATTTGTCTTATCACTAAAATTATTAAGAGTGACTGTATATTCTTGCATTTATGCCTCCGCTTGTATTAGAGTTAAAGTTACTGTAATAGCACGAGCTTGAGAATCCTTATTTGTCACTTTTGCATAAACTGTTGTAGAAGGAGTTCCATCATTATTCCAACCAAATACAGCAGGTGACATTAAGAATGTACTTGCACCAGCAGTTGTTGTTAAAATCTCTGCAATGACACCTGAACCTGGAAGTGGGTCTGTCCCTTCTACTCTAGTAGCATCAGAAGTTCTAGATGCAGCATCAACATAAAGTCTAACCCAAGCAGGATGGTCTATTGCTACTTTAAGCAAATTATATGCTTTAAATGCAGTTATTGATAGATCACCAGAAGCAGCAGCATTAAGAGAAGCAGTAGTAGCAGTCTTTATGGTTCTTGATGCCATTGCACCACCACCGCCACCTGCAGCCCATTGAGGAGCAGCATTAGCACCTTGACTGGTTAATACTTGACCTGATGTTCCATAGTTAGCACCATTAAGACCAATTTGACCTAATGGTCCTATACGAAGTTTTTCTGTTGGAAGAGCTGCTCCACCGTTAATGCCAAATAATAAACTAGTAGGGAGATTATCTTGTGCTGGTGTTCCATCTATTTTTGCCGTTATCATTGCTCCAGTACTATTCATATCAAAACCATCACCACCAGAAAACTGTATTCCTCCTAGAGTATCTCCATCTTGAACAATCGTATTTCCATTTACAGAACCACGAGTCTTACCCATTAATAATAATGATCCACCTGCAAAGTTTCCATCACACCTCATTGAAAGACTTGATGATCCCTGATTTGTTCCTGCGATATGGATCCTACCACCATATCCACCAGGAGTATTAGCGGTAGTAACAGTTCCTGTTCCTGCATATAAATTTCCATCAAGGAGAGAATTATCTCCACTGTTACCAATGTATATCTTTCCTCCCATGCCACCATGAGCAGTACATTGGTAGTACAACACCTCAGGGGCATCAAACTGAACATCCCATTCTAATGTTGTTCCATCAGCAGCATCATTGTTGGTTATACCATCATTATATTGAGTACCTGTTGAACCATTTACAGTACTTTGAATTCTAAATGGATGTCCACCAGATGCATTTTTAAATCTATATTTCTGTCCTCTTGTTAGATAAAGTGTTGGATCATTCTCAGCACCAGTTAATCCATCACCAGTAAATGTATAATCAGTTGTTCCATTAGCACCTAATACCCACTCAGAAATAGCACCGTCAAAAGAAGTTGCAGTTAATATACCTACACCGTAAATACTCTTACTATTACCATCTAAGTCTCCTCCTAACTGAGGTGTGGTATCTTGTACAATATCACTAAGTCCACCACCAGAACCAACTGAAGATGTTGGTGTAGAAGCATAAACTAAAAGAACGCCAGGGAAAGTAGCAGGATCTAATGGAGTTGATCCATCATTACCATACCATGATGACCTAAATCCTGTTGTTGTCTTATTGGTTATACTAACAGTGTGAGTATCATATGCTTCTCTTTCTGCTAATACATAATAGTTTGCATCACCCATAGCACTATCAAAGGTGAATTCTATTCTACCATTAGAACTATTGTATGCACCATGAGACATATTGGTGTCAGTACCAGCATTATTATTGGTAACATGAGCATATGCTACAGGTACAATAACTGACTGCTGTGCTCCTGCAGCTGCTGAAGTTAATCTACCTTGAGCATCAACAGTAATATTTGCACTAGTATAAGCACCAGCAGTTACTGCAGTGTCAGCAAGTTTTGCAGCCGTTACTACATCATTATCAATTGTCCAATCTGCTCCAGAGTTTGATACTGTAATATCTCCTTTATCACCATCCGATATTCCACCACCTCCTCCTGCAGGTGTTCCCCAAGTATTATCACCTCTTAAAAATGTTGTATTACTTGCTGTTCCTGTTGCTGATAATTCTGCTAAACCAATAGCATCGTCTGCCATTTTAGCATTTGTTATTGCATTATTATCAATTGTCCAATCTGCTCCAGAGTTAGAAACAGTAATATCTCCTTTATCCCCATCAGTTACTCCAGCAGCACTAGAATTAATTGTTACTTGACCAGTACCAGTAACAGATATATTTGTTCCAGCAACAATAGAAGTAACAATTCCAGCCGCTAAAGTAGTACCATCACCCAAAGCATTATATAATTCATCAAAATTATCATTAATAATATTAGCACCTGCTCTCAGAGTACTACCATCTCCAGCATTTGCCGAGGTTCCCGTATTTATTCCTACTTTAGCCATTGATTAGACTCTTAATTTTAAATATTTAGATTGCATAATTCTTAGATTTTAATTTCTCTGTCCTTACAACTATAGCGGAAGTATGAATCCCTGTAGGATTTGTAGTTCCTCCTATACCAATACCACCTAATGTATATGCAGGATAAGAAATAGACTTAGTTCTACCATCCAATTCAATTCTACCCCAACTAAAGTTTCCAAATGATATGCTAGAAGTAGTTCCTCCACCAATTGTATTCATTCCAGAAACTCCACTACTTCCCATATACCCACTATCAAAAGTATATTGAGTAGAATCAAAGTAAATGTTAGTATTACTAAACCCTGCAGTAGAAACCCCACTCATATTAGCCTTAACTCTAGTAATATGGGTTGTTCCGATACCAGTCTTAGATTCTTCTGCACCAACAAAAGATACTTCAACAACTGATACCTCACTTGCTTGATAAACATTATCAACAAATTGAGTTCCTATTCCAATAATATTCTGACCAATATCTCTACTTACTAAAGAAGTTTCAGCAAGACCTACATTTGACTGAGTTACAACAAAGAAATCATTAACTTGAATAGTACTCAAAGTAAGTGCAGTACCCACTATTAATGGATCTCTTAAATAAGAATCATCAGGAATATAGAAATCAAAGACAAATTTATCAATACCACTAACATCATCTGTACCAAATCCAACAATAACACCATTATCACCAGCGTAAGAACTTACTTTATCCTTTTCAGTAATTACTACAGGAGGATCTATCAATACCTGTGGTGGATTTGATGAAGTATATCCAATACCTCCATTATTAGTAATTGCTATTCCAGTTACAGTACCATTAACAATAGTTGCCTCTGCCATCGCCATTGTAGTGGTATTGAATCCAGTAGTAGACGCAATGCTCACTATAGGGGCACCAGGATACCCTATACCACCCGAAGACAGTACTATAGATGAAATGGTACCTAATCCAGAAACGACTGCTGTAGCGGATGCTCCTACAACTTTATCTTGATCATATAAAGTAATACTATTTTGGAAACTAGTCTCAGTATCATTCTCATTTTCTGCATTAAAGAAAGGTCTTAAATTATCAACCCAAATAGCAGTAGATCCGATTCCAACACTCTTAATAAGATAACCAGAAGGATAAATGTTTGGTTCATATAGAGATCTATCTTTTCCAATTTCTTTTCCATCTACAATTTCATCTTCAGTCTGTTTGCACCATACTACAGGTCTCATAAGAGTTTCATCTGTAGTATTGCCTGGTCCGAAGTATGGATTGGTAGTTACAAGATCAGTAGCATCTATACTAGTAACTATTCTAGGATCTTCTTGTAAGGTAGCTTTTTGACCTTTAGAAGGATCATACCCAACTGTTAATTTATCACCTACTTTGACAGTTTCTAAAACATCTTTAAATACAACATCTAAACCACCAGTTCCTTTATAGAATAAGATTTTAGATTTATCACCAACTTTAGGTGCTTCAGTAAAGGTAATTACACTACCACCACTAAATGTATATCCTCTTCCAGGAACCTGTAAAATATCATTTACAAATACTAGAAGAGCATCCTCAACATTAATATTAGAACCAGCAGAAGATCTAATAGAAACTAATACTCCTGCTTTACTAATTCGGAAAGATTGAGTACTACCATCAAACTTATTATCAAAGTTATCAAGCATATCAAGAGTTCCAATAGACCATCCTGTAAATTCGTCAGTAAATTCTTCAGTAACAGTAAGTTGGAATTCTTGGAATCCTGTTGTTAATGGGATTCCTGTTGTTCCACCAGTAGGAACTGTTAAAATATCACCAACACCATAACCATATCCAGTATTTCTAACCTCAAAATCAATTACACTAGAACCTTGACCAACTTGAACATCAACTCTACCAGCAGTTCCAAATCCAGTTTGACCATTGGCATAAACTAATGGCATGTCCTCATAAGAAAGAGGGAAATCAAATACCACATCTAAAGGTTTCTGAACCTTACCAGAACGGGCATAGAAGTGAGTTCTAGTTGAAACTCCAGTGTTAACACTAAATGTATTATTATCAATAATACTTAAAACTGTCGCTCTACCAGTATCAGTTCCATTAGAAACTGCTTGATCTGTTGGTCTTGGTGCAATAATTGCTCCTTGTACACTTCCTCCAGACTTATAGTAAGTTGGAACAGTAGATACGCCAACATTAACTACAAATTCAGTTGCACTATTAACCTGAGTAACTTTTGTTCCATTATAATAAGGATCAGGTTTTCTAGGATACTTATGAGTTGTAATACCGCTATCTTTAGCACATGTAAAGGATAATGACTCTTCTACTAACTTAACACTAGTTCCAGGAGTTAAAGTATGAGAACCTATAGTTAATACTAAAGAACCAGTACCAGCATTATAATTAGCAGCAGTAGGTGTATGATAAACAGTTAATGATGTACCAACTTTAACCGTAATAGTATCTGATGTTGTTGCTCCAATAGAAACTGCAGTATTAGATGCAGGGTCTGTTGATCTTGGATAAGAATGGATGGTTGCATAATCATCCATTGCACATCTAAAGTTTATACTATTATTTCTAAGTTTAATTGATTCACCTGCTTTCTTAAGTCCACCAATAGATGCTTGTACAAATGTATGAATACCAGTATTTGTAGATGGTATAGTATCTAAAACTTGAACTTCAAAAGTATTTGTAGTTACTCCAGTAATAGGTAACCACTTCTTACTCTTAGGATCAGTTGCTCTTGGATATGTGTGAGTAGTAGCAAAATTATCTTGCTCACATACAAAAGATAAAGAATTATCAGCAAACATAACCCTATCACCATCAGAAAGCAATGGTAGAGATGTATATGCAACAGTACATGTCATTATACCTGATGATGGATTATATGCTGCTGTAGAAATATTATGACTTGTTTCTCCTCTTAAAGCATGATTACCTATATTAAGAACTAAATCACCATTAACAGGATTATAACTTGCATCTGATACATCAAAATTAGATATTGGAGATGTTCCAACATTAATTGTAATAGTATCTGGAGTGGTTGCAATAATCGCAGTTGATATTCCTGCAATAGGATCTGTAATTCTAGGATAAGAATGAACAGTTGTATTAAGATCCATTTCACAACTAAATGATATAGCATTAGTAGAGAATCCAACTGAATTAGTATCTGTATAAGAATGTCCTGGTATAACCAGTACCATTTCGCCAGTTTTAGCATTATAAGTTGCATTAGTTGGTGTTGTAGTTCCAACTCCTACTACATTAACTCCACCAGCAATAGCACTTACAAATGTATGCTCATAATCACCACCAGTAATTACTGTATCACTTAATGCATTAACAAATATATGACCATAATCTCCTCCAGTAACTACCGCATCTGTATTTTCAGATCCAGGAACAAATGTATGAGAGAATTGCTCACTTGTATTAGAAACCCCAACATCAAGAGTAATAGAAGTTGGTGTTGCAGAAATAATTTCTAGTGAATTATTATAAGCATAATCTTCACCTCTTGGATAGTAATGAGTAGAAGCTGCATTATCTAATCCACATGTCATTGCAATACCAGTAAATATCACATCTTTGCCAGTTACATATCCATGATTACCTGAAGTAGTTACTGTTGCAATTCCAGTGGATGCACTATAAGCAAATCCTGTAATTGACTTAGGACCAGAATATGTGCAAGTAAATGCAATTCCAGAAAGACTAACTTCATCACCTTGAGATAATCCATGAGGATTAAATGTCTTAATTTCGCTTATACCTGTAATTGAACTATAACCAACATTTGTTATATTCCTTGGTTTGTAGAATACTTGAGAATTAGTGACTGCAACACCCGTTACATGTCCATTAACCACAGTAGCAGTACCAATTTCAACTTTATCAATATCAGTAAGATCTTCTTGCTGAATTGAAACATTTACAGTTTGAATTCCTGATCTGTATCCAGAACCAGTATTACCAATACTAATAGAAGTAATAGTTCCCGCTGTACTTACAATTGCAGTACCACCAGCAGCAACTAATGGTTGATATCCCCAACCTTCTGTTGAACCAACTGATACTATTGTACCACCAAGAGGACGCTGAGTTGTATTAGCATCTCTATCTAAAGTAGATGTATCAAGTGCCCCTCCTGTAAAGGTTATTGTAGTAATACCTGATACTTCTTCAAGTGTATAGTTATAAGCAGCACCTGGTCCTTGGAACACATCATTAACTAAAATTACTCCATTTTCAGTAGCAATTCCTGATACATTTTGACCTTGTGATTTTAAAGTAAAGTCTTTATTAATACCATCAAATCCAGCAGAAATATCATCAAAAATATAATTCTTATAATAAGTCTCATTAGTTGTATTAGGTATTCCACTACGCATGAAGGATCTACCCTGGAAAGTAGAACTTGTAGAAATTCCTACCCAATCTCTAGAATCTGGTGGATTTGTTGGTAAACTTTGAGGAATATTACCATAAGGAGGTTCAGCGAAATTAAGTGTGTTATCAACAATATTATAATTACCATTCACCCTGGTAATTAAAGTTCCAGTTCCATATCCAGCAAGTGGAGTTCCTAACCATCCTCTTCTAACTCTTACCATATTAGTACTACCAATACCCACACCCTCAATCTTCATTATTTCATCTTCAATCTGTATTAGATCACTTCCGAAGAATGAAGTTATACCACTAAATGGAATTAAATCATTAGTTGTGAATATTTCATCTGCAAGAACAGTAGTTTGTGCAGTAGATACTATTGGAGACTGAAGAATATTATCTAAAGCAACAATAACTTTTGGATTTTGATTAGTAGAAGTAAATCTATGTGATGTACCAATACCAACACTAGTAATATCCAGTACTTCAGGAACTACCTTAAGTGCATTTGCAGCACTAGATGCTAATTTAATCTTATCAGCATCAATCTTAACAACATATAATTCTTTAGGTACAAAAGTAGTAGAGAATCCTAAATCAGGGAAATTAGTATCAACAATCTCTATTGCTTGAGTTGAACCTATTCCAGCATGTGCATATTTAATTTTTTCACCACTTACAAAGAAGTGATTAGGAACTCTAATACTATTGGCATCAACACTAACAATATTACTATCATTACCTTCAAAACTTCTTTCAAAGATTTCGTAGTTATTATGTGTTAAATTAAATGCCCTCTTAATATCTCTATCCGTACCAGTATAATCACTAAAGAATGCATTTACAGATCCTGCAGCATCAAGACTCATGGAAGTCTTATTATCATCTTGTATTCTTAATGCATTAGTATAAGCATTAACTGTAACATTAATATTTGGTAGTGGAGTAAATACAACTTCAATATTAGTAGTTGCTCCAGCATTAATATTCAACCTAGATCCAAAAGTACCTAAACCAACAACTGTTTCTACATTACCAAACTCAGTATCATAAGTATTACCTGATGCCTGTTCTTCAACATAATCATCAACAACAATAAACTCAGACATCTGATATCTATTATTTGTTGTGTCAGTAACTTGAAGTATTAAATATCCAGCATCGTATGCCTGATCATTTGCTCCAACTTGACTTGGGAAATCAGCAATAACTGTAGGTGTTGGATTTGCATTAGAAGCAATTGCAGTAGTTCTTGCTTCTATCCTTGCATGTTTTAAATCAGCAGTTCCAATACCAGTTGCAGCTGCTGCCATAGCAACATTTACTGTATTAACCACTGCAGTTGTTCCTATTCCTGCATTTGGATGGAAATCAACCTTTACATTACCTCCATCAATATAAGCACTATAAGTTCCAAAACCAGAATTAGCCCAAGGAGTTAATGTTGTAGTTAATTGACCGAATTCCATTAACTCTACATCAGTTCCATCATGAATAATATTCAATTCTTCCATTTCAAATTCATTATTCTGAAGACCTGTATCTGCAGTAATATTAACAAGTGATTTAACAGAACGGTATGTAGTTGCAAAACTTACAATAGTAGTTGGAGTACCAGATGCTACTTGGACACTTTGAGAATCTAGAGTCGCAACACCACCAAAACTTGTAGCACCAGTAGCAACAAAATTATCATTCAAATTATAAGAAAGAGCCATGACCCAATAGTCATTAACTGCAGACTTAGTAGGATAGAATAATAACTGTCCATTATTACCAGATATAACAAAATCAAAAGAACCTTGATCATATTGAGTCTCAACTCTACCATATTGATTCATATATCCAGCAGAATTATCATGAATAAGATCAACAATCATTAATTGTCTTTGACCAATAAATCTCTTATCTCTTACAAAAGTAATATATTTGAGAGAACGAGTGTCTGATAAACTAAAGCTTCCAGCAACACTATATGCAGTTGCTCTAGGATGACTATTAAATTGTGGACTGATATCATCAATTGAGAGTACTCTATTACCAATTGATTCATAGTAATCAGTAAGAACTCTACTATTAAAGATTATTTCATCAGACGCTATTTTGTAATCTAATGTTAATGAATTTTCTTTTACTAAATCAAAGTCATAATCACAATTTAAATCTCCATAACCAATTAAATCATTAATAATTTCAAATGAAGTTAAATTAGTAGATAATCCCACTGAAGCATTAATTTCTTCATTAGTCTCTAACTGATAATCAGAGAATTTTTTAAATCCTAAAGTATGATTAGTACTACTTACAAGATCGTCCCAAGTATCAAAATCAACTTTAGATCTTAATGAATATGCAAAATTCTGATAATAGAAACTATCCTGAATCCTTTGCATAGCATAATTAAGGACACCTGAATCAGTTTGATTTCCTTTTTCTACTTTAGAGAATGCACCCATTTCAAAATGAGAATCATATACAGTTATTGAAGATGCAGTTCCTTGAGTATTTGAAGATTGTCCTTTAAGTACTTCATTTGTTACAAAATTATCCTTTGCCGATATCTTTAAAATACCATCATTAGTATCCCAAGATTCAACTACACCAGTTGCAGAATTCGATTTAACTTCTTCCCCTATAAAGAATTCAGTAGTTGTTAATTTTGTTTCAAATACAGGGAAATCTTTTTCTGGAATAATTCTACCAGCAGAGTTAGCAGGTACAAACACTCCAATAGTTTTACCAGCACCAACTAAAGTACCCATATTATAGGTAACTGTTGCTCCTATTCCACCTATATTCGGATGAGTCGCAGTAATTGTAAATAACTGATGATTATAATTAACAGAATTATATCCCAATCCAGTTGAACCAACTCCAACACTTATATTTTCTACCATCACCTTATCATTTACATTAAATGGGAAGGTATCTGCAGTACTAAATCCAACATTTAATTCAACAGTTACATCCGCAGTATTAGGATTATATGAAATAGTACTAATACCAACACCATTTGAATTTTCAATAGGAAGAATAGTTGGAGGTAATAACGACATACCTGTACTATTCTTCAAAATTTCTATCTTAGAACTACCTAAAGTATACTTTAAATCAACACCAGGCACTTCTTCTTTAGTTTGACCATCTAAAACAACTAATTTTGGTGCAACACCATATGCTTTTCCAACAGAAGTTACTCCTACAGAATCTAAAGTACCAAATCTTTCGATAGTAACAAATTGTGGTAAATTAACACTAGGTGTTAATGTAGGATCAGAAGGATAATCAAATCCAATATCTTTAATTTTAGTTCTTGTAATTTTTCCAAGAGTATTACTCTTTGCTTCAACTAAAGCATTTTTACCTATTTTAGAAGTAATACTAGAAATACCTGGAAGAGTATAATAATTTTGCCCTTGATTAATAATTTTAAATTTATTAATAGAACCAAAAGCAGTTTTAGAAGTAGTATTATATTTTAAATCTGAGGATGTTGAAGTATATGAAGTTTTTTCAGGTATATTAGGAAGAGAATATTTAAATGAAGTAGTTGATCCAAAAGTAATTGAATATTCTCCATTATAATCACTATTATTAAATTCAATTTCACTATTATTAATTACTGGATCTATAATAATATTTTTATATAAATCAGGTAAATCACTTTCAGAAATAGGATCTAATTTATAATATAATATTTCAGGAATATTACTATCTACCTTTAAGCTAACTTTAGCATTTGCACTTACACCAGGAATACCAGTTCTCTGAACTTCAAAGTTTCTAGTTGTTTTACTTGTATTCCATAATTCTGTAAAATCCTTATTAGTGTAAAAATTAAATTCAAACGCTGTATAAGATGCTCCTTGATTAGAATAAGAAAGAGAAGAGTCTGATAAATCAAATTCTACAGTAGAATTCTTATATGCTTTTAATGAAGGATTAATAGAACTAAATGTTGCATCCTGGCCACTTGTAATATTAACAACAACGGGTTTTAATTGAGTGGACTTGTAATATGTCTCCGATAATTTAAATGTATTATTATCAACTTTTACAATATAATAAATTCCATTATCACTTAAACCACCTGCAACAATAGGAGCAGTATGAATAACTTTATCACCAGTCAAATATCCATGATTTGCAAGAGTAAATGAATTATTAGTTATGTTTATATTAGCAGCAACAACTGTCTTAGGATCAACTACAAGTCTTCTATTATACTTGTTATACTTAACAGTATGTGTTGTAGTATTAATAGGATTAACTGAAATATTAACTATATCGTTAGTTAAGAGTCCATGAGTTTGAGCAGCAGCAACTGTAACAATATGCTGAGAAATTTCTCCTGTTATGGGTTCATAATTAGTTTTAAGACTATGATAGGTATTCGTACCAATTCCAGTAAAGAAGAGGGTTGTAGACGCTTTAAACCCACTCTCAACGCCATTAAAGGTACCAGTCGAACCTAGAGCAACTCTTACAGTTGCTAGACCAACTAAATCCTGACTAATTCTGGCAACATAGACAGTGGATGGTAAGGATGATACTGCTCCACCAGAATTATAAGCAATAGAAATTCCAAGACCAGTATTTGCAGAATAAGTAAGTTTATCTCCTGTTTCAAACCCATGATTAGGAATATATAAAGATTTTGTAGGAATAAAGATTTCGCTTATACCTGCACCTGGATTATTAAGACCAATAACAGTTCCTACACCTACTCCAGTAAGAGTTCCTAATCCAACACTATTAATAGGATTAAAATAAAGTTCATTATTGACTTTAGAATCATAAGTTGTATTAAAACCAGCATTAATAGTTAATCTTCTTGGTTGTTCATAAAGAACTGTCGATACTGTATGTGATACTCCTACAGTATCGTCTATTTGCCTTAATACTCTAATTCTAGAATATAAAGGTTCAATATTTAAGACTTTTACTTTTTCTTCACCAATTGCTAAAATATCATTACTTCTAATTCTGTCATTGCCCAAATTACCCGCAATATTTAAAAAAGTAACTATTCCTGTTGATCCTACTTCACCAATACCTATGGTAGTATCACCAATACCAGTCAATGACCAAGTACTAGTATTAACACCTACATTATAAGTACCACCAATTTTAGATGAAGTTGTAGATAATCCACTAACAGTAAGTAATTCAGTATTAAAGAAGTAATGTGGATTAGGGGCAACAATTTCATATTCCCCATCAATATTAGATGGATATATTTCTACACCAGTAATTATACTACTTGCAACACTAACACTAGTTACAGATTTTCCATCAAGATGTGATACTCTAGCAGCAGCACCTAAACCGCTAGTATTGGTATTATCAAATACTACTTTATCACCAACTTGATATAATTCCCCACCAGTTTGAATTCCAATATTACTAATAGTACCTGGAGTAGTGCCTGTAATATCTACAGTTTGTTTTAAATCATTAGGAATAGAAATATACTTATAATTAAGTTCCTTACTGATCAAATTATATGGTTGAGTATTTCTAAACCATCCATCAAAATTAAATACATCTTGATTTGAATTAACATCAGCATTAAAACTATTAGGGATAGAATTATAATTTTCTCCTATTAAATATGGGAATGTTGGTTCCTTATATCCATCAAATGGTCCTGAAGATGCTGCTACAGAATTATCAATAGTTGCAAAATATGCATAAGTACCATTGGGGAATTCTGGAGTAACACAGAATCTTCCATTATTTTCATCTAGAACACTATTATCACTAACATCTCTATAAGTATAATCCTCAACAAAGAAACCTTCTGGATATATTGAAATAGGAGGTCTACCTTCCTTTAAATCTAAAGAATAACCAGATTTCATCTGGACAATAGTTCCACCCTCATTTGTAAGATATCCATAAGGTCCATATATGGGATTACCATCATATGCCCATCCAATTATAGGAGAATGGAATTCTGACTCAACTTCACTATTGTTTACTCTTCTTAAATCAGGTCTAGCATATAAAGTCCTACCAGACTGATCTACAGAATAAATTACTTCTCTTAATTTTCTTGGTGCATATAAATGAGTATACTGTAAACCTTCTTGACCTTTTACAATAAATCCATCATCTTTTGTAAAATTAGGATCTTTTTGGAAAAGATTTATTTTCCAAGTTTCAATATTTGATTTTAATTTAACACCTTTACCCGTTGGGAAAACAGTAATTGTAGTAGATGCTTGAGAATATCCAACACCTCCTGATATTATCTTAACATCAATTAATTTGTTATTTTGAATTACTGGAGTAAGAATTGCACCTGTACCATCACCACCAACACTCAAATCAGGAATGGAAATATAATCACTTCCGCTATTTAATATAATAATATCAATAATTTTTCCATTGCTAATAACAGGTTGTAATTGAGCATTTCTCCCTGCAGTTAAACTAATAAATGGTTCTCTTTCAAAATTAACAATCTCCGATGAACCATACCCAACACCATTATTGGATAAATGAACAGATGTAATTGATCCTCTAACAATAGGTTGTACTTTAGCTTTAAATGTTTCTGTTCCTACAGGATCTATTCCAACACTACCGATTAATTCAACACTAATCTCAGGATAATTAAATGTCTGTGTACCTACTCCTTTTGATTTAATGTCAATATATTGTCCAGTATTATATAAATCCTGTGTTGCAGATAATTTAAAATTGTCTTTATCAACTGTTGTTACATAATATTCATATCCACCAGTAAGTCCGTCTATTACTGTTCCGTCAGTAGTATATTTAATAACATCACCAGAACTATAATCATGGTTTTCAATTTTAATACTATCTAAAACAGTGCTAACCCCTACAGGTTGTACTGTTCTTTGCTTAACCTCATAATTACTTCCACTATTAATGACATTTACAGAATCAACAACAGATTTCTTATAAACAGATCTAAATAACTGCTTTCCTTCACCATAAGAGGTAAGGGAAATAGGAGAAACTCCATCAATAGCAGCTTGGTATGTAGAGTGAAT
>Ga0098041_1000416_pt1 | contig 17228 bp, 27 predicted proteins | sample 8_EtaG_FD_77066 | JGI IMG/M metagenome (GOLD analysis project Ga0098041, IMG submission 77066) | Marine viral communities from the Subarctic Pacific Ocean - 8_ETSP_OMZ_AT15162 metaG | ecosystem: Environmental > Aquatic > Marine > Oceanic | place: Pacific Ocean | collected 2015-01-08
CGCAGTTGCAGAAACCCCTGTGACGCTAAGGTTGTTGTCACAAGATACCGATATGGTGCCGATAGCAGTTGTGCCAGCAACACCCGTGGGGCTGATAACCGCTGTACCAGTGGCTGCAACCGTGCCTGTTGAACCTGTTGCAGAAACTCCGGTAACCGAGGCGTTGGCCTCTGCATCAATAGTGACCGTTGTGACAGCCCCTGTGCCGGAGACGCTAGGCGATGTGACGTTTGACTCACCCGTGACCGTAACCGAGCCAATAGACCCTGTTGAAGAAACGCCTGTAACCGATACATCAGCGGCTGCTGACGTAGTGACTGTGCCGACTGCTGACGTTCCAGAAACGCCTGTGACAGAGGTATTTGCTTCCGCATCAACGGTAACTGTCGTGACAGCGCCTGTACCAGCGACACCCGTAGGCTCGACAACATCAGGCTCGTTCCACGCGCCTTCGCCCCAAGTTCCTCTGCCCCAGCCATTAACAATTGCCACACGCTATTTCCTGTGCCTTGCTGTCTTCTTAGCTATCTTTTTGGGCTGCTTGGAATGCTGCTTGCCTTTCTTTGTATCAGCTTTTTTCTTTCTGCTTGTTGCTGCGTATTCTTTGTCTGTTAAAGCTTGACGAGCTTTTTTTGGGAGATACCTTTCTCCCGTGGCTTTTTTGCCTTGAGTGGATGGTTTGCCTGACTTGGTTCCCCATTCCTGCTTAGTCCACTTCTTTAGGCTTTTTTGTGACTTTTTAAGAGTCATTACTTGTAGCCACCACCAGCATCTTTATAAGCCTTCGCTAACATCTGAGCTTTACGCGCCGACCACTGCCCCGGCTTACCGCCTTTGCTGCCAGCCTTAATCCTGTTGAATTGACGCTTACGCATCTCAGGCTTTGTGTAATTACCAGCCTCATTAACCTTAGATTTTGACTTCTTCTTTGCTGGCTTTTTTGCTGCTGGCATTTACGCAATCCTTATAATCGCATTAGAAGCATCTGCTGTCGGAAACTGAATCGTAAAATCTCCGGCTGTACTGGTCTTGTCGCCGCCAAAAGCTAACGTGCAAACCGCCGGATCACCAGAGGCTGAATCATTGAATATGAGCGCCCCATTCGCGGTAATCGTTGCATTGCTGAATGTCAGGTCTGCAAAGTCTGTGAATGCCGTAGTGCCTGATGTGGTTGGGTCTACGCGAGTCAAAGACGCACCTTTCGCTGTGTAGTTGGTGCCGCTCACCTCGTTTGAGGTTGAATACGCTGTTGTGCTGGCATTCAAGGTTGCACTGCTTGTGTATAGCGCAAGGTTGAAAGTATTACCGCCAGAGTTCAAAAAGTTGTGCTTTGCTTCCATTAGCTCTTGCTTGAAGCTAGTACACATAGCTGTCGTGATGCTCATTACAATCTCCTAATAATTTCAGCCATTTCACTCTGGCCTTGTGCTTCAAGCTCACCAATAAGAGTTGTTCTGTCACTCTGTATTGCCTGCTTAATATAATACTCAACGACCTTTAAGACTGATTCCTTAAACGCCCTTGCTTGCTCTGCTATGACTGGGTGGCAATCACCACCAACACTTACAATCCTGTTTGCGGCAGACTCAGCCCAGAACTCAGGACTGTGGCCTTTGTTGTTTGTAGTAGAAACAGAAACCTCACCTATCTCAAGTGTTGGCGCTTGAATCAACATTATCTAGCCGCCCTCACAGCGCCCGACCTGTAACTGTCTGTAGTGTTGTACCCTTCACCCAAAGACTTCAACTCTTCTAATGCTTCGTTGTATCTGGTTGAGTACAACTGAAGAAGATCAGGCTCGCCCTTCAAGAAGGTGTACGCCTCAACCAAGCAACCGTAGAGAAGTGCGTTTTCAGCATTGGTGCCTAGCCAGCTTGTGCCGTCACTAGAAACCGTTATTGACTCAGGCTTGTAAAAGTAATGTATCTCTGCCGCGTAATTGCCATTAGGTGTTGGCCCTAAAATAAACGACTGCTCATTGAACAATGCATAATGCTTCGGCACACCTGTAGTTGAAGCAACAGGGTACGCCTCGCGGATAAAGTTTACGTCTTTTCTAATCAAGAACTCATACCCGCTGTTGTCTATTGACAGAGAGTACGTTGCTAAGAAGTCAGACGGTACAGACAGATAGGGGTTTGACTGGGTAGTCGTGCCGTTAGCGTTCTTTCTAAAATCTGGTAACTGAACCGACTTGAGTATTCGCTCCTCTGCCTGAGTAATAATTGTGGGCAGATCGTTAACGAAAGTAGTCTCTGTCGTTTCTAAATAATCTTGTATGGCGCTTTTTAGCGTTGTAAATGTAAAAGCCATTAACCTGTACTCACTGTTACTGTGCCAATGCTGCCAAACATCTCCAATCCAACTTGACCCACTGGATCAAACGAAGACAGGATTCTGCTTTCATCCAAACCCTGATCTGGTCTTGGGTTCCTCAAAGCTTGGGGATCGTCCATTCTGATGCGTCCGAGCTTTAACTGAGGCTGGTCAGGGCTGTTAACATCCTTCCCAACCAACAAACCTGTCGGCCTGCCGTTAACTATTTGCGGAACAAGGTCTTTTAGAGGATACCTAAACCCTGTTAGGTCGCAAAAGCCAAAAGCGTGCTTGCCGCTGGCAAAGGCACTCATACTACAAACTGCTCGATATAAACGGAGCAACATACAGAGAGGCTTTCTCCCTGTCTGCATCGGCGGCTAAATTCCATTGCTCTTCGTAGTCGGCCTTCAACACAGCGGAGCGATCACTCGCCGTTGGAAACTTCAAGGTTAGCTGATATGCAAGACCAGCAACTAAGCAGGGGAGAAACCTAGCAGGTACGTCCATGTTGTTTGATGCGGGAGATCCGGCATCGTCTATACGCTCCAAATAATAATAAACCAGCGTATAGGTAGATTTGTCTGGAACAGGCCAGAGGTTCACGGTGATCTGCGACGGCGCTTTGTCGATCTGATACTGCAAAGGTTTGCTTTCAGAAAGCTTGTTTGAAAGATGGGCGTACTGGCTTACAGATATCCTAGTCAATGTTTGATCTTGCTGCGTAGAGGTATTGCCAGCATTAATACGAACAAACGCCTCTATGATGTCAAAAACCTTTGCATCTAAAGCATACGCGGAAGTCCCAGAGGTTAACGCTTGCGTCCCCTCCTTAACCGTCCAAAGATTAAGTCCTCGGTTTTGCCACTCAAGCATCAGCAAGTTTATGCTTCTGCGAGCAGTCCTATAATCATAGCCACTACGAAGCTCAAGGCCTGCGCGTTCAAACGCCTCTTCCATAGCATCAGAAAGGTCTAAGTTAAACGCATATGTACCGCTTACAGCCATTACGGCCTCCTAGCCTTTGTCTTCTTCTTGGATACCCGCTTCTTTTTGGCGGGGGCGTTCTTTATTTGCTTACCCATTTGCGCTCGACTAATAGCCATTAGCCTTTACCAAACTTTTGCTTTTGAGACTTAGGTGGAGACTTTTTGCTCCCACCCTTACCGCTCCAAAAAACCTTGTTTGCCCAATAGGCAGCACTAGTTTTTCCTTTGGCAATGTTCTTGCCGTGTCTGGCCTTGAAACTCTTGCGAGCCTCCGCGCTGTAGTTGTGACCCATCTTCTGGTCACCAAAGCGAATAATCTTCATCTTGCTGCCATCGCGCACAGCCACTACAGCTTTTTTAGTTGCGTGACTTGGGGTGCGCTTAGGTTTATTAAGACCTGATAATCCAACCTTTTTGAGCCTGTTTTTTTCAGCGTCAGTTAAGCTCATTTCTTTCTGGCCCTATTTTTTGACCTAGACTCTACCCGAAGATTTTTCTTTTTATTGTTCAAGGCATTCCCATCCTTATGGTGAACGTCTTTACCGTCACCCTTCTTAACCTTGCCAGCCGCAGTCATCTTGCGTCTTGCAGCGTTGCGCCCCGCACGACGTTTCTTCTGATCAGGCTTTGAATGGAAATCCTTGTATTCTTCTTTGTAGTTTCTAGCCACAACTACTACTAGTATCTTTTGCGAACCTGCATAACGATGTTATACACATCGCCGCTAGAATGACCCACCGTGGTGAATTTAATATCACCCGTGGTGCCGCTCGCCTCTGTATCTGGAATACCGCTGAAGTCAGTGAAATCAAGCGTATCAGACCAATCCGCGTTTAGCTGCCAAGCAAGCACATCAGTGGTTGCATCAAAGAAGATCTTTACGCCCATACCAATGCATGAGTAGTAGATCTTTTGGATGACAACAGAGGTACAAGCCGCGCCAGTCATAGGGTCAGCAGTAAGGGCTGATACGTCGATCTTTGTGACCGCGCTTTCGCCACTGCCATCGCTGACATTTGTAAACCTGAAAATGGCGGTGCTACCACCATCCTCAATGGTTTGAGTTGCTACTGCATCGGCCATGCTAACCTCCTATTACTGATCAGCAAATGCAGGTGCAGTTGCGCCCGTAACAGTGCCGAAGATCTGATAATTGGTTGTGTTCAAACCAATAATCGTTACATCAAAGCCAGCAGGTACGTTTAACTGAATGCTGCTATTTGAGTTGCCATCAGAAAAAACTGCACTAACTTCGTTGTCAGTATCAAGGAAAGTAACACCACCAATGTAAAAATTAGTGTTTCCGGGGGTAACGATAAGCGCATCAGTTGCGTCAGCGGCACCGCCAGCGTAAACAAACCTAAACACAGACCCAGCAATAGGCGCTGGCAAGGTGTAGGTGTTGTCTTGTCCGCCATCTGGAACCAGCAGTATTCGTCCGCTGTGAGTGGCGTTAGTTAAGGTTACGTTGCCATCAGCAAGGCTAACGGGGCCGTCACCGATAGTTGCAACCTCAGTAATAGCACCAGAAGTGCTGTCTTTGCTTACAGTTTTGAAGGTGCTTTCAGAACGAACTGCACCCGTGAAAGTCGTAGTACCCATTGTAGTCTCCTGTCTGGGTTAGTCTAAATGTTTCATGTGAAACAATTAGTCAGGAAAAGAACAAGGGCCACCCGAAAGCAGCCCTGTTCAAAGTTACGTCACTCTAGCTAGAGCCGGGAGATCCGTAAATTCCGAGTGGGTCGCTTACCCCGAAGGAATAGCGTTCGCGAGCTTTATATCTCACGTTACCCGTATCGAAATCTCCGTCCATGCTCGTTTCTAGAGCGGTACGCTCAAACATCTTCATGCCATTCGGTACATCAGTCATGATGAAGAAGGCATTGCTGTCAGTCAAATAGTGATTGACAGCATATCCGCCGGGGATTGCACCCATGTTGCGGATGGCGTTGATGTCGTTGTCAGCAGTGCCAACGCGCTGAGTGGTTTCAAGCAGACGATCTGCTGTAAACATCAGTGCAGGAGGAACAACCAAGGTACGAGGACGGGCTGCGATAAGCAGGCCACGCTCATCGGTGAACGCTGCAATCTCAATGATTGCTTGCTCAAGCGATGTTTCGTTCAAGTCAGCGCCAGTAGATGGACGGTTGGAGTTTGTTCCACCGTTAACTAATGGGTGCGAAGCGTTGAACAACGTAACACCATCTCCAGATTGGAAGCTGGTAAAACCATTGTTAAGCAGATTCGCTGCTTTAACTTGCTTGGTATAGGCCATAGCCCGTGCCAAAGCTTTGGTGTAGCGAGCAGAGAGAGAATCGTAAAGATTGTCTTCCATCGCTTCCTCGGTGATGGCGAAGCCCATCGCAATCGTCTCGTGATTATAGCGAGCCGTATAGCTTTCTTGCGCTGAATCGTAAGAGATTGCAGAACCCTCAGCTTTAACGGGAGCAGCACCAAAGCCGCTCAACTTCACTTCTTCTTCAAAAGAACGATCAGAACTTTCAGTCTCATAAATGAGAGTGTGCTCGTCTTCGTATTTTTCGTACTCCAAACCAAATAAGGCGTTAAGCCCCGGCAGGAGTTCTTTAAGCATTTGCGCTCTTGAAATTGCCATTGCCTAGTTCTCCTTAAACGCCGAGCTTGGTTTCGTAAGCGTGGCTCAGAGGCAAGTAGGTAACGATACAATCTGTGAATGCATCACCTACAGTGCTGGTTGGGCCATCTACGAAATCAACGACACGCAGTGGTAATGTATTGGTCGTAGCGATAGATCCGCCGTCTAGGGCGTTCTTGCTTCGTCCGATGGAGGTTGATCCCGCAGTGTTAACTGCTGAGATGTTGTTTCCTAATCCGGTTTGAGCAATAGCTTCGTCACCTTGCATACGGAACAACAACTTAGGATCGTCAACGACATAAGCAACAATGTCATCAGCAGCAGTTGATGCTGGGAATTGTTGGTTAAATGTCATCTGGTTTGTGCTGGGATCAGTGTAAGCGCAGCCTACAAAGATGCCAACGGTGCCAGCAACAACAGAGGTTGTTACAGCGGCTTTTTCAACGGTGCCAGCAGCAACCAACTTTACGAAATCGCCATAAAAAATAGCAGTTCCATAAGCATTGGCGATCTTAATGTGACGAACCTTGCCCGTAAACGAGCCGCTCGCACTTAAAGTATCAACTGGTTCAGCACCCATAGGGGTTGCAGCGGTAGCCATAGTGGCCTCCTCAAGTTAATCAACCAACCCCTTGCCAGAGGTTAGTCCTTACCAAATGAAGACACCCGTGTACTTCGCTCTGGATTGAGCAAAGGCATACGAGGGTCATTTTCGCGCAAGAAATTATTGTCCACGGATTGCATTTGATTATCAGCTACCTGTTCAAAGTGCTTAGTACGAGCATCCATTTTAGCTTTGTCAGCCTTACATAGAAGCAAGCCGCCAACCTCTATATTGCCCTCAAACTGAGATCCAATATCAGAGGAAAGCATAAGCTCAGGATGATCCTCTGCCTTTACAGGCGTCCAACCTTCCCGAAACATTCTAGACACATGAACATTATCTGATTCACCAAGGGTTTTAGTTCTAACCCACCGGAAAACCCAGCCATCTTGAGGCTTAGGGTCAGGCAGGATGGAAGCTGGAATCCATGAATCACTAGGTCTTGCAGACGCTTCTCGCGTCTCGTTTTCTCTTGGGGTGCGCTCTTCAGTCACTGTTTGCCCTCCTTGATGAGTTGCATTGCGTACTGTTCATTGGTAAGCCCGATACGCTTGGCGAGAGCAATCTGGCTGGCCGTTAACCGTATTTTGCGCGGTTTAGCACCGTTACTCCTAGAGGAGGGTGCCACCACCGACGAAGGCTGACTAGCAGTCACGGACGCGCTACGGCCATCTGTATCGCTTGAATCCTGCCAGTCAAAGTCTGGATACCGTTGACGCATGGTAGCGTCTATGGTTTCAAAGTATTCCGTTGAGTTAGGTGCCACGCCTTTCTTAACTAAAGCAGTGTGAACACCGTATGCGGTGCTGGTCATCTCTTCATAACCATCGCGCATGAACCAAGGGTTGTTTGTTGCCCACTCTTGAGCTTGCGGCTCAACCTGTGGCTGAGATTGCTGCTGAGCAAACTGTTGCTCCCTTGCTAATTGTTGTTGATAAACCTGCTGTTGGTACGCATCGTCCGGCACACTAACAGGCTTTTTAGCTAACGCCTGCTCGTACTTACCTGCTTCCGTAAGCTCTGTTTGCGCCCTCATAAGACTTTCTTGAGCGGCAACAACATTATCTGTGTCGCCCTCTTCGTAAGCCTTCTTGTACTGCTCTCTTGCAGTCTCAAGAGCCAACTGAGCCTTATCTTTTATCTGGCTTATCAACGCTGCTTCACCGCGATTTATCAAAGATTCGTATTCTTTGTTCTTTGCGGTGACTGCTTGAGCGTAACTTACAGCTTCTTCTCTTAGGCGCTCAGCCGCTTCGCGTTGCCTGCGCTCTTCGTTTTGCTCGTATCGAAGCTTGTTTATGCGTTTTTGTACACGCTCACTGTAACCTGAAAGCTCATCGTCATCGGAATCATCAGCAGATGACTCTACTTTGGGTGCGCGACGATCTTCTTCCGGGCGGTCATCAACAATCTCTAGCTCTAAATCTGAACTAGAATCGGCCTCTTCGTTATCTTGAGATCGGCCAATAGTTGTCTTGACACCAAAAAACTTTTCTTCAGCAGAGGACTCTTGAGTCTCCACCGCTTCTTGCATTTCACTCATACCTTCACAATCCCCCGTGGATCTTCTACAACAGCTTCAACACTATCGTCATTAATCAAGCGGAACTCTTTGTCGTGAACCTTGAATCTGGTTCCAGAATAAGACCGCATTAATATGAAGTCGCCCTCCTTGCAGGATGGGCCAGACGGAAATCGCTGTGAGTCGCTGTAAGCGTCCGGGCCTAAAGCCAAGACCATGCCTACGATTGACCCTATCTCTTCATTGTGCAGCGTTTCAGTGGCTTTGATTATGCCACCAGCCGTCTTTTCTTCGGGTTCAGGTAAAGCAATAAGTATTTTATAGCCTCTAGGTTGAGGCAATTGCCTTGCTTTGCGTGACTGTTCGTCTTCTTGCGAACTCGCGTCATCGTTTATTGCTAATGATTCGCTCATTAGTTTTCCTTTGCACTGGAAAAAAGCGTCCAGAGTCGCTTGCACCGCTTATGCGGAGTAATCTTCCTCAGCTTTAGCCTGCATATCCAGAAGCTCTCGCTCCGCTATTGCTAAGCCTTCAATGATTCCGACACATTTTGAGTATTCACTATAATCTTTACACGCGCCACCACTAATGTGGTCTGCGTACTCGTTCATCTGATTACGCAATGCTTGCCTGTAATACTCAAAACTGTTCACAGAGGATACACTATTCACCCTGCAAGTCCTTAGCTATTTCTTGTCCAATCTTAAAGCCTTCTAGCTGTTCCTTGGATGTGATGCGCCTCTGCTCCAATTCTTCTCGTGAGTTGTTCTCAGAGATACTCGCCGCAAGCTTGGCTTGAGCTATGCGGTTTTCCTGATCAAGTCTCTGTCTTTGTATCTGGGAGTTATCCGCAGCCTTCTGCATATCAAGCTGTATTTTAGCCATTTCGGCTTGCGCCTTGGTTTGAGCTTGCAACTCTTTGATCTGTAACTCTTTCTGCTGCATTTGCACGATAGGATCTTGCGCTTGCTGTTGCGCTTGCTTGGCTTGCGCCTCTTGCTGGTTTTTACCTGTAAGCTGTTCAGCCGCAGGAGCCACCAGTCTAGATATACGATACTCAATATCTTCCGGTAATGGGGTATCAGGCGGCGGCAACTCGACACCAAGCTGCTTTTCGATCTCCATCCTGTACTGGAACGCCAAGTGTTCCTGTATGTGTGCAGCAAGAGCAGCCCCTGCCTTCTTGGCGTTGGGGCTTTTTGACATGATCTCCATAATTTTGGGATCTTCTATTAAAGACTTGTGGGCCAGTATGTGTGCCTCATGGTCTTGGTAGATAAACGCCTTAACGGGTTCGCCGTTAATTATGTTCATGTTCTCTGAAACTGGGTCTGTAGGCTGCATATCGCCCTCTACAGGCACGATCTTGTCTGCATCCCTAATGTTCAGTATCTCAAGCATCTGCCTGTGCAGGAGCGGCATATCGTACATATCAGGCGATTGTTGAGCTAACTGAAGCGCAGCCTGATACTGCATAATCCTTTGAGCCATCGTTCCTGCGTTTGGATCACTGACAGGTATGATGTCCACACGGTCATCAAAGTCTTCGCGTGTTAACGCTGGGCCTTCTTCGTCGTATGGGTACTCTTGAGGGCCAAAGTCCTTTACCACATTCGACAAAAGCCGTAGCTCAGTACGCATAGAGGCGTGTAGCCGCGCTTGAACCGCGCTCATCACCTTCATTGACCGTTCCATGATCGCCAATGTGGTGCCGACAGGCGCTTCTGCGTTCATATCTGCCGCTTTTACGTCAGCAGCGGAAGCAAAACGGCGTCCTTCCTCTACAATATCGCCCATAAGCTGGTACAACACCGTGCTTGGCTCTTTGTAGGGCAAAAATCGGATATTATCTTGGATTGTGCCGCCCGGAACGTCCACATCTCGGAACTCTCCCGGCATAATTGGCGTATCATCGCCTTTAATCCGCAATCCCCTAGATTTTAAGCCGCCCGGAAGGTTCGCTAACGTGCCAGCGTCCACAAGTTGGCGCAACAAAGACGTTGCAGACTTGGCCAAGCCGCCAATCATGTGAATTAAACCGAATCCGTAGAACCCAAGCCCCGGCATGTACTGATAATGCACAAAATGCTGGCGCTTCAGCTTACGCTCGTCCTCTTCATACCAGTTTCTTCTGATTGAAAGGATAGCTCTAGACGATAAATCTATTGTAACGACGTAAGGCAGGGCGATTCCCGTAGGCTCTCCCCCCTCCATGTCCTCAAAACCCTCAAGATCAAGATCAACCATCATCTCAAGGAGGGTATGCCTGCTGTCACTGTCGTAACTTGGCTCATCACCCGTTAATTCGTTGTATTTGTCTTTGATTCTGTCTGAATCTGTTGACGATGGAGACGGTTCGCCCAAGTCAACGTCTGCATAAAACCCGGAAATCTGCAATTTTCGGATTTCATTGCTGGTTTTTTTCATTATGTGAGTCGCACGCTCACAAGTTTCTAGATCAGAAGCGCCATAACTGACAACAAACTCCTCCGCAGGCACAAACATGCTGCAAGGACGGCCCATTGAGGGGTCAAAATACACTTTTCTGAACGCACTACCCGCTAGAGGTAGCGAAAAAAGCATCCGCTCCGTCTCAGAACGATACTCGGTCATCTTTTCGGTAAGCATATAGTTCAAATAGTCTTGAACCCTGTGTGCTTGTTTTTCTTTTTCGTCATCTATTTTGCCGACAATAGATGTTTTTACAGGGCCGCTCGCTGGAAACAACTCTTGAATCGCTTGGGACTGGAATCTGATTACAGATTCAGTCAACAAGGGGTGGAAAACACCACAAGCGCCATCCCAAGGGGTGGTTCTTTCTTCATGTTTCAGCCCAAGAAGGTCTAACCCTTCAATATAGGATCGCTCCCAATCAGATCGACTGTCTTTGTCAGCGCGAAAAGCGCCCACAAGATCACTTGCAATCGCGTTTAGATCACCATCTTCAATAAACTCAGCAAGATTGGCATCATGCGGTATCTGCGCTTGGACTAGATCGTCTTCGTCAAACTCAAAAATAGTTTCACCACCCGCCGCAATAGACACGGATTCGGGGTCAACGATCTCTATCTCAAGTGCTTCTTCCTCCATCCCCGGCATAAGAGGGGTTGGAGTCTGCAATGGTCGATCTACGGCCATTAGCCTTTGCCGCCGCGCTTGCCGCCCTTGGTGGCCATCTTGCTTTGCATGGTCTTGCCACCTTTGAAGTAGCCCTTAGTCTTAGGAACCATGCCGCCATTTTTCATCTTGCCTTCGCCGTCAGCAGCAAAAAACGGAACCATTTTCCCGTCCTTTTCAACCATAGGAAGCTTAGTCTTTCTGCCACCAGCCATACCCATTTTGGTCTTTCTGCCGCCAGCCATGCCCATCTTAGTCTTACCGCCTCGGTTATAACCTTTACTCTTCATCTTCATGCGAGTCTCCTGCATATAAGTTATCAAAGACCTGATTTACGTCTAAGGTGTAATCCAAGTCTGATTTGCTGTAATGAATGTGTTGAGATGGCCTGAAGTCAGGCGCACCTTCTCCTGTCTCAAACCACGCTGGGTGAGTCACCCTAACACGATTATTCGGCAAAGCTACGATGTTTCCCGTGTAGGGGCCAGCATCAAGTAGCTCCATAACATGACTCTGCTTATGTTGGGCAGGGTCATCTGCAATTTCGTTGTTTGTGTAATCTACCGTGAAGTAATACTTAGCAGGGTAGAACTGACCGTCTATCTTTGCCAGCCAAGGACAAGGTGTCGCCCTGTCCAGAACATACACACTGTGATCCCTAGAGCTACAGTCCCAAGGCTGTGCAGCCCATACAGGCATCGGCTCAGGCCATTCTTCATAGGGTGTATCGGCAACTAACGCCGTTATCGGCATTCTTGCCCACATTGCGCCACCATGAACATTTGGCTCATCAGTGTCGTAGGTTTCCGCCCCAGTAAAGATAACCTGAAAGCTCAAGCATCTTGTAGGCATTGTAGTTACCGCAATCGCCATAGCATGAAGGAACTCTCCATGATATTTCGTATGGTTATGCGTGTACTCTTTTCTCACCCAGCACTTAAAGTACGGGATGTTACTTTGGAGATATGGCATTAATAATAACTGGCCTTTCTTGGATAAAAAGGCTCATCCTCTTCATCACTGAGTAATCGTAAGAACCCGCCCTGTCTGAACCGCAACAGCGCCTGTGTAGATGAGTCTACAAGGTCATCATGCTCACCAGCAGGGAATGAGGCAAACTCTTCTACAACCTCTTCTGCAAACCTAGTATTAGGCCGCCACACGTTACCAGAAGCAAATAGATCCGATACTGCGTTTACACGACTGATCTTGTCATTACCTCTGGACGGGGTGTATTCCGCAACAGGGATGCCCATAGCCCGTAACTCAAAGATCAACGGCGTACCTGCCGCTTTAGCTTCAACAATACAAGCATCTGGCTCCCAGTAACCGTATAGCTCAAAAGCTTTCTTTTTAAGCTCAGGGAACTCTAGGCGTTCTTTGTGCGCGTCCAGCAGGATTATGTTTGCCTGCATAGTGCCCGTATCGTCTGGGTGGTAAAAAACGCCCCACGTTGTACAGGCTGAGAAGTCTGAACGCTGAGTCTTGAGGAATGCCGTATCCCAAGACTGAATAACAAACTCACAAGCTGGCGGGACATCACTGTCCCATTCGCGCCACCATTCACGCTTAACCAACGCGCCCTCTTCTGATGTGGGGTTCTGTTGGTACTGTGCGTTCCACTTGGGCGCTGGTAATTCGTTTCTAAGCGACTCTAGCTCAGGTAAAGGCCAGAACTCAGGCCATAGCGACTTGCCTGACGGCATGATTGCAGGGAACTCAATAACCTCCCATTCATCTGTACCAGACCGTTGAACAGAAGACTTGATGATCTGCCCAGTAAGATCCCGTTTATGCCAGCGTGTCATCACAACGATGATCGCGCCTCCCGGCTGTAGACGCTGTCTAGGCCCAGAGGTATACCATTCGTAAACCTTATCAAACACGCCCGGATCGGCACTTTGCCCCTCTTGCTCACTATGAGGGTCATCAATGATCAAAAGATCCGCGCCCTTACCAGTCACAGCACCACCAACACCTATAGCGAAGTATTCGCCACCCTGAGTAGTACTCCACCGTCCAGCAGCCTTTGAATCAGCGCGTAACCCTAGATTCGGGAAAACGCTCTTGTAATCATCGCTGTCTACTAGGTTACGAACCTTACGACCAAACCCTACCGATAACTCAGCAGTGTGTGCAGTCTGAATGATCTTCTTCTCTGGAAAGTTACCCAGAAACCAAGCAGGGAGTAAGTACGATGCAAACTCAGACTTAGTGTGCCTTGGCGGCATATTGATAATGAGACGCTTCAACTCACCACGGGCAACCCGCTCAAAAGCAGCACCCATGATCTTGTGATGACGCCCTTCAATAAAAGCAGGCCACACACGCTTGATAAACGGCATAAACCCTTCACGGGCTTGCTCTTTACCCTCAGCCTCTTCTAGCTCTTCTATGAGAGCAAGTATCTCCCTCTGCTCATGCTCAGGAAGATTGGGTATCTGCTTTAGAAGTTTGGGGTCTACTCTGTCAAGAACCGACATAAAACTCCCTTAGGAATATACCTAGCCTAGGAATCTACCTACTTAGTAATCCATATAAAAAAACTTACGGATCTACTTAATCGGCATTTGCCTAATCGGCACATGCCTACCTAGGCATATTCCTAAGAGAGGAATAACTGATTATACAGAAGTTACACACTTGACAAGGATGAGGCAAGACCCGGCTTGAATTTTTTGTGAAAAATTTTTAGGCACTAGGATTCCTAGGGCATTTCCCTGCAAAAAAAGGAGCGTACTGCGTACTGTTTACGGGCTATATATTTTTTAGGTAATTATTTGAGCGTTTTACTATGTATATAGACGGTGGCACGCAACTGGCTATAGGGGGGGTAGGGGTATGCAAAATGATAGACAATTTCGCTGAGAGGCAGGGGGTGTACAACGGTTAGCGTATTGTGTGCAGCGTACTGTAACCGTTTGCGTATGGTGTACTGTTGCCACTAGTGCAGACTGTCAGGCTTAGGCTTAGGCTCGGCTGCTGCTTGCAGTGTTGCCAAGCGCCGCTCTATCTCTGCTGCTACCTCGGTGCTGGCACGGTCACCGCTGTTAGTCTCGACCACATCCTTAAACATGCCCACGGTCTGCCCAAGCAACTGTGCAGCCTTCAGCTTGTTGGTGTCGGTAGGCTCGGCATCATCCATCCACTGCCGCAGGCGCTGTAAAACTTTCTCCCTGTCATTGACCAGTGAGGCCGATACTGCCCGCTCATTCTCTGCCCTGAGCCGCTCCACCATCACGGCGATGTCATGGTTGGCTGCAAGCTTCGACGCCTCGTTGCGTATCGCAGCACCGCTCATATTCTTGCAATCGTAAGCTTCCCTGTATGCATCACTTAGCGTCATGCCTGCACCGCTGCCCAATGCCAATGCAAAGTGCCGCTGTTTAGCTGTGAGTCCTGACTTGGGTTTGCCCATGGTCCGATGCCGTGCTGCCTGTTTGCCGGAATCATACCGTCGCCCACCTTAGTCGTCTGCCACCAGTACCCAGTAACCAGTACATAGATAAAGCTTGACATTTCGCGCTTGTAGATAGGAGGCCCAGAATTGCGTTCTAAGGCCTGTTTTGCCCCAGCCATACATATGCACCAGTTCATCGTGAAATACGCTTAGACGGGAATTCGTATCTAAGTTGTTGATTACTAAGTACTTTCTACTCGTTACTGACTATTTGCTACTTATTTGCCTGTCAATACTTGTATTGCGTACTGCTATCTGATATTCGCCTGCGCGTTTCATCTAATAGTCGAATCAGCCCCGCTGCCTGCCGTGTAAATTATTTTCACTGCCCCTGTAATTTTTCTCTGAGCCATTCGTTGTATCTACAACCATTAAACATTTACTGGTTACTGAGTGTTGCGTACTGCGTTCATAGGTGTACAATCCACTCAACGGCGACGGGGAGCCGTACCCAATCCCGCCATCCACCGGATGCACCGCTCGTACCTGTACAGGGCAATGCGGCATCGGATGCACCTACCAGACGGGGAAATGTTCTGGGGCGTGAGAGGCGAGCAGTGTGCCGTACCGACAATCAATGGGCAGTCACACATGCAGACCAAGACACGCGCTGTTGCCGCAGCAGCCAGCACTAAAGCATTGGTGAAGGTCTGAGGTTGAACGGCTGGGTGAGGCTCGTACCTGTACAGGGCAATGCTACTCAGTCGGCCTTTGATCCTGACAATGCCCAACGAACTGGGATGCGGCAGAGCTTCGGCTCACCAATGACCACTTACTGAGTGGCTATTGATGAACTGATATTTGGAGAAGTGTGATGACTGACCAACAACGACAACGGGTGCTGCGACACAATCGCCGCCGCCTGTTTCTTAACCGACTGATCATGCGTAAACGTGCAATCGTTGCCAAGATCAAAATTACAACCCGCGCCCACGGCGCTATTTCAATGGGAGGCTTCTAGCCATGACCAAACAAAAACAACCACAACTTGCTGACTACACCGTAGTCGTTAACGCAATCAAAGCTATCAACCCCAAGCATCAGCGCACCGTCACTGAATGGGTGCGAACACAACGCCGAATAGATTTCTACGTCGATAGATGTGCATGGGCTGATGATCAGCCTGTCACAGAATGGAACACGCAGAAAGACATCGACAGGGAATGCCGCAAGTACAGGGGTAAAGAAGAAGGCGCACACGACAAAGCTTTAGAGCTTGAGTCCTACATGCCTCGTCGTGAGCTTGAGAACGCGACCAAGCAGATGATTGCCGCTGTTGAGTTTGTCGATATGCATGAAGCAGCGCATAGGCAAATGCTTGAGCTATCGCATGTTGATGAGCTTGGTTCCGCGAGCAGCAAGGTACAGGCCGCAATGGCGAGCTTGATCATGGGGGGAGTCACCAAGTGATTGAGCATTACCAGTCAGACATTGATGACATCAAGCAGAACCTAGACCGCACCAACCTGACCAACCGTGAACGGCTGCAATGGATATTCAGCATTGGCAAATTGTCCGACCAGATACTTGCCGACTATGAAAAGCAGGTAGGTCACACCCTGCGCTGGCCGCGAGTCAAAGCGCAGATCGAATGGCTAGACAACTGGGAACACGCAGAACTCAGGCTGTTTACCGACAACTTAACTTTTTCCAACTGATGAGTGCCGCTTGGTTAGTGGCGTGAAACCGCACAGGAGGGCGGTCTTGGATAACCAACAACCTTAACTTTGGAGCATTGACTAGTTATGACTAAATCAATAAACGCACCGAAAGTCAGCCCCTCTCAGGCTGCACAACTACTACTCGCACATGCGACCTCTCAACTGTCTAGCGACAAGCGCCAGTTACCTATATTTCTGTGGGGCATCTACGCGGCAGCTAAGTCCTCAATCGTCCGACAGGCTATGGAAAAGCTTTCCAAGACTCTCGACAGACCGATAGGCCTGATTGATGTACGCCTGTCACAATTGGATGCAGTCGATACTCGCGGTGTCCCGTACATCAGCGGCGACGGCGAAGCATCCACAACCGAATGGTCTACGCCATCATGGCTACCCAACGTGGAGCGCGACGGCCCAGAGGGCTGCTTGTTTCTAGATGAGCTAATGCTTGCCAGTGCCTCGACTCAATATGCTGGCTACCAGCTACTGAACGACGGCCAGCTTGGCGACTACATCCTGCCCAAGGGCTGGTTTGTTATCGCTGCATCTAATCGCCCCAATGACGGTGCTGGCGTGTCTGGCCGCATTGACGCTGCCGTCAGTACGCGGTTCAAGTATCACTTGGATGTTGTGCCGTCCGCTGCTGAGACTAGCGACTACCTTGCAGACACTGGAGCTAACCCGCTTGTGGTTGCGTTCCTGAAGTTTCGCGGTGAGGCATCAGGTGATCAGGCCGGACTCATTCACGAGTTCCCCGATGGCGCCACACCTAAAGACAGGGTGGCTATCGCTACACCTCGCGGCTGGCAATCAGTGTCTGACATTCTCAGTGACGATTTACCTGCTGATCTTGAGCAGATCGCTATTGAGGGTGCCGTAGGATTCGGCGCTGCCGCTGAGTTTATGGCGTTTGTCCGCACCATGCGTAACCTGCCAGACATCAAC
>Ga0098041_1000418_pt1 | contig 17138 bp, 16 predicted proteins | sample 8_EtaG_FD_77066 | JGI IMG/M metagenome (GOLD analysis project Ga0098041, IMG submission 77066) | Marine viral communities from the Subarctic Pacific Ocean - 8_ETSP_OMZ_AT15162 metaG | ecosystem: Environmental > Aquatic > Marine > Oceanic | place: Pacific Ocean | collected 2015-01-08
AAATTATTTTTTCAACGAAACAACTGGTAAAGTAGAATCAGATAGACCAACAGCTGAAGACATGCCAGAAATACTTGACATTTTAAAAGAAGATGAAAAGAGCATGCCTGAACCAAAACCAGAGCTAGCAACCACGTTTGCTGGAGATGCAATTACGCTTGCTGGAGATGTTGCTGGTGGTCTTAAAAAAATATCTAAAATGGCTATAAATCTTTATAATAGCCCTGAAGAACGAAAAGAAACTATAGATCAAGTGGGTATAATGAAGGATAACTTTGACAACAACATGGTTCATTGGATGCAAAGCTTATATATTGATACCGCAACGTTGTTAGAAAAAAGTTTGATAAATTTATCTCCATACACCAGTGGTAGAACCGGAATAACCGCAATGGATGCTTTAGTTACAGGTAAAAAACATGGTGAAGCCGTTTGGTTTGGGCCTAAAGGCCAACTTTTGCCTGTAAATGATAAAACGCTTACTAATAAAGAAAAAGCAGAACAAGGTTATGAATTAATATACAAAGAATCTGGAGTACGAGTAGGTGATCATTATAGAAATCATATAATGGACAAGTACCAATACTTACTTGAAGTAGAAGCTTTAAAAAAGCAAACTAATGTTAGTGTTAGTCTTGGTTATAAAGAAAATGATCCTTCTAAATTTTTTGGTGGAATAATTAATGCTTTTTGGAGTTTCGGTGAAACTATGGCTCCAGCGATAGCTACGTGGGGTTGGAGTTTAATACCTCAAATAACTGCTCCTATGTTTACTTCATATAACAGAGAGAAAGCTAAAAGATTATATCCTAATCTTACTGAAGCAGAAGCAATTTCAGAGTTAATACGTAACGATCAGCAAGATGTTGTTGTGCCTAATCTTTTAGGTATATTTGCGGGTAGCCTTGAGCGTGTTGGTTATAAAGGTGTTATGAACGCAATGCGGTTAAATAGAGGTACGTTTAGTTCTACTGTTGGCGCTATTATATTTGGTGGACAAAGAGAAGGTTTCACAGAGTGGAATCAAACTGGTATAGAAACATTAAACGAAGCTATAGCGCAAGGTAAAAGTCTAACGGAAGCGTTTAGTATGGCTTGGGCTAAAATGGCAGGTCCTGAAGGTCTTGAAGCTTATTTACAAGGTATGCTTGCTGGTACAGGTGTATCTGGTCTTGGTAACTTAGCTCATAGAGCGTTAAGATCAGACGTTGCAACTATTAAAGATTTTAATACTCATGTTAGAACAATGAGTGATTTACAGGTTAAAATAAATCAAGAACCAAACAAATCAAATAGAGACAGATTACAAAAAAGACTAGATGCTTCTAAATTAGAAATAATTAAAATAATTAACAAAACTTCTAAAATAAAAAGTTATTTAACAGAAGCAGAACAACAAGATTTAGATTTATTAATGCAAGAGTATGATGGCGTAAAAGCAGCTTATAATCAAGAATATTCAGACGCTTTTAAAGGCGTACTTGGTTTTGCTAAAGATCAAGGTATAACACTAGAGCAAGCATTGCAAGAAAATTATCCTAAATTATATGATAATTGGTTAAATACAAGTAAAGAGTTAAATGATCAAGCGAAAAGAATACTTGACGATATAGATGTAATACGTAAAAGAGGTAACGAAAGACTTATAGATGCTGGTGTTGAAAATGCTAAAGGAGTTATTACAGAAGATGGTGTAGAAGTTTTTGAAACAGAACAACAATTACAAGATTATTTAGATGATCCTGCTAATCAAGATATTTTTGAAAAAGAAAGAAAACGTAGAGAAATGTCTCTTACAGATTTAAAGAACTTATACAAAAAATCAGATGGTTGGTATGTTAGAAGTCAAGATAAAGTATATGTAAACAAGCCTAGAGCTATAGAAGTTGGCGCTGTGTCAGTTGTTGAGCATGAAGTTGCTCATTATTTATTTAACAAAAAACTATATGTTGGTGGCGAATTAACCCAAAAAGGTAAAGAAACGCTTAATAATTTTATAAATGCTTTACCTATTAGTGTATTTAAAGACATAACAGACAAGCTTAGCTCAAGCAAAGCTTATATTTTAAGTGATCCAAATATAAAAGAAGAGTATATGAATTTTTATATAGATGGTCTTAGAAATGGTTCTTACAAGCCAAACAAAAGAGCTTTAAATATTTTAGGTGATGATGTTTTAGGTTTATTAAAAGCAAATGGTTATGATTTAAATATTAAATTTAATAATATACAAGACATTATAAACTGGGCTACTAGTTATGTTGATAATATAAGAAACGGTAAAATAGTTACAAACAAAAGAGAGCCAGAAACAACCGCAACAAACGTTTCGTTAAGCTTAACAGAGTTAGAAGAACCTGTTAAAAAACTAGGTGAAACCAATCAAGATGCTTGGAATAATGGCGGTGCTAACGACGCTATAGCATATATATACGGTAAGCTAGATGGTATTATAAGAAATAAAATAACATCTAAAATGCGTGATCTACCAGGTTTTAGCGAAGAAGATTTTATACAAACAACTTATACAGAACTAATACCTCATATTAGAAACTTTATTCCAGCGCAATATAACGAAGATGGTAGTAGAAAACTTGATGGTAGTGGAGAACTAATAGGTAATGATAATCTTTGGGCTTGGATAACAAATCAAATAAAAAATAAAGCTTTAGAAGCGTTAAAAGGCCCTGATGTAACTAAAACAACTTTTGAAACTAGCATACAAGACGAAGGTAGTTTTATAAATGATATAGAGTCAGAAGCTTATGTAGATATAGAGCTTGCTATAGAAGAAGATGTTACATATAGTGGTTTAAGAAATATACTAAAAATACAAAGAGGTAGCAAACTTCATAAAAAAATAATAGAAGGTATTAAAAAACTAATACCATTAGAAGTTAAAAATATAAATTCACCTAAGTTTAAAAACGCTATTAGAAAATATTTTAGAGATTATTTATTTGACGACATAAAAAAGATTATAGGTGGTACAGCTACAAAAGACGCTTACAAAAACTTTATAACTAATAACGCAGAGGCATTATATAATATATTTCCACAAAAAGTATTTAATAAATCTTTTCAAGATTTTATAGTAGAAACTGAAACTAACATACCTCCAACTAGAGTTGATGAGCTTATTAAAGAAGGTAAATTACCAAAAACAACTCCAAGAGACTCTGGGCCTTCATTGTTTGGAAAACTACCTTGGAACGAAGACACAGAGCAAAAATGGATAGATAACTTTTTAAACCCTGTAAAAGGTAGACCAGCTTCAAAACAAAATAGTTTAATAGAATTACTTAGTTATACGCTAGGTGTTGACGCTACAATGGAAGTTATTAATACTGAAGAGTTTATGAACAAGTATAACTTATCGGAGGTTGTAATTGCTACTATAGGTATGAAAATAGATAGAGGAGCTAATGTTAAGTTTAGTGATACGTCTGGTGAGGTAAATCTTAATGAAAATAACTTTACAGATAAAGACGCTAAAGATGCTACTGATATGGTTAAATATATTGGCCAAGAGTATGACTTTGATGAGTTAGATCCTATAGATTTATCTAGTATTTTAAAAGCTGAGTTTCCTAAAGCTAATGAAGATGTTATTGCGCTAGTAACTGTTTTAGCTGATAAGGGTACTATAGAAAACATGCAAGGCGTAATGTTTAAAAAAGGTATACAGTTGTCTAAATTTATTGATAAAAAAGATAAAGATCAAATAAAAGAAGACGGTAACATTAGATACAATAAAACAGCTAAAGATAAAATAAATGATGCTGCTAATATTGTAGCTCCTAAACTTGGACCTGACATAATGAATTTATTAGGTTATGATATATTTGGTTATATTAGTAGAGTATTAGATGCTGCTAGAAGAAAGAAAAATCCAGAGTACGAATATGACAAGACGCAACCGCAGTATAAAGAAGACGATGCGGGTAATGAAATATCTGGTCCTTATTATGACGCTTTAGAAGCTTTGAAATTAAAAGTTAAAAATTCAAAAGTAAAACTTCCAGAAGGTATAGTACTTGAAGATTTACGTTTAATGAATAAAAAGTTTCCTTTATTTAAAAAAATAGAGAAAATACTTTTTGATGGTGAAACAACCGGTGAGTTTAATACTAACGTTGAGTGGAAGAAAAATGAAATATCTAAATTAACTGATGAAATAAACGCGGCTGGCGAAGCTAATATTAAGCTAGCTAAATTTATAGCAAAAGAAATAATTAAAAGTAACAAGATAGATGTTCCTACAGCAATACACATATTTCAATTACAAACAAACGCTGTAAGTGGTTTTAGAGCATTAACTACTTTAGACCTCATAACTATACTAGAAGGTTCGCAAAAACCTGGTAAAAACCACCCGTACTATAAAAAAGAATATAAAAAAGCTAAAAACGCTACAAATAAAAAAGGCGAAAAGAAGTACAAAACAAAAAAAGAAATTGAAGATGCTGCTATAAAAGCTTTAGAAACAAAAGGTGAGCACGCAGCAGCTAATGCTAATACTATGTTAAAACTAGCTGAATTAAAAGCTAGATACATGAAAGATAAAAATATAAACTTAGATTTAGAGCTAGAAAAAATATTTCAAGGTCATGGCCAGATACATGGTACTAAAGGGACGTTTGCTGATTTAGATAAGTTTGGTACAACTAATGTTGCTGACTGGCTTAGAGGTATGTTAGATCCATCTAGAAAAGACATGTTTAGTCCAGATGGAAAAACATCTGAAGAAGTTATTATTGAAAAGCAAGTAACAAAAGAAATAAACGAACGTACAGCAGAAAACAAGTCTGAAGTAATAGAAAAAACTTCAACTACATCTTTTTCTACTACAGAGCTAAATGATACTTTCAACCAAATGCTTGAAGAAAACGAAGGTGTTAAAAAACACGCTAAGTATTCTGATGCTAAAGCTAGAATATTAGGTAGTAAAGTTGTTAAGTTTTGGGATTATATATATCCACCTTCAGCTTATGACTTAGAATTATTTTTATATAGAATTTTAGGTAAAGGCAATAAAGGTGAATTAGATTTAGCTTTTTTCAAAAAAGCTTTATTAGATCCGTATAACGAAGCTTACACTAACATACAGAGAGAAGCTCAACGTGTTAAAAAAGAATATAGAAGTCTTATAGAAAAACTACCTAAAGTTAGAAAAAACTTAAAGAAAACAGTTCCTGGAACTAAATTTACTTATGATCAAGCTGTAAGAGTTGCTATTTGGATAGACAAAGGTATTGATATGCAAGAAATGGGTCTGTCAAAGGCAGATCAAAAAGCTTTGTTAAAAGCCGTAAATAGCGATAAAGAATTAATTACATTTAAAGAAGCTCTTAAAAATTTATCAAGAGATAAAGAAGGTTATCCTGATCCAACTAACTACTGGACTGTTGAAACTATAGCTAATGATATAGCGATTGGTATTAACTCTATTAGTAGGGCAAAATTTTTAGCTGAATGGAAGGAAAATATAAAAGCTATATTTAGTAAAGATAATTTAAATAAACTAAGAGCTATATATGGTGATGATTATGTGGAAGCACTAGAAGACATGCTATACAGAATGGAGTATGGTAGAGGTAAACAAAGTACTAACAGGATAGAAAGAAACTGGAATAATTGGGTTAATAACTCTGTTGGTGCTATAATGTTCTTTAATTTTAGATCTGCCGTGCTACAAACTATATCTGCTTTAAACTATGTTGACTTTGAAGATAATACTCCGCATAAAGCAGCGTTAGCATTTGCTAATTTTCCACAATTTATTAAAGATGTTGTGTTTATATTTAACTCGGACTTTTCATTAGAAAGAAGAGGTGGTAACAGAAGAACTATAAACGAAGCTGAACTTACAGAATATCTAAGAGGTAAAGAAAATAAAGCAAAAGCAATTATAGCTTATTTATTAGAAAAAGGTTTTACGCCTACACAAATAGCTGATAGTCTTGCAATAGCACTTGGTGGTGCTACTTTTTATAGAAATAAAATAAACAAATATATAAAAGAAGCTTTAAGCGAGCAAGAGGCTAAAAAACGAGCTTTTAAAGACTTTTTAGATAAAACAGAAAAAGGACAACAGTCATCAAGACCAGATCTAATATCGCAGCAACAAGCTGGTGGTTTAGGTAGGTTAATATTAGCTTTTAAAAATACACCTATGCAATATAATAGGTTGATGATAAAAGCTATACTAGATTTAAAAAATGGACGTGGTAAAGCTTCGTCTAACGTTGCTAAAATAACTTATTATGCTTTTGTACAAAACGTTATATTTAACACATTACAGACAGCTTTATTCGCCGCGCTTGGTGATGAAGAAGAGTGGGACACTAGAAAAGAAAGAGTAGCTAACGGTATGATAGATTCTATATTAAACGGTATGGGATTAACTGGTGCTGTTGCTGTTACTATTAAAAATGGTTTTTTAAGATATAGAAGAGAAAAGGCTAGAGGTTGGAACGCTGACCATACTAGAACTATAATTGAGTTTGCTAACCTATCACCTACAATTGGTAGTAAGCTTAGAAAACTATATTCATCTATAAGAACAGAGCAGTTAAATCAAGATGCTATAGAAGCTATGGGCTTTAATATTGAAAACCCTGCTTTTAATTCTTTAGCTAATTTAGTTTCAGCAGTTACAAACGTGCCGCTTGACAGAGCTGTTTCAATATCACAAAACTTAGTTCTTGCTTCAAAAGATGAAACAGAGTTTTGGGATAGCTTAATGTTAGTTTTAGGTTGGCAACCTTGGGATGTTGGTATAGAACAAACTAGTAGAAAAGTACAAAGAGAAGAAAAAGAAAGAAAAAGAGAAGAAAAGAAAGAGCAAAAGAAACTAGAAAAACAAAAACAAAAAGAAGAAGAAGGTAAGAAAAAGCAAGAGCAAGAAAAGAAAGAAGGTAAAAAAATTACTTGTATTAAATGTAAAAATCCTGTTATACCTGGTAGTAAATACTGTACTGTTCACGAGCCAAAGAAAGAAAGAGCGGATGGTAAAGAAGTGCAGTGTAAAAAAATTAAAAAAGATGGTAAAAGATGTGGCATGAAAACAAAGAACAAAAGCGGACTTTGTTATTACCACGATTAGTTAAAGAATTAAAAAAATAAGTGACTATATAAAAATGGTGAAAAGATTAATAATAGCGTTGTTACTAGTGTGTAACTTTGTAACGGCGCAAACATTTGATAAAGAAGAGCTTAGAAAATTATTAAAGTTTTCTACGTTTTATGCCGCTGTAAACGGTGGAACATCGTTATCTGATGTTGATGTATTTTCTGTAGATAACGGGCTTTCTAAACAAACTATTTCAACTCCTTATGATTACAATTTTACTATAGGTTTACGTAAGATAGCAAGATTTGGTTATGAAAACAAAGCACAAACGTTTTATGATGGTACGGAATCTAATTATAGTGATGCGGCCACTGTTGGTAAAGTAAAAGGAGTTGAATATTTATTTGAAGTAGATTATAAAAGACAAGAAGGTGTTAACTATATGGATCAACATCATTTTATTAGATTTAGTTCTGATGATGGTTGTCCTGATGAGTTATGCGTAAACTTTTTTGCTTTAAAGTTTGAATACCTTGAAGATGGTTTTGCTGATATAAAATATTTTGAAGCATCAGAAAGGTATAGACACAGAGATGGTAAGAACTTATCTTGGAATATAGGTTTAACACATCGTTTAGCAGAGCCTTATGGTTACGATCCTTTAGCTGAGTGGATTCTTGATAACGGTAATATTCACTACACTTATTTAGCTTTGCAAGAAGGTTACAATGTAGATGTTGCTAATAGCGAATATAAAGATCCAAGCGGTAACGTTGTTGCTACTAGCGCTGAAGTTTGGGAAGCGGTTGTTATACCTACTGTTTTATCTGATTACACTGAAAAGAAAAGAAACGAATTAAGCAAAATAATACAACACTCGTTAGTTGTAGGTTTTGATTATTATAAATATTCTAAAAAAACTTGGTTACACGCTTGGGCTAGTTTAATGCCTTGGCATTATAACGATGGTGATGAATTTAGTTATCACAATTACATTGAAGATGATCAATGGTACGATTACTCAGGTGGATTAATTTACGGAATAAAAGTAAACAAGCAGTTAGGATACTTCGTAGAAGGAAAATATAATAAGTACTGGAATAGAGAGTGGTACGATTTTAAACTAGGATTAAATTATACAATTTTTTAACATGGCAAAAGAATTAAATGAAAACACTAGCTTTAAAGTTAGTATACAAACTTTAATAGGCATAGGTTTTGCTATGGCTACTATCATTGGTATGTGGTTTGCTTTACAAGCAGATATAGCAGAAGCAAAAACACTACCAGCTCCGCCAGACCCAGAAGTAACACGCATGGAGTTTGATATGAAAGATCAAATGATACGTAACACTATCATGACTACTCAAGAAGACGTTAAAGAAATTAAAGAATCTCTAGAAAAAATAGAAGATAAATTATATAATAGATAATGAAAGAACAAGATATAGCTTGGCCACAATACATTGTTTATATATTAGTAATGTTAATGGTTTTTTTTGCAAGCACAGCTTTTGGTCAAATAACAGCAACTCACTTTAATGCTGGTTGGAATGAGTCTAACAATGTGCCTTGGTTTATGGATTTAGATTGCAAAACAAAAGGTCTTACTGATATAGCTAAAAACCCAGATGAAGGTAAAGAACACAAAATAGCAGTTGTGCCAACTATTATAATATTTAAAGATGGTGAAGAAGCTTTAAGGTTTCAAGCTGATTTAAGTTTTAAAATGGTAGCGACAAAGGAAGAAGTGATGGAAGCGATAGATGAATTATTAATGAGCGATTTTTAATTATGCCAGGATCAGAAAAACAAAATAGTATGTTTAAAAAGACAGTTAGAGGTTATCGTCAAGAAAACCACCCTTTTGCTGTTACTAGTTGTGGTAGACGTAGAAACGATGGGTCACCAATATTTCAAACTAATAAAAGAACAAAAGGTGAAGGAAGGCATTTTAGAACAAAAGAAGAAGGGGCTGGTATGACTAAAGCTGGTGTTGAGTCTTATAAAAAACAAAATCCAGGTAGTAACTTACAGACAGCAGTGACTACTAAGCCATCAAAATTAAAACCAGGTAGTAAAGATGCTAAACGTAGAAAGTCATTTTGTGCTAGATCAAAAGGTTGGACAGGAGAAAGAGGTAAAGAAGCTAGAGCAAGATGGAACTGTTAAAATAAAAAATTATGGAAAAAAAACTTAAAAAAATATCTAAACAATTAAAAGGCGCTAGCAAGCTACATGCTGGGCAAGCTGAAAAAATAGATTCTATGATATCAGAAGGACCTATGAAAAAAATAGATGATTTAAAGAAAAAAACTTCTCCTGCTTTAGCTAAAATTAGTGCTAGCTGTAAAGCTCAAGCAAAGAAAAAATTTAAAGTATGGCCTAGTGCTTATGCTTCAGGTTGGGGTGTACGTTGTACTAGAGGTGATTTTAAAAAGAAATAATGGCTATATTTAGATCTACACCTAATAAAAAAAAGAAAACAGCAAAGTCTATAACTTGGCATGATTCAGATGCGCCAGATGCTAAAGGCAAGTTTAAAGAGTTGTCGCCACAGGCTTTAGCTAATTGGTTAATCAAAACTCGTAAAGGTAATTTATCTAAAATTATAAGTAGCTTAAATCAACAGTATGTTTTTAATAGAGGTAAAAATCCTAGTTATGCTCGTAAAATGAAGACAACTATGAACGTAGTTAGAAAAAAATTAGGCAAAAAGAAAAATGAGTAAAGCGTATAGAGGTGTTTTAAAAGCTCGTATATCTAAATTATACGGTGGAGATGTTACTATTGATAAAGCTAGAAAATTAAAAGCAAGAAAAGACGCTACGCCAAGAGATAAACAATTAGCCAACTGGTTTATTAATATGCAAACAAACAGACCTAACTCTGCTTTGACAAAACGTAAAGATCCACTAGTAGGAACTGGTAAAAAACCAAAAGGAAGTGGAAGGCGTTTATACACTGATGAAAATCCAAAAGATACTGTTAGTATAAAATTTGCAACTGTTAGCGATGCTAGAAAAACAATAGCTAAGGTTATGAATATAAACAAGCCTTATGCTAGAAAAGTACAAATACTAACTGTATTAGAACAAAGAGCTAAAGTGATGGGTAAAATGGAACAAGCAAGATTAGCAAAAGTTGCAAAAGCTAAATTAAAAAAGCAAAATAAAAATGTTTAAAGATTTTAAAATAAAAAAATATTTAAATAAAAAACCACCTAGTGATAATTCTACTACCACTAAAGGTGAGATAACTGCTTTAAATAAAATACCTATTAGAGAAAAATTTATAAAAGAAAAAGATGATATTAAAAAATCTTTTGGTAAAATAGTAAAAGAAGATAAGTTAGTTCAAAAGCTAATTGACGCTTCCGCGCCTATTATAATGAAAATTAAAAAGCATCATAATAGACCTAGACCAAAAGTTATAGCTAAAAAAATAAAAACAAAAATGAAAGATATGGAGATGGCTTCAATGAAAACACCTTCGTATCCTTCTGGTCACTCTGCACAAGGTTATTTAATTGGCATGGTTTTATCAGACAAATACCCACAGAAAAGAGATAAATTAATGAAGACTGCTAGAGATATATCTTACAGCAGAAGAGTAGCTAGAGCTCATTATTTATCTGACTCAAGACTTGGAGAACAAATAGGTAAAGACATGTATAAACATATAAAAGATGTATGATATAAAAGCTAAGTTTAGAAAAAATAGTCCTTTGCCTTGTTGGCAAGGTTACGAGCGTGTGCCTGGTAAAGCGCCTGGAACGAAAGGTAGCTGCCGTAAATCAACACCTAATAAACAACAAAAAGGTGGAGGTACAACAAAAACTTGCTTACCTGCAGATAAAATAAAAAGTTTATCATCTGAAAAAAGAAAACAATTAGTGGCTTCAAAAAAAGCCGCTGGTGCAAAAGGTAGCTACAAAAGATCTTCAAAGACAAATGTAAAAGGAGCTCGTAAACCTGGCTCTACTTTACGTGACTGGTTTCAAAAAGAAGACTGGAGAAGAGTAGATGATCCATCAAAAAAATGCGGAGAGTAAAATGAAAAAATTATTATTATTATTATTGTTACCAATACTAACGTTTGCACAGCCAAATTGTGTGCCAACTACTATTGTAATTAATTTAGACCAATACCAAAGCGAAACTGCTTGGGCTATATATGACACAGGTGGAAATATGTTAACTTATGGTCAAGGTTATGATTCTCAACCTACGTACGCTTCAGTAGTAGAGCAGAGATGCTTACCGCAAGGAGATTTAACATTTGTTATATATGATAGCTATGGAGATGGTATAAACGGCGCTTTGTGGGGTGGTTTAGATGGTTCTTATTATTTGATACAATGTAATGATACTTTGATATACGGTACAGACGCTGCTTTTGGTTATGATACTACTCACGTTTTTGTTTCAGATGCTTGTCCTCCCGTCCTTGGGTGTATGGATCCTGCGTATGTTGAGTTTAATCCTTTAGCTGATACAGACGATGGTTCATGCACTACTTTAAAAATATTTGGTTGTATTGATTCAACTATGTATAATTACGATCCTACTGCAAACACGATGGCTTTGATACCTAATTGTGATTATGTATTAACGCTTTACGATTTAATTGGTGACGGTTGGGTAGGTTCATATTTAGAAGTTACACAAGACACTAATGTGTATCAGTTTTGGATAGACACAACTGCTTATACTCAAGATTTTATTATAAATCTAAAGTCACCTATGCCTGTTGAGTTTAGATTTTACGTTACATCACAAGCTCAACTAACAACACCGCACTGTGGGTTTAAACTAACTAATCCACTAGGAAATACTATAATAGAAGTGTTACCACCTTTTATACAACCTATGTATAAGTACAAAACACCTACATACTGTGGTAATCTTTGTATTGAAAAAATATTTGGCTGTATGGATACTTTAGCAATAAACTATATAGACACAGCTAACACTGATGACGGAAGTTGCTATTACATGCCTGGATGTACTAACTCTAGTTTTTTAGAATACTATACTCAAGGCTTTGTAGCTGATTATAACAATGGCGACTGTCAAACAGAAGCTATATGGGGTTGCACTGATAGTACCGCTTTTAATTACAATGCTATAGCTAACTTAGACAACGGTGGGTGTTTACCTGTTATAATTGGTTGTATGCAACCTTTAGCATTTAATTATAATCCAAACGCTAATACCGCTGACACTTGTATAGCTGTAGTTTACGGTTGTATGAGCGATATAGCTTTAAACTACAACCCACTAGCTAATACAGATGATGGAAGTTGTATAGGTGTTGTGTATGGTTGTATGGATCCAGATGCATTTAATTACGATCCTATGGCTAATGTAGATGATTCTAGTTGCATAGAAATAGTTTATGGATGTATGGATGCTACGGCATTTAATTATGATCCTATAGCAAATATAGATAATGGAAACTGTATACCATTTGTTTATGGTTGTACAGACTCAATAATGTTTAACTATGATCCTACAGCAAATACAGACAACGGTTCTTGTATACCTTATATATATGGTTGCACGGATCCTTCTATGCTTAATTATAACCCAGAAGCAAACACGGAGGATTTTAGTTGCATCGCTTATATTTATGGGTGTATGGATAGTACTGCCCTTAACTTTGATTCACTTGCTAACACGGATAACGGTTCGTGTATCGAAATCGTTATGGGTTGCATGGATCCAAACGCGTATAGCTACGAGCCAGCTGCTAATGTTAATGACTCTTTATCTTGTCTATATAGTGCTGGTTGTATTACTGGTCCAGGTAATCCTTATTGGTTAAATGACCCTTGCTATGCTTGGGTACTTTCAGTAGATAATTATTGCTGTGAAAATGCTTGGGACACTATATGCCAATCAACATATGACTATTGCACAGGTACTTGGTCTGGTCCTGTACAAAGTAGATACGAACAAAAAAGCTAGTAGCTGTTACAGATTTACTAGGTAGACCAAGTAAGATAATTGAAAACAAAGTGCTATTATATATTTATAGCGATGGCACTGTAAAAAGAAAACTAATAACAAAATAAACAAAAAATTATGGCAACAATTACACCAACGTTGACATTGACATCTAATGCTTCTACAGCGTCTTCAAGTCCTGGACCGTTAAGTATAGCTTTGTCTTTGTCAGCAACAGATTCTTTAACAGTAGACACAGTTGAAGGTCAAATATTTACAATAGGAACAGGAGCTAATACAACTATAGTTGATGGTAGCGCTTTAGAAAGTGCTTTTACACCTGGTACAAACGGTTGTTTTATATATTTAAAAAACACTATGACATCTGGATCTGAAGTTATATGTATAGGTATAGGTGATGATAATTTAGCTCCTGCTGTAGATGATGGTACAACAGATTTAACTAGAGCTAACACTGCTTCTGCTAGAACTTTTTCATTAAAAGCTGGTGAGTTTGCTTTCTTTCCATTTGATTACTGTGGAGATATAGTAGCTCAAGCTACTGCCGCTAGTCAAACTTTAGAGTTTTTTAGATTTGATAGAGCGTAATAAATGCCTAGTTTTACGTATCATAATGTAACAACAACAGATCCTGTAACTTTAGTTGAAGTTGAGTCTTTTGACAGTAATAGCGCTGCGCAAAGTATAAAAGGCTCACCTAAACATATTAGTATATGTAACACTGATGCTGGTTCCGATAGTTGTACGGTACAAATGTTTCTTGTTTCTCAGTTAACTACTGATATAGTAACTACAGGCACGCTTTCAAACGAAGCTGACAACGTTGCAACTACTAGCTCAGTAACACTAACAGTAGATGGCAACAACGCTACAACGCGTGTGTTTCTTAATGAAAAAGTTTACAAATCGGACGGCACGTTATTTGGAACTTGTACAGCTGTTAATAGTGCTACTGAAATTGTTTTTGGTGGAGGACTTGAGCAGACTTTATCTAACAACGATACTTTGTTTACAGGTAATAAATATTCTTTATTAAATAATGTTGTTATACCTGCTGGTGCTACTTTAACTTTAGAAGGTCACGAAATTAGTTATGACACAACTTCTTATATTTTAAAGTTTGTTTTAACAAGCGTAAGTAGCTCTCAAGCAATAGACATCAAAGTAATACGTTAACATGAAATTCATAGGACAGTTTATACAAGATTTTATAGCTAGGTTTCGTAGCGATGTATATTTAGAAAACATAGCTGATGGTACTGTTGCAAACGATAAATTTCTTGGACTAGACTCAAACAACAAAATAGTAAAAGAAACTGTAAGCGGTGGTGGTACAACAGACTTAACTAGTGATGTAACAGGTACATTACCTTTAGGTAACGGTGGTACAGGACAGACTACGGCTCAAGCAGCAATAAACGCTTTGGCTGGAGGTACAACAGCTGGTAGATATTTAAGAGGCAATGGTAGCAACGTGGTAATGCAGGCGATACAAAATAGTGATATAGGCACATTAAACCAAGATACAACTGGCGTTGCCGCTGGTTTAACGGCTAGCACTAGTAACTCTATAGGTGTAGGTTCTATAGAATTAGGTCATGCTGATGATACAACTATAGCTAGAAGCGCTGCCGGCATAATAACTGTAGAAGGTAAAGAGGTTAGAACTATTGATAGACACATACATATACAATTTAGTTCTTTTAGAGATGATATTGGCACAACACCACATTTTGTACCTTGGCATACAGAAGACGAAAACACAACTAACACTAATGAAAATATACCTTTTATAGCTCCATATGCTGGAAAATTATTAGAACTACACTATAGAACAAGTAAAAACACTAGCGGAGCCACAGCTACCTGGGAGCTTGTGCAGATACAAAAAACAGAAACAGTTAACAGTAATCTTAATGATACTTTAGATACTCAAACGTGCACTGGACCAACTAATACTCTTTCTGCACCACAAAATGAAGGTAATTTAGTTAAAGTAACGTTTGATAGTGACGCTACTTTTGCTGCTGGAGATATGTTAGCTTTAAAAATAACACATGATACCGATGTTACTGACGCTAACACTAAGTTTTATATTACAACAATTTGGGAGTATGATCTTAGTAGTATGTAAAAATAAAATAATATGATAAGTAAAAATATAAGTTATAAAGAAGGTGTGTATAGTAACACGGCTATAAGAAGAGGTATAGATAATATACCTAATGAAGATCAGTTAAGTAATATGAAATTACTTGCTGAAAAAGTATTTCAACCATTAAGAGAGTGGGTTGGTAAACCTATAAAGATTAATAGCTTTTTTAGATCACCAGAACTTAACACAGCTATTGGTGGTAGTGGTAAATCACAACATTGTAAAGGTCAAGCTATAGATATTGATGATACATTTGGTTATGTTAGTAATGCTGAGATGTATCATTGGATAAAAGAAAATTTAGATTTTGATCAAATGATATGGGAGTTTGGTGATGATGATAATCCTAACTGGGTACATGTTAGTTATGTATCTAAAGATAAAAATAGAAATAGATGTTTAAAAGCATACAAAGAAGATGGTAGAACAAAGTACGCTATTATATAAAAAAAAGGGGAGCTATTAACTCCCCTTTATTATTTAGAACTGTTTGTTTTTTTGATCTTGAACTTCAATTCTAACCTCTTGTGCTAGAGACTTTACAGCCTGCATAGCTTTTCTTACCCGCGTTCCTGCGGAGTTATTTCCTTCAACAAATTTTGTAACATCTGTTTGGCAGTCATTTACAGCGTCTTGTAAGTTGTCGAATAAAGAATCTAATTTATTAAAACTCATATTTAATTTAATTTAATTTATATTTATTTAAAATTTATACGTTACACCTAGGTTAAACTTACCTTCTCTTTCACCAGCTTCGTCCTCTTTTAAAGGCAAAGTATAGTTAGGACAAAAACACAGGCCTTTCCATAAATGTAAAGAATAACCTACACCTATTTCCATTTTATCCATTAACTCTTCTTCTGACTCAGACTCGTAATTGTAAACGCATGTAGCCCAAAGGCCGTGGTGTAAATCATATCTAGCTAAGAGCTCATATTTATCTTCACCGTCCATAGTAATACCAACCATAAGCTTTTCATTTACATCATAACCAACTCCTAATTTATCTGTTATAGTCCAAGCAGAATCAGTGTTCTCACTGATAGTTGTTATCGCAGAAAATTGAGCAGAAGCTATTAACGAGCTAAAAGCTAAAGTTATTGTTAAAAATAATTTGTTCATAATAATTGTTTTAGTTATAAGCCTGTTATTTCGCAAGATCCACCGGCACAGGCTAATTCACCAGATAAATCTGTTTCGTCAGTCATTTCTACAATATTAGATAAATTAATATGGTCTAAATTTTTGACTCTTTTATCAAACTCTTTTTTAGTTATATCTTCAAAAGGAGCTTGAGTATATGTACCGCCATCGTAAGGCAATACAGAGAGACCATTATAACAGTCTCTATTTTCCCACATCCATCTACCAGCTTTTTCCCACTCGTCTGATTTTAAACTAATTGTTGCAGAAACATTATGTGTGTTACTACCTTTTCTATGACCAGGCTTAACCCATTCAGTTGCAACTTTCTTAATTCTTTTTAATAAGTCAAAAGCAGACTCAGTTCTTAATATAGAACCTTTTGGTGCTGACTGTGGTATTTCTATAACCGCTGTATCGTGTGGCCTAAAGTATTCATCAGCCACTAAATCAGGGTTGTGTATTTTTAAATATTTATATATAGGCTCGTTCTTACCTACACGTAATCTACGTATATAATAGTCATTGTGCCAAGCGTGTATACCTGAAGAAGTACCAAGCACAAGAGAAGTTGTACCAGCAGGCTTAACACATGTTGTTCTTGCCGCTTGATTTATTCCTATTAGCTTTGCTACTCTCGTGTTCTCTCTTTTTACGATACTTGCAGCTGCCTTCATATCCATTTGGAGCACAGCGGCACTCCCTATTCCTGTCATTGACACACCTATAAGAGCGTCTTTCTCTGTTGTTTCTTGCCATATTTCTCTTAGATAGTGGAATTCCGTATAACCCG